>Ga0228633_1000038_pt1 | contig 35733 bp, 23 predicted proteins | sample 41DmetaG_FD_182703 | JGI IMG/M metagenome (GOLD analysis project Ga0228633, IMG submission 182703) | Seawater microbial communities from Monterey Bay, California, United States - 41D | ecosystem: Environmental > Aquatic > Marine > Coastal | place: USA: California | collected 2016-11-13
TGATATAGACATCGCTGGTAATATGAGAAGAGGAGGATACGAACATAATCCTATGACACCTCAACAAGTAAGTGCAGGTACTTTAGCTGATTTGAAAGCATTGTACCCTAACCTGCTTACAATGAAAAATACTAATAAGCTTGCTGATGGTTTAGAACAAGAATACCAAGGAGCGGGTATGGGATCTGGTTTAAATACACCAATTCCGGAACTGCCTTTACGTACATCACAAAAGTTTGAATACGTATACGGTAATCAGATTAGCAACTACAATGGAAAAATTGTAGGACACTACTATTGGAAATGGTATAAAAAACCTTGGTGTTTAAGCAGTGCTCACCACTCTGGACTATGGGGTAGAAGATGGGGAGAAGGTAAATACAAGAAAGGATGTGGTCGTGTACATAGCTGGGTTGACTATAGACATAGAGATGTAGCAGTGTTTACAGAAAAGATACAGCCTTCTGTTTTTGTTTCTTGGTGGAATGACAGCAGCAATCAAGTAGGAAGTAATAACGGAAATGGTATTAAAACTATTAGAGCTGCTGTAGATTATAACTATAGCGCTAGTTTAGGTAACTATACTACTCCTAGTTTTATTAGCTCTCAACCTTATGATGCTGAAGGTGTTGCTTCTTTGAAACAAACAGGATCTGTTCCTGATATTACAAGTTCAGGATTGTCTCCTAAAACATTTGACGATTTCCACTACAACAGTACCGGGTCTTTAGATAACCAAGTTGCTATTTCAGCACTTAGTGGATCTACTTTATTTGCAACGTCTGTTACTGGAACAACTCCTTATGGTGTTTGGTCTAATGGTAACTATACGTATAAAGCTACTGAAGCGCATACTTTACTAATGAAAGGTAAGTTTGGTGTAGAGTTGCTTACTAAAAATATTAATATTTCTAATAGCCCTACAGTAGATCAGGTTTGTATTTCAGGTATTCGAAAAATTACGAAGCAGGATATTACAGACGAGTCTACATGGACTAGAACGGATGTATTTAGAAATAAAGAAACTAACTCTAGAAAACTAGTTACAGAGGCAGAGCATAACGCACAAGTTAATGACACTGCATACGAAGGTGATTTTAAATTAATTACTTCTACTAAAGGTGGAGACTTTACAAGTTTAGATGTTAACGAGGTTTTTAGACCGGACTTTACAACTGCTATCTCTTTACAAGTTGGTGATGTTATACAATTCTATCATGAGACAACATGTATTGTGGAGGGTGAGGTTAATAGCAATGTTCCAAGTAATACTACGTTATCAAATAGAATTACTTACGACTTAGATATACAGATTTTATCTTATCCTTACATGTATCCAGAACCTGTATACGGACCATATTCTATGTATGCTTCTATATGCGGTGTTCGTTTTTCTAATATAGAAATACCTAGAGAGTTAAAAGACAGAGTACAAGGTTATCAATTCTTTTATGCTCGTAGAGATGAGCGTAATACAAGAGTATATGATCAGTCTATTGCTTTTCATGGGGCGCCTCATGCTTTACATCCTAATGAAGAAGGATCTTATGCGGGTCATTTAATACCGTTAGGTAATTTAAATTTAGAGGCTACTAATAAACATAACTCTGTAGGAACTACTGCAGCTTATAGTGGAAGTCATTGGCACCAAACTTCTTTTGACTTAAATGAAAATGACTTAGGTAAGCAGCATAAAATAAATCCTAACTCGTTACGATTCCACGGCTTTGATGTATTAAATACAAAACCAACAGTACAGAGCGCTTACATGAACATTGTATCTAGACTATCTGGAGCAGAGTTTACAGACATACGTACTATTAATCACAACACACACGATGCTATATCTAATGCAGATGGGTTAAATGATAGTACTTCTTTTAGTGAGGATACTGCAAACGAAGGAGCACTTGGTAAATACACTACGCTACTTGGTAAAAACTCTACTATCGATACAACTGTACAAGCTTCTTATAATCAAATTTGGAATAGAGCAGGTACTTCTACTAGTATAGAAAACAACGTAGGGTTTGCATTAGTAGATAATGACTTTAATATTTTAAGACAATTACAGAGTCCTTCTTATTTACCAGGCGACGGTATTATAACTAAAAACTCTATTACTGTAAACAACACTTGGGGTGAAGAATGCTTCCATGCTCAAATTGTACACTATGACAAAGAAGAGTACTGGAGTGAGATAGATCACCACACAGGTTTTATGACACAGGAAGATAAAAACGTAGTTGTATTAGGTCAGACTGTATCAAAAGAAGGTTATAAAACTCCTGCCGGCTGGCGTAAAATTAAATCACACTATTACAATGAAGATAATGGTACAGATAGTACGTTTGAAGGATCCACTGTAGGACCTGCGTATAATCTTGTAGATCTTTTATCTTATAAAACAGATGTTTATAATAGCTTCTATGATCAAACTTTAGTTTCTACTTTAGGTTATAACAAACTTTCTCTTTCTGATAAAGCAAGGTTACTAACACAAAACAGTATTATTAAAAACACCGGAGTAATCTTTGGTGGTGATACGTTTGTAGGAATGTATGGAGTTAGACTTACTGCACCTTTGTTTTATTCTGGAGGTAAAAGCACAAATACGTGGTACTATTCTGATAATAAATTTAATGCGGTAAAAAACATATTCTATTTCCCTAGATATAGTTCTTCAAATACTTCATTACGTAATGATAAAGACTCGTTTATAGATTCATACTACCCTAAGTGTAGTGTAGGATCTATGGCAAACGGTAACACTGAAACTACAGTTAACACTATTTTAGATCAGAAAAAACAAGCGTTACATAACTATAGAGCTCGTGCTGTAGATGCAACAAACACAAATGCATTACACTACAATGAGGACTATACTTCTATAAACTCGTATAATACTACTACTACTTACGATAACAGAAATAAGTTTTTAGACAAGTTTCCTTATCGTGTAATTAGATCACAAGCATACGGTCAGGAAAATAAAACAATGACTCTCAAAGTATTTAAAACAAATGACTACTATGAGATGCCTAAAGACAGGGGTAGTATTACAAACTTAGAAGGTCTAGGTAAACACTTATTAATACACCATGAGTTTGCATTGTTTAGAACAACAACACAAGATGTAATTGCTACCGATACTGCGCAAGCATCTTTAGGTACTGGAGACATATTCCAGTTTGCACCTACAGAGCTTCTAACTGCAGAAAATGGATACGCAGGAACACAAAACTTATCTTCTATACTTGTAAGTAAAGCCGGGTATAGTTTTGTTGATAGAGAGCAGGGTAAAGTATTTATAGTCTCAGATAAACTAGAAGAGATATCTAATAGAGGAATGAGAAATTGGTTCCAAAACAATCTAGACTTTGAAAATACACAACAAGCAAGTTATGATACTGCTTTTAATTTAGGAGGATCTGGTTATACTACTGCTTTTGATGAGGATAATAATAGACTTATACTAAGTAAAAAGGATCTTAAATTAAACACGACTCTTTACACAGATGTTTCTGTGCCTACAACATACAAAGAAGCTACTCCTTATTGTGTTGTAGATTCAGATGGTAACAATACAGGTTATGTAGGTTACACACATTTAAATGTATATGATCAATGGGGTCAGCTTATTGGTCAGATATCTAATTCTTCATCACATGTAGGATACGTTGCGCCTGTAATTAATACAACCCTGTGTCCAGGTAAACCTAACATAGCTCTTTCTTGGAATGCAGCTGGGGCTTTTGAAGGAGCGGCACCTACTTTAAATGTAACATTAAGTGAAATACAAGAAGTAGATTTTTATGCAACTGTAGCTTATTCAGGAACGTTCACAGCACCTGCTGATGGTACTTTACCTGCAACTTCTATAACTATACCACAAGGCTATACAACTGTAGCAGTTTCGGGTACAACGATATCAGATGATACAATAGAAGGAACAGAAACTATTATTGCTACTTTAACAGACATTGAAAAATATAGTGAGGATAGTAATGGTAATCAAAGCAATGTTCCTAATGCTGCTATTATTACTGTAGCTTCTGCAACATACAATGTATATGATTGTCCAGTACTTGCTAATGATTCTGTAACAGATGTGACTTTAAACGGTACAGCACCTATGTCTTTCGCTATTGATACTTTATATGGTATACAAGTAGCAGAAGATGCAACACAACCAGACTATCCAAATGAAAAAAGAATATTAACTACTTCAGGAACAACGCAACATTATAGAAGAGTACAAGGAGCAGTTAGTAATATTGTATATGCATTTACAGAAGTGTATCCAACTAACTCTGTTATAAAAGTAGAGCTTAGAAACAGTTTAACAAATGAGTTGTTAGACAGTGCTACTGGAGCAACTGGTATTGGTCAAACTACAAGCGCTACTAGAAATTGGATATCAGATCCAACTCCTGCAAATTCAGGAGCAGTAGTATACCCAGAGTTAAAAATACTTAGTACAAGTACAGACTTAATATCTTTTAAACTTTCTATATTATTACAGGAAGGAAGTCCTAGTGATGATCAAGTTTTAAAGGTTAATAGCGGAAACACCATACAAGTAAATTATGGAGCGGTTACAAATGTATATCCTTTTATTAATGATAACTTTGGAACTACCTTTTCTGGTGCTAATGCATCTTTGTATCCAACAACTGCAGCTTTAACATCTGTACCTACGTCAGGTTATTTAAGAAAGCCGGGGGAAACAAGTGCTTTAGCAGTTAACTCTAATATATATACACCAGCAGATGGTGCTAAAGACAATGTATATTTAGAATACGTTTACAATGGTAGCACAAATACTACTGCTAATTATGATATAATTGTTGAGTGGAGCTCTAGCAACTCAGTTGGACAAACTCCTGGATACATTGAAAAGTACCACTATATGCCAAAAGACGCTAACGGTACTTATAGATTTAGCACTGTAATACATAACACTACTTCTTTAAATGGTACTTGGTTAGGTAGTACATGTTTACAACAAACATCAAATGCTATTAATAACAGCTGGTGGTGGGACGGATCTGGATTAGGTAGAGTAAATAGAGTTTCAAACACTTCAGGAATATTTTATTGTGTTGATAATACATCTGTACAATCTGCACAAGGAATTGATATTAACTCTCATACTGATTATAATAGCGTAACAAGAACACCTGCTTCAGGTAAGACTTGGTATAACCCTGGTATTCAATATTCAGAAACATCTTTATCAGCGGCTCAGTCACTAACAGATTCTTTTAGTTACTCTGTTTCTAAAAGTATATGTATAGATACAGCAACTGTAAATTTAGCAGGTCAGTTTATTACACCGGATACTTATATAATGCTTGTGTTTGATGGATCAGGATCTATGGATGCTGCAGTACCAAACTTACAGACAATGGCTGGAGGGTCCTATTTCCAAAGCGGAAGTACTACTGTAAAAAATCCTAATACGCTTAGAGCTGTTTTACAAGACTTTTATGCTACAGGACAAACAGAGTTACAAGGAAATACAGACAGTACTACAAACGGAGCAGATGCTTATGATAGTCATGTATATTTACTTATAGAGAACTCTGAGAAAACTTGGGCTATGCTTGCTAACTCTTCTAGCTTACAATTTAGAAACAGCAGTGATACAATCTTAGGTTCAAGTAGAACAGGTTTTGATATAACTTCTGGTAAAGATTTTGAAGACGCAGATAATATTATAACAATGGTTTTTCAAGACGAGTCGTCTCCATACGCAGCATCTACTAGCTGGTCAATATCTGGTTATAGAGACACTACTGGTGGTGCCACACATAAAGCTGATTTAGATGCATACAAGTCTGCTATATCAGAAACGCCGTCAGGAACAAATGTATATGGACATGTATTTCATTTAAACAACAGTTCTTACTCCGGGTTGAAGCCTTTCTTACAAGCTGTAGAGACAAGCACTTCTACTGAAATGATAGGAACTGATAATGGAGTAGCATATGATTTAACAACAACACAAGGTAGTCTAGCAGATGATATAACTTATTCTTATGATGGTAACATTAGCGGAACCTCTGCTTACTTTAGAGGATTAGTTGTAGACGTGTTAGAAGACTTTGGATTTAATATACCATAAATATGAGCGTAATAACTAACATAGCGGATTTAGCAGTAGGTAGTTTAGTCTTAAACGACGGAGCTTATTATACTGTACAAGAGTCTGGAGGAGTAAAATATTTAAGACAGCTACAAGAATCGGAGCTAGAAACATATTTTATAGATAACTCTTGGACTCTATCGTATGCGCTAGATACTAACTCATGGGCTTCTTATCATGATTACTATCCGTCTGTTATGGTTAACACAAGAAACATTTTATTCTCAAGTGATTATAAAAAACTTTATAGACATAACGTAGAAGGTAAATACGCTAAGTACTATGAAGTAGGAAGCTCTCAAGCTACATATGCTAGTTACATTGACGCTGTATTTAATCCTGAGAATGTTTACACAAAGGTATTCTCTACAGTCAATTGGGTTAGTAAGATAACAAACGCATCTGGTGCAAATTTACACCAGCAGACTATAACAGATCTATTAATATACAACTCATATCAGTGTTCAGGTAACTTAGATTTATCAATTAAGACTAGTAATAACGCTACTACACTGAATTATAATATGTATAATAGAGAAGGTACGTGGGGTGTAAATAAGTTTAGGGATTTAGTTAATAATACATCTAATCCTTTCATAGACAGTGAGTTAAATGTAATATCAAGTAACATTAACAGCAATAAACCTTGGTATACACAAAAAAGATTTATAGATAAATTCATTATTTCTCGCTTTTCATTTGATAATGTAAGCCAAAATAGCTTATATTTGTATGATGTTAGTGCTAATATGAGGTTATCTGCCAGATAATATTTATTTTAGGTATCATAGATAGTCAGCATAGCAAATCAGAATTAAAAGTATATCAGTTTTTAGTATAGTATCTTCAGCTCCCAGTATCTTCAGAGGCTGACTTTCTTTGATTAACATTTTTAATCAACGGAATGTACTGATTTGTATCTTCCAATAATAGTTTTATAGGTTTGATCTGAAAGGATTAATAAAAGTATATGTGTTTATTTAGGTTAAATACACATCAGGTTAGATAGTAAGAGACTTTAACCAAAACATAAATTAATTATACTTTAAACGAATTCAAATGGCTACAAAAATAAGCGAAGAAACAAACGTTACACTCGATTTAAAAACGATAGGAATTATAATTGGCTTTGTAATGAGTCTTGCAACAGTGTTCTTTACACTAAAAGCGGACATTGCATTAGCTAAAGAGCTTCCTAAACCCCCGGTATCTAGATCAGAGTATGACTTAAAGGATCAGTTGATTAGAGAACAAATAATGAATACAGGAGCACAAGTACAAGAGAATGGCAAAAAATTGGATTTAATTGAAGAAAGACTTTATGAATTAAGTACCAAGAAAAAATAATATGTCATGAAAAACGCTCTAATATTTGTCTGCCTGTTCCTTCTACCACTAAACTCAACATCAAAAAAGGGCACGCCTTCGATTGATATTTCCAGTGGTATTGTTGTTTATCAAATTAACTCTGACTGGAACGAGCGAAACTCAATTAAAAACTTAAACAACTTAAGAGGTTGTCGATATGTATACGGATACTTAGAAGATCAACCAGCAGAATTTAAAGAAAAAATCAAATCTGTCCCTGCTGTCTTTATTACAAAACAGGGCAAAGTTATTTACAGATATCAAGCGGGACTATCAATGGTTCCTACAATTGGATACAAAGAAATCCAATCAGTCGTAAACAAACATAAATAAAATAAATTATGAGTACAAAATGTAAAATATGTAAAGCTACTGCCTGGGTTGGTTCATTATGGGACAAGCTATGGGGGCTTACTACAGTAGATGAAAAAGCAATTGAGGTTGTTAAAGAAGTTAAAAGTAGAGCTAAGACTGTAAAGAAAGAGCTAGGAGATGTTGGTGCAGCCATCAAAGAGGTTGGAGACCAATTAGGAGATGTAGGATCTGCAGCGGCAGGTAAAAAAAGAAGAGGAAGACCAAGAAAGAAAAACAATGGAGGCGCAAAGAAATGATAATGGAGACGGCTCTTGGTGGTCGTTTGCTTTAAATGTTAAGTTACCTCATGAGGGGTTTGGCTTTGCATATGATTTTTTTCCTCCTACAGAAAGAGAGAATTGGAATACAGCCCTACTTAGGTTAGGGTTTGTAACGTTAATTTATGAATGGGGTTATCACGAAGACGATGAATAAAGAAGAAATGCTTGTTGCTCTAGAAGAGCTAAAAAATAAGAAATCAAAAACAAGCGATTTTATGGAACAGATGAGCATTGCTGATCAAATTCATAACATTGAAATGAAACTAAATGGAGTCAAGCCTACAGATTCTAGTATAGACTGTATAGGATGCGGCTCGTAAACTAATAATTATGGCAAAGAAAAAGAAAAAAGGACCTAGTTGTTGGAAAGGATATAAAGCGGTTGGAAAAAAGAAATCACCTAGTGGTAAAAAAACTAAGAGTGGTAGAACTAAGATGGTTAATAAATGCGTTAAACGATGAGCAAACCTAAAAAGAAGTTTAAGGATACTAAAGTAGGAAAATTCTTACTAGGTAGTGGTTCTTCTATTGTAGATACTGTAGGTGATCTGTTACCAAATAGTGGTGTTCTTGGTATTGTAAAAAATCTTATAGCTAAAGATGAAACGTTGCCTCCAGAAGATAAAGAGAAGGCAATGAAACTACTAGAGCTTGATCAAATAGAACTACAAGAGGTTAGTAAGCGTTGGGAATCTGACATGAAATCAGACTCCTGGTTAAGTAAAAATACAAGACCTATGACATTAATCTACTTAACAGTAGTTACGTCGTTATACATCATCCTAGATAGCTTAGACATTGCGTTTGATATTGATGAGAGTTGGGTAGAGTTATTAAAGACTCTTCTTGTTACAATTTATGTAGCTTATTTCGGATCTCGTGGGTTTGAAAAATACACAAACATTAAAAAATAATGAAGAAAGTTTATTCATATAAGGCACCTAAATATCAAGGAGGAGGACTAGCACCAGCAGATCCTTTTCCACAGGGAGGAAGTAACGAAGAAATTAAAGCGTGGTATACACGTAATCCTCCACAAGGCGGAACTATTAGTGAAGCTAGGGAAGATTCTTTTATGGATAAAGCACATGCTTTTGCACAAAACCCTTTTACTGTTGCAAAGAGTTTGTATCAAAACAATGGAGAATGGACTGATGGTATAGGTCCTGCTATAGATGCGGGTACAGTATCAAGAGAGGCGTATGATATGCCTATTGATCTTATAAATTTACCAGGTGCAGTTTCTAAAATGTCTCAAGGAGTTGCAAAAGGAGACGTAGGTAAAGCTGCTTACGGTGCTCTACAAGCAATACCTTACGCAGGTACTATTGGAAAAGGAGTACAAGGCGCTATGAAAGGAGTTAGTCCTTATTTAGATGATGCCGCAAATGCTATAGCACAGGTTGGTGATGACGCTATGCATGCTTATAAAAATGTAGCTGGAAAAGCAATGCCTATGTTAGACAAAACAACAGCAAAGTATACAGCTAAACTAGGAGTTAAACATGCACCTGGATATGTAAGCAACATTGGTGTTTCTCCTACAGATCTTATGCCTACTGCATACGCAGCACAACCCACTCCTAACTACCAAGCAGGTGGAATGGTAAATGTATCTACAGGATTACTTCCAGGCGTAGCAAAACTAGGTACTAAAATAATGAAAGGCTTAACTACAATGGATGCGGAAGATTTCTTAATTCCGCAGTCTGTACAAAATATGGTACCATTAAACGTACGAGCGTTTGCTAATGATTTAATGGGTAACGATAGTGAAATTAATGAAAGACATTTAAGTCAAGCAGAAAAAGACGCGCTACAAAGTGCAAGAGAAAAAGCAGAAAAAGCAGGTAAGAATTTTATAGAGTACGGAGACTACGATACAGATAGTCAATACGGAGATGTAGGAGGAGATGATAATGACACTACTGCAAAACTAGCGGCACGTTTACTAGATCCTAATTACTCAGCGAAAACTACGTTTGGGCAAATAGGATTTAAAAAGAACGAAGACGGAACGTACACTTATACAGATAGATATAACTTTAATAATGCTAAAGAAGGAGGAATGGAAGCTTTTCAAAAAGAGCTAGAAGAAAATCCAGACCTTACTACATACCAAAAACTTAGAAAGCTTGCACAATACAAAGGAAGTGGACCGGGTGAAGGAGCAGAAGTTAACATAACCTACGGATATGGAGGTAAAACAAAACCAAAGTATATGTTTGGTGGGGGTGCAGCAGGCACACCGCCAATAGATCCTAGTACAGCTAATCAAACTGCAGCAGCAGCGACACAAGGAGCAGGGGGACCTGCAGTACCTTGGGGACAAATAGGTCAATTAGCAGGAGGACTTGCTACTCAACATGGTATGAGCGACGGTACTTATGATTCTAAAGATGCTGGTATAGCTACGGGTCTTAGTATGGCAGGACAAGGAGCATCTATGGGTATGGCATTTGGTCCTATAGGAGCAGGAGTTGGAGCAATCATAGGAGGAGTTGGAGGATTCTTTTTAGGTAAAAGCCAGCGAAAAAAGCAAATGGAAAAAGAAAGAAAGATAAAAGAAGCAGGTATAGATTCTAAAATAGCAGCTGGTAGAGCTAATGACGCAGTTAAGTCTGCAGCTATTATGGCTCAGTACCCACAGGACGGTGTTAAAGGCGCTGGATACTATGCTAAATATGGAGGATATATTCCTACACAAGAAGCTGACTATACAGTAGAAGGAGGAGAAGTTATGATGGCACCTAATGGTAATCCACCAAAGACAGATAAACACGGAAAGGCAACACAGATTGGTGAAAATATGTTTAAATTTACAGGCGATACACATGACGCTAAATCAGGCGGTATAGGAGTTGCAGGTGGTAATACACAGTTCGCAACACAAACAAATCAAGTATTAGATTCAGGTTTTGTATTCTCTGACAGATTAAAAACAGATTGTGATCCTTACATAAAAGACATTTAATCATGGCAAAAAAACTTACATACGCAGAAATAGCTGAAAAGCTTACGCAATCTTATAACAAGTACGACAAGCAACTGCAGAATGCGGTTACTGAGGCTGAGAAAAACTCAGCTACACGTATGCTTAGACGTGTTTCTGAAAGAATGAATGGATTGGTTTTAGAGAACCAAGACGCAGCTAACCAACAGGATATGAAAAAGCAAGCACCTGACTCTCCTAATCTTAGTATAGGAACACGAACCGCTAATGGTTATGCTTTTGGGGGATTATCTCCCATTCCTGGTAGTAATAAAGGACTTCCTAAATTACCAAAATCAGTAAGAAATAAGATGGGGTACATGCAATCAGGAGGTCAAACTTTACCAGAAGGAGTCACTGAAAAAGACGGAGTATATTATTTTTCAGAGAGAGTTATGGACGGAAGTACTTATGCATTCTTTAAAAGTCTAGGTGGTTTAGATGGAGTTAGTCAAGGTAAAATAGTAATGCCTAGTGATACTGATCCTAGGGCTTTTATGGATGTAAATGACATACTTAAAGAAATTAAACAAGACGAAGAAGACAAAAAACTACAAGAGCAAGCTGCATTAGAACTTAGAAGAAAAAAAGCAAGAGAAAAAATGTTATCACGTCCTGAAACTGTACGAGATAATACAAGCATTCCTATGCCAATATTGAAAGACCCATTTGGTCAAGAAAACGCTGCATTAAACATGCCCAGTATAACTCCTGTCAATACTCCAACAGCTGAGGAAACTGTACCTTCTACGGCTACTGCACCTTCTACTACTAATGGTTTATATGATGGTGTTACGCCTGGAGATTTTGAAGATTTAATGACAAAGGCTAGAGCTATATCTGGTATATCAGATTTTGACGCAACTAATCCTGAGCATGTAAAAGCATTACAAACTGCTATGCTTAATAGATCCGGAGAGTCTTCTATGTTTTCTGGTCAAGAAGGAGATATATTAAACGATGGAGGAGTTAGATCTGTCAACAACGCAGGAGTAGATGGTAAATTTGGTATTGATACTCTAACTGCTTTAAGACAACAAGGACTATCTGAGCTTACACCTAAAGGAATTCAACCTTTTAATGTTCCTATCAATGCAACATTACCTGATATTATTCAACCACCAACCAGTGTACCTGATGCTACTAATGTAACAGCTGTTGATAAAGTAAAAGGGCAAGGATTAAAGAAAGGACTAAAAGGATTAGGTAACAAACTACCTGGAGCTCTTGCTGGTCTATCTAAAGCAAAAGAATACTTTGATAGAGCAAGTGCTATTAGTGATATGCAAGCTCCTGCTCCTAAGAATCTAGAAGACCCGGTTTATTTAAATACACAATACAACATTGCACCTCAAATTAATGCTGCAGAAGAACAAACTGCTTTATTAGCAAGAGGATTAAATGCTAACTCTACAAAAAGAAATAATGTAAGAAATAATCTTGCAGGATTAGCAGCGGGTAATCAAAGAACATTTAATCAACTATACGCTGATAAGTTTAATAAAGAGTCTCAGTTGCAGAATATGCAAACAATGGCTAATGCAAAAGCTAATCAATTAAATAATAATATTATCTTTGATAACGAGAACGCATTACTAGATTTTAACAATCAAAAAAGAGATGCTAAAGCAAGATTCTCTTCTGCAATCACAGCAGATGCAATGGATCTTCTTACGCAGCGTACTAATCGAAAGAGTCAGGAAGCAGCACTGGAAGCTTTAAAACCTTCTTGGAATAAATACGGGGTCATGGATAGACAATACCAAGACAACGGTCAAAACACAGAGTTGTTAAGACTTCTAGGCTTAATAAAATAACACTATGGGATATCAAAGAGAATACTATAGAGGTCGAAGAGAGAGACGTAATCCGTTTGGAGACATGAACTTAGCGCAGCTAGGTAAGGTTTATGCGGATATACCTATCGATGCTATGCAAACAGCAATGACTGACCTTAATAATGAGTACATTAGAAACAGAGATCTACAAGATAAGTATGAGTCTGCATTAGCTTCTGCTGAGGTTATGGCAGGGGATGATGTTAAGAAACAACAATACATACAAAGCTTACGTGATAAGGTTGATCAATTCACACAAGATACAGATGGTGCATATGAAACTGGTGATAGTTTTGTAAGAGGGCTAGCAAAAGATGTTGGCAATAACGAATGGCTATACAAAGCTATGCAGAACAAGCAAAAGTTTGATGAAGGAGAAGCTGCATACAAAGAAGACATGCGTAAAGGTTTAAACCCACAATATTTTAAACCCGAAAATTTTACTACAGCTGGTATGGATGCTGATGGTAATTCTACTCTTAATGACTATGACTATTACATAGGTAAAGGTGTTGATATGGACCCTACTATGCAAACTTTCTTTGCTGATCTTAAAGCAAACAAGTCTACATACATAGATGAGCTAATGAATATTACAACTAATACAGGGGTCAGCAGTGATCGTGTTAATGAAGTTGTAGATAAAGGCTTTCAGGGACTTAAACAAACAGATGCATACCAACAAGATCTACAAAACAAAAGAGCACAAGCACAATATACTGGTGTTCCTTTTGATGAAGCTGCATATGATGCACAACGTAAACAAGAGTTTGCTGCAGTAGGAGAAAGATTTGTGTACAACCAAATTGATAGAAACCCTAACCGTGCATTATTTAATGCTCAACTAGCCGCTAAAAGAAAAGCAGCTACTACAGGCGGAGGCAATACTACACAATGGAGAGCAGGTAGTTCTGGTATGAGACAGCAGATGGAAGATGAAACTTTTGGTAATGATAATTTCAGCGTTAACGTACAAAAATCTTCTACAAACCCTACTTATCGTGATACTGAAGCAAGAATGCGTAAGTTTGACGGTAACATAGTAGTACTAGGTAATGATAGAAAAAGTGGTAAAAGATTAAAATCTGATAGCTACTCAGAGTCTTTTAATACAATGGGTACTGGTGAGTTAGTAGTAACTCCTTTTGTAGTAGGACACAACCCTGGTTATAATGCTGACATTATAAATAAAGCATTTGCAGATAAAGGGCTTGACTTTAAATACAACGTAGCAAGACAAAACGAGTTCAAAGATGAAATGCCTTACGATGGTAAAATATCTGGTGTAGTTGGTTTTGGTGGAGGCAGATGGGGAGATGTAGAAAACTTTGTTCCTCAAGAACTTACACTAAACTATGGTATAGGACCAGATGGAAGAGACATCATTGGAACTGCACAATACATTATAAAAGACGGTGAGCCTATTTTTGTAGAAAGTAAAACACAAAGTGTTTATGATATAGTTAATGATGAAGGAGCAGCAACAGGAGAACAAATTTATTCAGATGTATCTCCGGACATTGCAGCTAATGCAGGATTTGGCGAAGACTTAGGGTGGAGTAGCTTACAGCTAGACTCTACTGGTAAAGAAAACAACAACGGTAGAAATTTAGAAGTATCATTAAATAGATTAAGTATGTTCCAACCAAGAACGGTAGGACAACAAAATGCAATACAGTATGCTGAAAACACTATGTCTGTTATTAATCAAAAGATTAAAGATGGTAAAACGTTAACAGGCGCAGAAAAAGCACAAATACAACAGATAGATAGACAAATCATGCCTTTAGTATTTAAAGAAACTTCTTTTGAATGGCAGGCAAAACAAGAGAGCACACAAGCTGGTAATACCATTGACTAAAAATGAAAAGAACTAAAAAGTATCAAGGTGGTGGACAGGTTACTGATCCGCAGCAACAACCCGTAAATTTAGATCCAATCAGATTGGATGGTCCTCTACGTTCAGAATCTGATTTTGAAAACTTTAATAGTAATACAGTCTTTTCTGATGAGGTACCTTTAGAATATTCACCAGAGTCTTGGAATATAGGAGATGTAGACTCTACAACTTATAATAATAGACAGGGAGGAGACGACGTCAACACTCAGCTACAACAAATTGGATTAGAGTTAGCACGTATTGGTAAGGTAAGAAACATAGACGGAGAGTTTGTAGACTTTAGAGACGGTGAGTATGAGAATGGAGAGTTTGATAATGCCTCTTGGTATGACAAACTTATGGGAGTTGATACTGATGGTAAACTATTAAGACGTACTAGAGGCTTAACAGATACTTTTTATGCAGATCCTACTAAAACAAAACCAGGAGATAAATTAGACTGGGATGCTTTTGCTTGGGGAGACATATCTTCTGAAGAGGGAATACAAAAAACAAGAGAAAAAGATAATCAAATCTTATTTTTTCATGGAGCACAAAGATACCTACAAGATGGGACCTATAAACAAAACGGTTTTTATCCAGTCTTTGATGAAGAAAGAGAAGAGTGGGTACTACAAGAAACTGAGCTTGATGAAAAAAACTTTTATGATCTTCAAGGTGCGCTATTAAATCCTTACGGAGCTAGAGTATCACGTAAAGGAGGAATAGCTAGTGGAATAGATGGGTTTAGTGATACCATGTCAAGTTTAGCTTCAAGCGTACTAGACTTCCAGGAAATGACTTTTGATTTGTATGAGTGGGCTACAACAGGAGAAGCACAAGATGGAGAAACAGACGCTGTTGCATCAGACTTTAGATTTGCACAAGAGTTTAATAAACTACAAAAATCAGCTGCTGCAGATACAGATAGCATGTTTGCTAATGGTGAAGCATTGGCTAATGGTATAGGAAGTGGTCTTGCAAGTCTTGTACAATTCTGGGGACTTGGAGGCGCTATTTCTAAAGGAGTAGGATTTGTAGGACTAAAAGCAGCTAAGTTATTTGGTACTGCTTACTCTGCTAAAATGGCAAGTATGATTGGTCACATGGGAGGTGGTATGGTAATCAACTCTGGTGAAGTATACAAGCAAGCAAAACGTGACGGTATAGATGAAGAAGAAGCTGCTGCATTAGCATTGGCAACAGGGTTTATTAACTCACTTATAGAATATGGAGTAGGAACAAACGCATTAGCTAACAAAGCAATGGGTACCGGAGGAGGAAGAACTATATCTAAAACTATATTAGACTATGCTAGAAAGTCTGGGATGAAAGTTGACGATATGACTTTTCTAGATAAAGCTACAGGACCTATTCTTAACAGAGTGTTTAAGGCTTTAGAAGCAACTGGTAACACAACTAAAGGAATTGGAGGTAGATTACTACGAAGTGCTGGATCGGGTCTAGAAGAAGCAACAGAAGAATTCATACAAGGACATGTTGTATACGGTGCAAAGCAAACGTATAACATGCTAAGAGGAGAAGGTAAAGACTTTGGTAAAGGTAAATTCCAATGGGAAAAATATGACATGAGCAACCACTTAGAAGAAGCAGCTTTAGGTGCTATACTAGGAGGAGGGTCTCGTTTTGTTACAAACCATACTGCAGATCGTACAATGATGCAGTACATATCTAACGGAAAAACTAAGGATGTTATAAACCAGATAACTGCACTAGAAGCGCAAGGAGCTCTTAGTAAGTATCAGGCAAACAAACTTAGAAAAAGAGTAACTGATTTAACCGGGTTATGGCAAGAAAATGCTGTACAGTACAGTTACTTAAGTCCTAAAGGACAGGCGTTAGCAGGAGGATTATTAATGTACGAACAAAGCAATAGAGACACTGCAGATAAAACTGCAAGAACTCGTGCTAGAATACTTAACAACGACAATCTTACAGAAGCTCAGAAAGAAAAGAAACTTTTAGAGCTTGACATGGCGGATGCTTACAATACTAACAACAATAAGTTTATTAATGATATACTTAAGTCATTAGCAGATCCTGAGCAAGTTAAAGAGTTTGACTTAGAAAACTTATCAGGTACTATACTAAGAGGAGCTCGAGGCTTACTTAGAGATAAAAGTATTTCTGAACAACACATAAAATACATACAACAAAAGCAAGCAGAGATGCTTGATAACCGTAGTAACGCTGTAAGAGAACTACGTAAAGCTCTTGGTATCAAAGAAACAGATTCTAGTAAAGTTAATGATGAGCAGTATGAAAAAGATTTAGCAGAACAAGCACAGAAAGAAATAGAAAAACAAGAAGCTAAGGTTAAAAAAATTAATAGAGACTTAAAAGACCTTGTATATGACCCTGCTAAAAGAACTGCGTTTGAAGAATCCGTTAAAGAAAATCTTAAAAAGAACGAAGTCAAAGAAGCAGAGAATGAGACACCGCCATCAGAAAAGCAGACAACAAAAGAACGAGTAAAAGAAGCTGCAAAGAAAGCTAAAGAAGCTGTAACTAATCCTGTTAAGACTGTAAAAGATGCAGAAGCGGATAGAATACTAGCAGAACAAAGAAGAGTACAAGAGCAAGCTAATGCTCAAGCTATGGCAGAGCAAGAGGCGTTTGACCAAAACTACGGTCAAGTAAATGAGCAACTACCATCACACGTTAAAAGTAAAACTGGTAAAACCTATGAAGTTGTAGGTCAGTTTATGAAAAACGGCAAGCTATACTATGAGGTTAAAAACTTGGAAGCAGGTAAATCTAATAGACAAATGCCTGCAGATCAAGTAGCTTCTAAGCTATTTCCGGATGATGGTACAAGACACAGAGATAATTTCCAAACTACTTATTGGTTACAGGCAGCAGGTTTAAACAATACTCAAAGAGAACAGCTAGCTAAACTTATACTAACTGATCCAGACCTGATTAATAATTTACAAATTGAGTTTGTTAATATAAAAAGAGAACTAAATCCTAAAACAGCTATTAAAGAAACGAACATGGATATAAACATGAACGGTTCTTTCTTACGTATTAAGGATGCTCGTACTAATGACGTGCTGGCTGTAGTTCGTACACCTAATAGATTCTACGATAAGCAAGGTAAACTAATTGAGGGAGATCAAATAACTGAAGAATTCTTTTACAACAACATGCAGAAGAGTTCTATGTTTACTAATGACCAGTTTGAAGAATTTAAACAAGGTTACTTACAGCTTAGATCTATGATCGAGGCTTTAGAAAAAGCTTATCCAAATGCTACAGACGGTGAACCTGTTGTGTTAAATCCTGAGTTATACAGTTTTAATACTGACGCCGGGTTAAACAGCATCAAAGAAGGAGTACAAAAAAGATATAAAATAACTGAAAATGATGACCATACTTATGACGGAGCATATAGAATCTACGATCGTAAGCAGGGTAAAACTATTATAGGGGAGGACATTGCAGCGGACCATACAGCAAACTTACCGGACTTTGACGGTAGATATTTTGCTTTAGTTAAAAGAGGCAATGTAGTTAAATGGGTTCGAATCATGCCATCAACGGTAGCATTCGAACCTGTTCAACAACGTATAAACGAAATAAACGAAACGATTGCTAAACTTAATGATCCTAATTCTAAAGAAGCAAAAGCGTACAACAATAAAGATAGAGGAGCTAGAGCACAGTATACTAAAGCACTAAACTCTAAGCTAGGATTATTTGTTGCGCTTGGTAAGGGCATTGACTTTAACATTAAAGTAGAAAGATATCAAGGAAAGTTTGTTCTAAACTCTTACGTAAATCATAATACAAAAAAGAAAGCACTAGTTAAAAATATTCCAACTCTTACTGGTCAAAACTTAGAGTCTATTATGACTCAAATAAATACAGGGCTTGCACCTTATGGGTTAGAACTTACTAAAGAAAGTTTTAGAGAGTTTGTACCTGAAGATGGTACACCTACTCCTGAAATGTTTGACTCTACAATTGTTGGAGGATCATCCGGTTTTTATAATCCTACACTTTCTATTACTCCTAACCTGGAAGGGTTACATGCATTAGACGCAGGAGAAGTAGAGGTAGAAACAGAACCATCTGAAGCTCCTGTAGAAGGAGAGGGTCCTATTATAATGAGTAAAGCAGACTTAGAGCAAGCTGCTAGCGACGCTAAGACACTAAAGCAAGACAAGGATACATATACTCCGGAAGAATTAAAGAAGCTGTTAGATGATGAATTTGGAGGACAGCTTAGTGCACTACCTTCTGAGAGATTAAACTCTGAACTACATAAAGATATTGTAAGACAAGTTGTTGCACAGTATCAAACTGGTTTAGGTTTAGAAGCAGTGTTAAACTTTACTAATGAAATACCATTAGATGAACTAGAATTAACTACTGTACTTGATAAATATATTGCAGGTCTTACTGTTGCTTCTTTTATCCCTGATACACAGGAGATTACAGCTTCTGAAGTTGAAACAATAAAACAAAAAGCAAGACAGGCTTTAAAAGCTAAAGTTATTTTAGAGTCTTCTGAAATAGTAAAACAAAATATTATAGATGACGCATTAAAACAATTACGTTTTACAGCTGAACCTACAGAAGATCAGCTTGCAGAAGAAGAAAATATTGCGGATGAGGATAAAGAAATGTTTAGAAGGTTTGACGTAAGCTTTACAGAGCTTGGAGGTGTTAAGTCTTTGCCTACTAGAATAAAACAATTCTTATCTTATATCATAATGCCGGAGACAGATTTCTTTGGTAGAACTAAATGGGAAGGTAAACTTCACGGTAATAAAGTCAAAACAATTATAAGAAAGACTATGGATGGTCATACACTATCTGGTCATCTTATGAAGCTTTTATCTAATCAAGCTACAGAAGCAGATATGATGAAACGTTTAGAGGCTGTTGCGCAATATGAATCTGTAGAAGCTGCAGTGCTTGCTGCTATAAATGCAAAAGGAAACGAAGATCTTAAAATACAGTTCCTGAATGCATTTAATAAATTTTCTGTTGACTACTTACGTTTTATAACCGGGTCTAAAAGAAACTTTTTCTTTACAAATCCAGTAGAGAGCTCTGGTGCTAATCAGATATTTAGAAGATGGAAAGGTAAAACAAATAGAAAAGTACTTAATCAAGAGTTAGCTAAAATAGATAAAAGACTAGGACAGGATGGATTTACGAAAGCGGATGTTGATGCAATTGTAAAGTCTTTTGCTAAAGCTGGCTGGGATGTAACTCCTGCATTTGCAGCATATTTACTAGGTGATACAAAATTAAGAGAGACTTTTCCTGAGTTATTACCTGACGGCTTAGACTCTGAAGGATACTTAACTGACTTACTAGGAGACCAAGATATATTTGATATGTCTAAAGGAGGAAACGTAAGATCTAGAAAAGTAATGGAGCTTGCTAACATTGCACAAGCTTTTGACATGTCTACCTATGAAGCAAACTATAGAGATGCAAAAGGCAAATCACACTATAGATATGTATCTAAAAATTTGTATTTAGAAAACATAGCAAAGCTTGCTGCTAATGGATCTTTAGATAGTAATCCTAATAATGTTTTAAATAACGATGAGGTACTAAGTAATCTTACAGTTGCTTTTGCCGGGGATGTTTCTATTGGTGATACTGAAGTAAACGCGAAAGGAGAGACAGTACTTACAAAATCAGCAGCTACTAATAAGCAACTAAGTGATAAGCAGAGACTTATGCTTATGTACTCTTTGTTTATGAACGAAGATATAGAAGGCTACGGTTATTACATACCACATGTTATTGAATCTAAGAGCTCATTATACACTGTACGATTACCTATTAAAAACTACTATGATGGAGTTACAGGTATTACAGATGCAGCTATAGAAGATGCATATGGATTGTTGCTTAGTGAATTTAAAAGAAACCAGGATCCAAATACACAGCTTAAAACTAAAAAAGCAGCTCCAAATTATTTTGGTATTTTATCTATCCTCAATAATGCTATGTTACCAGACGGTACAAGTGTAGTTGATTATCTTAAATCTAGAAAGAATGCTACAGCTGCATTTGAGACTAAGATGAAAGAAGAAGTTATTGTACCTATGTTACAAAAAGTAGTAGCAGATCTTGAAACTAGAACAGAGCAGGTAGGATTAACAAAAGAGCTAGACAAACTAACACCATCTGGTAAGGATACAGATATGTCTGCTAAAGATAAGATCGGGCAGCTTGCAATAAACCATTTAATAAACAGTGCAAGTTTTACACAGCTCTTTCATGGTGATAGCAACTTTGTAGATGACATTGACTTTAACAAACGTCTAGCTGGTTTTCATGCTTCGGGTGATATTAAAGGTAGAATGGAGTACAAGTACCTTATGTATGCTGATTCTAATGTTACATTCCAAGGTGTAGAGGCTGCTTCTAACGATGCGCAGGTTCTAATGACACAGGAAATGTTTGCATTTAGAGAACTGCAGTCTGGTAACTATGACAGTTCTATACAGAAAAGAGCGTACGAAAAACTAAAACAGCGTCTTGACGATCCATCTATAGAACTTACACCACAAGAACTAAATTCTTTAGATTTAAATTCTACAAAAACTGTTTACGAAGACGGTAATAGATATTTTAAAAAGTCAGATAATATTATTACACAGGAAGAAGCAGAAGCACATCCTGAATTAGGTAAGATATACGACATGCTTAATGCAAATAGAATTATGTATTTAATTCCTGAGAGTGCATCTAAGCGTAAGTCAGATCAAATGATTGAAGGCTTTGATACTACAATTGATGAGGGGTTAATTCATACTGGTGAAATGCAGTTTGAACGCAACCAGGTAATTAACAAAACAAAATCTAAAAAAGGTAGAGAAACTGAGTCGGTGCTAGCAAAGCAGGTACATGATTTGTTTGGATCTATGTTAACTGAAGATTCTTCTAGAGAATTGGTTGATAATATCAATAACGCAAATGCGGATCAAAAAAGAATATTTTTAGAAGCAGTACAATCTTTATTATTACCTGAGAATAGTCAGGCATTTAAAGACATGGTGTACAGCATGAATGAAAATACTAGAGGTCCTGAAGTTCTTGAGTTGTTACAATTATCTGAAGATGGTAAAACGTATAACTATAACTTACCACACATACAACCTATTATAGAACAGACTATGGTGTCGTTGTATAATAAAGGAGCTTTAAGATCTAATGTTGCAGGAGGTATAGCTACGTTAGCTTCTGGTACACATTACTTAAACCCGCAAACAGGTGAACCATTAAAAATACACAGATTAGAAAACGGTAATGTAGAATTTGCTGAAGTACTTGTATCTAAAAAATTCTTCAACTTAACTAAGTTTGACAATATAGAAGACGTACCGGATAAATTACTCACAGCGTTTGCAGCACGTATACCTACACAAACATATCACTCTATGTTACCTATTAAGGTTGTAGGGTTTTTACCAGATAGCAAAGGAGATACTATGGTAACACCATTAGAGCTACCTTCTCTTGCAGGATCTGATTACGATTTAGATAAATTATTCTTACATAGATATGCATCTACTGTTGTAGACGGTAACCAGGTAGTTACTCCTGCAGATAATGCAGAGGCTACTGAAGCATATTGGGCACAGCAACCTCTTATAAAGTCTATAAGAAGATCTTATAAAGATGAAAAGGGTAATGCTATTTCTGTTAAAGAAGCAATGAAAAGATTAAGTATTGGAGCTACTGCTAATCCAGCTGTGCTACAAAATGACATGTTAGATAACATGCTAGACATATTTAATCAACCTGAAATTGCAGAAATGATGTTTACTCCTGCTACTGAAGGAGTTGCACAGGATGTAATAGATAAATATAACTTTGATTTTACTAAAGGATCTATATTTACTGTAGTAGGTAACTTAGATTTTAACCTTGCAAATAAAATAGGTGAGGCTAACATTGGTATTGCAGCTAACTTAAATGCTCTTGTATCAATGCTTACACAAATGAAATACAAACCAGAAATTGGTTTTGAAATAGACGGTATAAACTACAATAGCTTTGAACCTATATATGAAGACGACGTAAATCTTAAGACAGGATTAAACGTTGAAGAAGGAGCACGTAGTAAGTTTGATTCTATATCTTCTTTGATTACACTATTTGTAGATAATGTTAAACTTGGTATTGCACCTAAGTTAAACCTGGATGACGATATGACTAGTATTGCGGGACACATTATTGGTCTTGCTGCAGGTCAATCTAGAGCATTTATGTTTGTTAATCAACCTATACTAAAAGAATACTCTAGATTAAAAAGTTTACAATCAGATTTAGATACACTGTCTCTTACTAAAAAGAAAAAAAGACAAGGTCGTATTAGACAAAACTTATTACAAAAACTAGATGCGTTTGAGTTTGAGGCTGTAACACTTACTACAGAGGCTTTAGACAAAGCTTTAACAGCTGAATATAATATTACTGAGCTACTAGAAAGAAAAGAGCTTACACAAGACGAAACAGATTTTCTTGCTGTACAGAAATTAGTAATGCAAAACGCTAATTCTATTTTAGGATGGACAGGTGTTACTGGACTAAACGCTACAGGGTTACTTGCTACTACTAGAGGAGTAAAAGATGTAGGAGCTTTAAACAGAATTAGAGCTGCGTTTGGTGAAAATGAAGAAAGTCCTGAAACTAGTAAGCTCTTAAAAGAAATACTTGCTAACCATAAAGTGTATCAAAACAATAGCAATACAATGAACTATCTTGCAGGTACTCTTGCAGATACTTTCTTATCACCTGCTGTGATATATGATACATTTATAAAAGAATACGGCGAGTCTAGTTCTGCAGACTTGGCTGCTACTATACAACAAATAGAAGCACTTAAAAAAGATCCTAAATATAACTACAACATAGCATTACATAGTTTGTTACAAATACAAACAAACGATAGTGGTAAAAAAGTACTTGTAGCAGATTCATTTACTAAAATGAGTAATGAAGTATCTGCACAGCTTATGGGTCAGTTAGAAGATTTGTTTGAAGACCATCCTACATTATCTGATAACTTGTTAAAATATCTAATGACTTCTAGTATGTTACAATTTAGTGCAAACTCTTTTGTTAGGTATATGCCTGCTAGTAGTTTTAAAAGATTTTCTGATGCTCTAGATAGAACAGTTGAGCTAAAACAAGCGCAAACTGAAGAAGAAACAAAAGCTTTACAAACAGCTTATACAAAAGCAAGAAGACAAGCAATCTCTTATCAAGGCGAATCTTTACCTGAACAACAGGTAGAACAAGATAGAACACCCGTATTTTCTGCAGGTACTTACACTGTTGCACAAATGAAAACAGAACTGGGTGTTAAAACTGATGAAATGTCTAATCTTTTTGACAAAATTAAAGAGACTAAGGTAGTGTATTCACCTGGAGGTCAGACATATTACAGTAGTAAGCTTAATACTATTGTCCTTGGAGATCTAAATAAAACTAAATTTTTAGAAGAGGCATTACACGCCGGTCTTGCTTTGTTACCAAAAGGAGAACAAAAACAATTAAGACTAGATGTAATTAAATGGTACGATGATTTAGTTGAGAATCATAAAGAAGATGAAAAAGCACAAAGGATACAAAAACTATTTAACCAATACTTAAAAGTATATAAAGATAGACCTAATCCTACTGAGCTTGCCGCAGAAGAAATTATAACAAACTTGTTATACAAAGACAAGAAGCTTATACAAGATCTAAATGATCTTATGTCTCCTAACGAGCAAGGTATACTAGAAAGCATGTGGAGTAAGTTTGTTAAACTACTTGCTAATATATTTGGTATAGATATCAAACAAGGCTCTGAGCTTGAGCAGCTAGCAAAAATATTACAACCTGTAGATAAACTAATAGGAGCTGAAGGATTCCAATACGGGTCTGCCGCAAGTAATGAATTGCTATACGCTTTAGAAGATGGTACTTTGTTTGATGACATAGCGTTAAAAGTAGATGCAAATGCAGTTGCAAACTTAGCTGCAGGAGATCCTACTGTATACATAGACTTTAGTGGTAGGCTTATACCAAACCAGGATGCTGTTGTAAACATTACAAACGGTAGTAAAGATTTTGGTAAAGCGGTTATTGTTAGAAAGACTCCTATTAACAACATTAATGATCTTACAGCTAAGAGTAAAGAACAACTAGCTAAAGAACTAGGCTATAACTCTTTTACTGACATGAAGAAACAAGCTAAAGGCAAGCTTGCAGACTTTATATTTAAATCAGCACAGGCTACAATTGTTAGATTAGAACCGTTTGTTGCTAACAGCACAGAACAAATTGAGTCTATGAATACTGTAGACCCTTATAACAACTTGTTAAACAACGTTCTTATTCTTTTAGAGACACAGCTAGCTCAAACAAAACAAAATATTAAAAACACAACGTTTGTTAAAAACAGACAGGCGCGACTAGCAAAACAAATTGCTGATATTAAAGCAGCTAAAGATGTGTTTGTATCTGTAGACTCTTTTTATGAAGAAGTAAAAGAAGCTAATGACTTGTTAGATCTATTTTTAGCAAATGATAAACGTGAGTTAAAAGAACGTATAGAGGGATTTAATAAATATAGAATCTTACTTAACAGCTTTACTTTCTTAGATGAGTTACCTGGAGCACTTATTAAACAAATAGAAGCAGGGGAGCTAAAAGACGATAAGGATAATAGAAGTAAGATTAGTAAACTTAATGACTCTGTTGCACTGCTAAACAAACTACGTAATAAACTACAGGACGAGTACATACCAGTACTTGCTGAAAAGTTATATCCATTTGTAGAAGCGTCTGGTCCGGCTACTAAAGAGTATGTAGACATACAACTAGATCACTTAAATAAACAAAGAGAAAAAATCAAAGCTAGCTCTAAAACCCAAAAAGAGAAAGCTAAGATGCTAGGGGTATTAAATAATAGAGTAGAAAAATTAAAATTACTTGTAGGTCAGGCACCACAGTCTGAAGAAGCTTTTGCAAGAGCATTGCGTTATAGTTTACAAGATGACTCTTATTTCTTTTACTTACTTACATCACCATCTACTTCTTCTGATCCTACACTTGCGGGTCTAATAAACATGAACCACCAGTTAAATGATCAGCAGAGAATGAGAATGCTTGCTGTACACAACAGACTACAGGATGCATATGACACATTAATAGAGGGTAAGACTATAGGTAACGACGTAAGTAAAATTTACGAATCTATTATTGAATTAAAAAACAATAGAACAACTGGTAATAAAGATGTGTGGACCCTTGTTACTAAATATGATGATACATCTTTTGACAAGGCACAAGAGAAAGCAGAGTCAGAGCTTAAAGCAAGCTTGTTAGACTTACGTATTGCATATCTAGAAAAGATAGAACAAGACATTACCAAAGTAGAAAACAAACTAGCGCAGTACGATCAGTTAGAGAATAAAGAAGCAGTGTCTTTTGTTATAAACAGTTTAGAAAACAATCTAAAAAGACTGCAGACTATAAAAGTTAACGGTCCTACAGAAAAAGAACTTGTAAGATTTGGTCTTAGAAGATCTGGATGGTTTAAAAATAACACTGTTGCAAAAAGCAGGGAAGAAATACAAGATGCTGCACGTAAAGCTGGAGGAGATGTTAAATCCTGGGCTCTTACACAAATGAATGCACAAGCAGCGTTAGAAAATGGCTTTATAAACCAAGAAGAGTTTGACGCTATTAATGCTGTAGAAAAAGCTAACAGTAAGTTTAAAGGTAAATCATCTGCATCTTACTTTGGGTATATGGTAACTAGACCTAACGAGTCTTACATAAATAAAAAATGGAATTCGTTATATGATTCTAAAGATCAACCTAAAAACCAAGAAGGAGAAGCTCACCAAAAGTTTACTGAGATTTACAATGAGTCTTTAGCACTGGTATATAAAAAACAAAGTGTAAACATGGCATTGCCTTCTATACGTAAAGGAACATTAGATAGAGTTATTGAAAATGGAACATTAAGTGAAATTAAAGAAGCATACTCTAGACTGTTTACTGTAGATCAGGATGACTCAATTGCATATGGTATAGCAGCATTAGATAAACAATCAGAGCAGTATGCTCCTGTAATGTTTATGGAAGATATAAACTCTAATGATGTTTCTTTAGATGTAATGACATCTCTTAGTATGTTTGCTAACGGCGCTCTTACTTCTGAGAAAAACAACGAGCTTTTACAAATTGCATATTTATTAAAAGACACATTTGCAAATAGACAAGTACAGGATCCAAAAAAATTAAACAAAACAGCGTTAGCTAAGTTTGGTAAAAAAGTATCTGACATACAAGAAGGAGAAAGCATTATAGAAAAAAGATTAGAAAAGTACATTGAAATGGTACTTTTAGGTAAGACTAAAAAAGTAGAAAAAGTAACTGTTGGTACTAAAGAAATACAAATAGACAAGATAGTTGATACATTACTAGGCTATACAGCTGTAACAACATTAGGTTTAGATTTCTTAAAAGGTACACGTAACTATTTGACTGCGTCTTTCCAACAACTTATTGAATCTGGGTCAAGTAGAGCTAACCCTACACTTATAAATGCATCACAGTTTGCAGACGGTCATAAAGAAATGATGACTCGTATAAAGGATTTGTATGATGACAAGTATAATAAACTAGGTAACAGATCTTTTATAGGACAGATGTTAATTAAGTTTGATGGTATACAAGGTAACTTTGAAGATCTAGTAGGTAAGCAGGTATCTGGTAGAACTGCTATGAGACAGTTTTTAAGTAGTGATACGTTATTAATTAACTATCATATTGGTGAGGTAGCTGCACAAGGAGGTGCTATGATTGCACATCTTAAAAATAAAGAAGTAACTCTAGACGGTAAAAAATACAACTTGTATAATGCTTTTTATGTAAACCCTAATACCGGATTACTGGAACTAGTAGGAGGTACAGAAGCTGAGCAAGCAGAAGCACAAAAGCTTGTAACTAAAACAATAGCAGAGATAAGAGAAATGAATAGAAGACTGAATGGTAACTACAGACGTATGGATAAGACAGTGTTGTCTCAGACTACAGGAGGTAGAATGCTTGAGCTCTTTAGAAAATTCCTTGTACCTACATTGTTAAACAGATATAGAACCCAGTTTGTTAATCACGAGACTAATCAAGTAGATGGTGGATTCCATAGATGGTTTATCAGTAATATGATGGACACATGGAGAACTAGTACAGAATCAAAAATTTTAGACAGACTAAAAGATGCGTATAAAAGATCTACTGTAACAGCTCAAGATAAAGAAAAAGCGTTTAGAGCTTTGTATGAAATGGGAACATTGGTAATTCTTTCTACTTTAGTAGGTATCTTATCCCAAATGGTAGAGGACGATGATGATGAAATACCAACAAGTGCTTATTATTTATTATATCTAATGACTACGTTAAAAGGAGAGATTAATGCATTTGCACCTACACCTGGAGCAGTGTCTGATTTACTTAGAATATTAAGATCTCCTACAGCAATGACGAACTCTATACTGCGTGTTGAAAAACTTCTTGCACAGTTAACAGATCCGTTTGCTGAGTATAAAAGAGACAGTGGTGTATGGAAAAAAGGAGAGAGTAAACTTAAAGTAAGAGTATTACAAACTTTAGGTTATAGTGGAGGAGTACAATTTGATCCTGAAACTGCTTGGAGAAACTTTACTAAGTTGACTAACTAAGAAAGAAAAAAGCCCCGCATATAGCGAGGCTTATCTTTATAAGGAAACTTTTATTCTACGTGCTGTAAAATGTTCTTTCCTCGGTATTACAGTTTGGGCGTTGAAGCCATGTGCAATATATTTAGAAGTCAGTTTACTCATATAAGTAGTATAACTTTCTTCGTTTTTAAAATTGAGAGTTGCTAAGACAGTGGTATGATTAGGAACTGTTGCTAGAAGACCAAAGGCATTCTGTTGTGTGTCAGCTTCTACTAAATTAGTACATCTGTCCTCTTCCGTTAGTTCTTTTATAAGATCCTCTAGCTTATCATCTTTGATTAAGATTATAGCATAGAAGGAGTATAAAATTCCCCATTTCTTGAAAGAAGGCATATTGTTATCTTTAATATATCCTTCCTTTCTCAGCTTTCGCACTCTCATAAGAGTAGGACCTTCACTAAGACCCACTTCTTTTGATATTGCTGCATTAGTAATACTTGCATTTTTTGAGATGAGATTTACAATCTTTGCATCGATCTCATCTACTCTAGTTTTAATTGGCATTGAACTATATTTAATTAAACAATCCCTACCATACTATTTCCTGAGTACTAAATTTTTCTAGAAACTCGTTACATTGGGTAAAAGGCTTAGATCCAAAAAATCCTGCCTTGCCTCCTGCGTACACTTCTGCTGCAGGATGTGGGGCTTTTATAACCTTAATGTAGTCACTTTCCTGCGTAGGCGCAAGTTTTTGTGACTCTTTACCCCATAGTATAAATACAATAGGTTTCTTTGATGCTATTTTAGAAACTATTAGTTTGTTTATAACATCAAGAGTAAACTTTCCCCATCCTAAATTAGAATGTGAGTTAGCTTGCCCTTTATTAACTGTTAAAGTTTTGTTTAACAGCAGTACTCCTTGCTCAGACCACCTAGTCAGTGTTGGACTATGAGCGCTCTTAAAAGCAAAATTACCGGAGTAATAATCATCTTGGACTTCTTTTAATATGTTCCGTAGGCTAGGAGGTACCTTAGTCTGACCTTCTCGTATAGAGAAAGCCAAACCGTGAGCACTTCCATCATGGTACGGATCTTGTCCTATTATTACAACATTTGTATCCAGAAAGCTGCAATGTCTAAACGCATTAAACACCTCTTCTTTAACTGGAAAAACACAATTTTTTGATCTTAAAGCTGTTACAGATTGACCTATACTTTTCATATAGTCTTTATCAAATAGATCTCTAATTTCGCTATACCATTCGTACCCTAAGTATTCATATAACTTCTGGTTAGAAGGGTTTTTGTATTCTACTTTCCAATATTTAATTGGTATGTAAACCTTAGAGGTATAGCTGGCATTTTTATATACCATTCTACCTGATCTTATTTTAGCTTCTTGGGTCGTAATGCGGTATATTGCATTACTAGTTTCGTATTCTATTTCGTTTGCAAAATCTAATATTCTTGCGTGTACACTCCAGGCTTTAGTTTTTCTATAAATATCAGATTCTTTTTCGTGCTTTTTGTACACAACTGTTTCAGGAGTGGCTTGTACTAAAAATCCTAAATCTCTTATTCTATTCTCATTGCCTTGGTGTAGTTTTATACTGTAAGGACTTGTCTTATTTATAAGGAGTTTGTTATTATAATTGTCTACTATTTCTAGTACGTCAGATTGCTGTATCATATTCTACTGTTTTATCTTTTGCTAATTCTGTTCTTAATTCTTGTATTTCTATCATAAGAAGATCAACACGGTCATATACATTTTTATAATCAGTTGGATCAAATAACCGATTCTTTTCTAAATGTAATTTATCATCTAAAATTTTGTCTATTATTGTTCTTACACGAGAATGCATTCTATCGAATAATAGTCTTGCTTCTTCAAACTGAGCTAAAGTCCAAGGTACTGTTTTATTTGCGTGTATGACTGTGGCGTGATCTTTACTTAGGTATGCTCCTATGGATGCTAAACTTTGGTTTGTATATGCTACTGCTAACATAAAAAAGATGCCTCTGTGTAGTACGTATTCTCTTTTTCTAGATACGACACGTATGTCTAATCTACCTGTTTCTACTACTATCTGTTCTATTGCATCTAAACTTATTAAACCTCGTTCTGCTCTAAGTGGTCTTATCTTTACTTCTTCCATTACTGTTTTTTATTAGTGCGTCTAATTTTTGCTGTAATTTTTGAATTTTGTGCTTAGTATCAAAATTTTTCACTTGTTTCAAAAAAGCAATTTGTTTCATTACTGTTTTAATCTTTTCCATGGTGGTTTTCAGGCTTACGATTTCTATTATACTGCTCAATATACCATTGCTGGTCTGTTACATCTTGTTCTAACTCACGCTGTAAGTTAGCAAGTGCTCTCCAGGCAACTTTTGCTGAGTGTCTAATACCATCGTCATCTATTGTGCCTGCATCTATAAGATGTCTAGCTAATGCATCAAGATCATCTGCAGACTTAGATTTGTCCCAATGTAAAGGTTTGTCTGGATGATGTTGTAAGTTTCCTTGTAACGAAACTTTTGATATACATTTAATAGCATCAGGAAAGTATTTTAACACACCTGTAAATACTGGAGTTTCTTTTCTGTCTTCTGCTTTACTTTTTGTCATGTGTTTTTTTCTTTTTTTCAAATGGGTTATACCGTTTAATAGGTTCTTCATTGCCTATGTTAAACTTTTCTAACACTTCTTCTTCACGACCTTTGCTACAATAAATAATACAGCCGTCCTTATAAAAAGGACCAACTGTATCTTTATTTTTACGTCTTTGAGCTTCTAGCGCTTTTGCTTTAGCTAATGCGTCGTGTGCTTCTTTTTTACCTTTGAGTTTTTCTGTTCTTTTAATCATTGATTGAATTGAATATAGTTACACCTTTGTTTTCGTAGACCTCACGTGGTTCTATCCACTGTTGAGTATCTTGGTGATACTTTATTCTATTCAGAAGAGCTTGGTATTTTTGCCTGCCTTCATCAATTAATTTCTCACCGATTTCGAAGACGCGTACTTGATTATAACCGGTTGTCTCTATAGCTATAATAAAACACTTCTGCACAGGCTTTCCTATCCACTCTAAGGCATCTTTATAAAACGCCAGCTGTCTATCATAATGATAGTAGTCAAACGAGTCTCTAAAGAAAGAAAGTGCTTTTGATGTTGTTTTTAAATCTATAAGAGCATTGGAAGTGTATCTATCTATTTTAGATTTATACGCTTCATCTGGTCCCCAATATACATCCTCTTCGTTAACGCCGGGTGTTTCAAACAACAGCTCTTTAACTAACGCATGATTGTTTACAGACTCTTTTATGTTAGATAGCATTCCTGCCATCTTTTGGTCTATACAAATCTTGCCGTCCGCTCTATGTAAGAAGTCATAATAGTCCTTACCTTGATCGATGATTTTTTTGATTAATGTTTCTGGTTTCCAGGATTGTCCATACCCAAACTCTTTAGCAGAACCAAATATAAATTCATGGTGTGAGTTTATGTCCGTATCTAGTTCTCCTCTTGTAATTTGATATACTTTATCAATGATTCTTACAATAGTATCACTAGGTCTGTCAACATCTGAGACCATAAAAGTTTCAGGCTCTAAAAAATATTGGTGTATAGTTGTGCCCGCATATAAAGAAGGTGTGCTATCTTGCTTAAGATTTCCGTCAATGTAGTCTTTAAACTTTCTTGGCGATCCTCCCTGTATCGGGTTTATGTAACTCAGAGACGAGTTACTAATTTTGTTACTTTGATAATAATCCATATAAAATTCTGTTTAAACTGTACTTACTGTAATTTCTGTATGCAATATAAAAGATTCTTCTGAATCTTACAACATATCCGCTTCAAAACAACTGTTACTGCAATAACCAGGTTTACTCATTGGTTTCTCACAGTGCATACATGTGTGTTCGTCGTCATCATAAGCGGGGTTTCCGTAATCTACTGGGTCCATATTAAAATATATATCTAATTGTTTCTATAGGAAAGTACTTGCTGTATAGTTCTTTCCATTCATTTAATAGTCTGCCTTTATGTTTTAATGGGTAACGCATTACACCGCTTTTGTTTTTTACCTCATTGCTGTATTGCATTAGGTGTCTTGCTTCCGGTGATGCTTTAGCCATTTGATTTACATGGTTAGTTAAAACTATTACTTCGCATTTGTTAACACCAGCCACTGCAGATACTTCTTGAAACAACTCTTCATAAAGCTCATCCCAGTGATGATGAAATATAAGAGGGGAGTAGTTTATATGTACTTCCCATCCTAAGTCTTTTAATCTATTAATATCCTCAATACGAGAATAAATATCCTGCATTTTAGGCTCTACAACGGTAGAATATACCTGTGGCATAAGAGAAACACGTATACGAGGGCGTTTTTTGAAAGAATTTACGTCTGTTGTTAGTAGTTTTGGATACTTAGTAGCCATAGTACTATTCAATTGTGGGTGATCATCATAACGCTTAAGATAATCTATAAGCGGCTCAGGCATATGCTTTTGCATAAGCACTAAATCTGTATTACATGCAATGTCTACCATTGTGTATACAGGGTCTTGTTGATCAGGTACTTTGTCGTAGGTCTTTTCCCACTCTACTACAGAATTAAATATTTCATCAACATTCTCATTGACGTATACTCTAGTTCCATTATATCTAGACATATAACAGTATGTGTTTACACAACCACCAAAACATCCGTAGATAAGATTTGGTGCAATGCAATTAGCACTGTTATTGTTTGGTTTTGTTACCAGGGTTTTTGTTTTCTGTGTTTTTATCATTTCTATAATATTTACCTTTAGTTACTCCTATCGGATATTCTTTTAAATATCTGTATAAAGTTCTGTCTGTTATTCCTAATAGTTTTGAAGCCTCTTGTCTGTGTCCTGCGCACCTGTTTAACGCTTTACATATAAGTCTAATGTGCTCGTCTTTTATCGTCATATAATTTAGATTTATAAAAAGAGGGGTTGGGACTCGGTAACCCTGCACGTATTACTACGCTTGACCCCTCTTTCTAAATTATGCTACCATTACAAGTCTCTCTTGTACGATATTTGCTTTTTCTGCTAACTGTGCAGAACTACTGTACTGTCCTATTTCTGCTAGTTGTTCTTCTAGCGACTCAGTCTCCCAAGTTTTATAATCATGCTCGAAATAAGGAGTTGTAATTGTTACATCATTAGTTAAATCTACAATACCATATGCATAGTACTCGCAGCATCTCATCTTCATGTAAGAATAATCTGATGGTACAGCTACAACATTCATAGGATTAACTAGTGTTGCTAAGAAGACAGTGTCTCCGCCTCCACCACCAAATCCTTTTACATATCCAGGAGCACCTACGTGCAAACCACTAGAACATGTATTGTTAGGATTGCTGTCACAAGAACTTCTAGGCATAGATACAGGAGAACCCAAACGAATTTGTGTACTACCACCATGCCAGTCAGTAAACTCTGGTGCATCTACATCACCTCCTAGATCGTTCATGCTATTAAACATTTCATCTAGGTTACCAGCAACGTGCTGAGGTGCAATAAAATTACCTTTGCTGTCTGCTACAACTTCTGTTTTCACAATAGAAAACTTACCGTCAATATCCATAACTGTGTAATCTTTAGGATCCTCACCAGAAGCTTTAATTTGTATGTACTCTTTAGGTACCCACATATTTACAGCTTTATACGTCTTATCAGTTTTCTTAACAGACTTATAGGCAATAAAATAACCTGAGTCTGTAATTGGAAACTCATACTGGTCCATAAAAGAATACAAATCACGTTTAACGTGCTCTGCAGGATTTAACATCAACAGCTTCCAGAAATTTACTAACGGAGTTATTGGATGTCCCTGATCTAAGAATTGTTTCATCTTAGTTAATAACTTGGTAGGTAGGGGCTCACTGAACCCCTTTAAATACCAATTACCAAGACTGTCTCTAACAAGATCCTGACTGTTATAGACTCTAGATACAGGATCAAACTTCTCAATTAACTCTTTGACTAAATTGTCTTTAGGGTTAAGTGCTACTGTTTTTACCTGCTCGTATAAAGTCTGTGCTTCATCTTTTGTAGCTTCTGTTTTGTAAAAACTGCTACCGTTTATTAGTGCAGTAACATCCTTGTTACTTCTAATTGCAAATACTTGATTCATTGAAATAATTTTTAATTTTAAAATTGGTTTTTGAATAAAATTGAGGAATAATATTTTTGATAATATCTTCCGCTTTGTCATCTCTAGTTGTATTCTTAGTTAAGAAATATCTCTCCAAGAATACTAACTTGTCTGCTTGCTTCTTAAGAAACTCTACCATGCCTTCCATATAGTAACCGCCTTGCTTACCATAAGCAGTAGCATTAGCATCACTCATAACTATATTGTAATGATTAAACAATCTTGTTATGTTTTCTACACGTTGATCCGCTCTGTTCTGAGTACTTACATCCGTAATAATGGTTGCAAAATCAGTACGATACTTTCTAGGAATAGGAGATACATTAGAAGCCTCCCCTAATAGAACAGGATGTGTTTTTACAAGACCATCTAAATATTCTATGGACTTAGTGCACATAAAATAGTTATAGTTTTTTACTAAGAATTCTTTAATAGTAAGAGCACCTATCTGCTTGTACCACTTTAAGTGAGACTTAGCAATTTTATGCACTTGTATTCTAGAAGCATTGTAAAGAGGTCCGTAAGTATCTCTACCTAATCTGTTCTTGCCTGTGTTAAACTTACTGTTATACAAAACAAGACCTAATCGTTTGAGCTCTTCCTCTTCTTCTGACGATGCATAGACAATACTAACACCTTGGTTAACTAGTTTAGTTAGATCTTTGTAATACGCTTCTGTTTTATAAAATAGAACGTACTCTAGCTTCCTGTCATAGTCGTTGTACCATCGCAGCTGTCTAGCACATACCAAATCTCTAGGAGGTTTAGCTTTAGCTACAGCTTTAACAGATGGTTTAAACGTATCAGGAACTACAAGATCATCATAGCTCTGTGTATTGTCTATAATATAGCGTAATAACAAAGGCTTTAGCTTTTCTAGCATTGCTACCTTACTTTGCTGCAAAGTATTTTTCCATGTATCATCATCAGACAGCTCTAAACA
>Ga0228633_1000043_pt1 | contig 34449 bp, 51 predicted proteins | sample 41DmetaG_FD_182703 | JGI IMG/M metagenome (GOLD analysis project Ga0228633, IMG submission 182703) | Seawater microbial communities from Monterey Bay, California, United States - 41D | ecosystem: Environmental > Aquatic > Marine > Coastal | place: USA: California | collected 2016-11-13
CAGTATCGAAAGCAGGTAAGTTAAATTGATGATAAACATAATCTACTACTCCCATATTTAATATTCTACATGAGAATGTAAAGTGAAGTGTTTGGTAATTATTAAAACTTACAAATCCTACATCACCGTAGTTACCATATTTATCAGCTACCTTTACTATATAAGAGTTATTGTACACTATATCCTTTTCAATATCTTTTTTATCTTTACGGTTTTTAGTATAATTAAGTTGATTAGTTCTATGAACTAATTCATATGCTCTATCTAAATCCTTTATACTTGCTTTTCTTATTTCTACTACTATGTTAGAATCAATTAAGAATTCATCATTAGATCCATAAGTGCTTCTCTTCTCTACTTTTTGCTCTAAGATTGTATAATTATAAAACCTGTTTCCGTTATCTACTGAATTATTTTTAATAGTATCATCTAAAAAAGTACTAATTAATTTATCATTATTACCATTAATAACATTTATTCCTGGGTTAAAGTGTGATACTTCATTTAAGTTAAAACTATTATCATCTATAAAGTAAACATTTTCAGGACGTAATTGAAAATCTTCAATCATTGTTTTGATACGAAGACCTTTTGGTTCGTAATTTATATTAGGCATCACAAATAAATCCCACATATCAAACTTCTTCAATAATGGTTTTGTAAAATCTAAATAGTTATTAGAGCATATACTATTTACAACTCCTCTATTATTTAATTCCTTTATCGAATCTATATAACTTGTTCTTAGATTTACATCTTTAGATACCATTATAGAACCGTCCCATAACGTATCATCTAAATCCCAAATTATAAGTTTAACTTTATTCATTCTTTAATAACTGAATCATTTTTTCTAATGGTAAAACTGAATCAGCATCTGAATACGATAAAGAAGGTATTGGATGTGCTTCACAAAATACTCCTGTATAACCAAATATTTCAGCAGCTTTAAAATATCTAGCTGCGAGTGTTGGATTACCGCTCATTCTTCCTCCAGCTTTTGGTAACTGAGCTGAATGAGTACAGTCTAAAATAACGTTATCAAAATGTTCCTTAAAGAAATCTACACTTGAAAAGTCTACAATGAATTGAGAATAACCAAACGATGTACCTCTTTCAGTTAACCATACACTGCAATTAGAATTAGTAGTTTTAAGCTTATCTACTCCTTTAGCCATATTTTGAGGATTCATCCATTGACCTTTCTTTATATTTACTTCATCGAAAAACCTTGCGCTTTCTACTAATAGATCTGTTTGTCTACATAAGAAAGCAGGTATCTGAATAAGATCGATTGTGTCTGCTAGCTTTTCTACTTGAACTGTTTCATGTACATCAGTAGTAACCTTCAAGCCTGGAAAGTCTTTTTTTAACTGAGAGAAGATTTCAAGTCCTTCTTCTAATCCAGGTCCTCTTTTACCCGTGATAGAACTTCTATTAGCTTTGTCAAAAGAACCTTTGAAGTAAAAATTTTTATCCTTTACATAAGGGTATATAGTAGAAAGAACTTTATAAGATAGTTCATAGTTCTCTAAACTGCATGGACCTATAATATATGTATTCATTATTCTGAAAGTTTAAGAGTTTGTATAACCGTTTGTACGTCCTTTATATCTAAGTTATGAAAAGGCTCTCTATTTTCCAACAAAAATCCTTTATACTTTAAGCCTTCTCTCATACAAACATGCCATCCAATTGACATAAATACATTAAAGAATTTCTTCTCATACTTCTCCATAATACTTCTAGCTGAAGTTAGTCTATTGTTAGCTATAGAATCGTAAAAATATTCAGAGTACTGCGGGTAAAAACTACCTATACCAGTTAAAAAACTTGATGCACCATATGAATTAAGTAACCAAAATCTTCTCATACTACCTCCAGCTACTATAATATCTAAATCTAAATCTTGTATGCATTTCATAGCTAGATCTATACTTGAGTATTCTTCCTTCATACCTTTAAAGTTATCTATTTTAGATAATTTGCTTAGTAGTTCATTAGAATATTCGTAAACTCCTCCGTTTCCTTTACGTATAGGATTGCCGTGAACATAAACAGGATACTTAGAAGCGTTACAAATAACTTTAAAATAATTAATTATCTGAGCATCACTGTAGTATCTTTCGGGAAAGATAATTAGAATAGAAGTATTTTTTGCTTTGAGATTATTAAGTGCTTTAATTTCTTTTAAAGTATGTTTAAGACTTTGAATAGGCAGTCCTAATATTTTTTCTTTAGTAAAATATTTAACAATAGCTCTGTTGAGATAGAATACTTCTTTAACGCTTAGTAAATTAAATTGAGATGTACCAGCAGTTGTTAATACTCTAGTAGCTCCTTCTTGTTCTAAGTAACTTAAATATTTTTTTGTACTATCTAATTCTAATTCTCCATCTTTAAATGATGGACATATGGGGTATACTGGTCTTGTCATATCTTTTTATTCGCTAACTGCTCTTCCTTTATCTTGCTCCCAATCTTTTTCTGGTCTAACTTGAAGGTTAGTTATCCATCCTCCTAGTATAGTATTTAAATCTACATCGTTATCTTTAGCAAATTTTAGTAAAGCATTTACATCTTTAGGAAAACAAGTTCCTCCATAACCAAGCTTACCGTCTGGACCTGGGACATGAAGATGACTATCTCCTATCCTACTATCTGAGGCAAACCCATACAGAGCATCGGACCAATTAGCTCCAATCTTATCTGCTAGTAGTTTAAATTCATTTAAGATACTTACCTTAGTAGCAAAGAATGTATTATTCATGTATTTAATTAACTCAGCTGTAAGACTATCAGTTTTTATAATATGTCTATTCATAAACCTTTGTTCAAACAAAGTACTAACTGAATCTATTGCTTCTTTTGTGCCTCCTATAATAATTCTAGCTTGAGTCAACATATCTAACTTTGCTGTTCTTTCAGTTAAAAATTCAGGGCTAAACACAATACTTATATCGTTATATTTCTCTTGTAAGGCACTTGTAGTACCAGGGAGAACCGTTGATTTAATAACGTAAACAGGTCCTTTTACTGCATCTTCAAATACTTTTTCTATATAGCTTAAATCTTGTCTTCCATCTTTATACATCGGAGTAGGAACACACACAAAAATAAATTCACATTCATCAACTTCTTCTTTACTATGAGTTGACTTTAAAGGATCTATATCATAAATTCTTAAATCAGTAGTAGGAGAAAAAGCAAACGAAATAGCCTCTCCTACAAATCCATTACCTATAACTCCAACTTTATATTTATTCATAATTTTCTAAAAAATATTTTAAATCTTCTGGAGTACCTAAGCCCCACATTTTATCAATGTTAAATGTTCTAATAGCTTTTTTATCGTTAATAGCTTGGTTAAATACAGGGCAAACATAAAACTCGTTGTTTACTCTAATATTTTTTTCTATCATTTCTTCTGCATACTTAACGAAATCAGAACCTTGTTTCCAATAATAATAACCTACAGTAGCAAGATCAGATATAGGATTCTTTTCTGCTACTTCAGTAACCAATCCAGCTTTATTAATTTTAGCAAAAGACCATTTAGGATGTGTAGCTTTAAAAGTTACTATACCACCATCAGCATCTGTTTCATTCATCTTATATAAAAACTCATTACTATCCCATTCAACGAATTGATCTGAGTTTGCAAAGAATAAAGGTTTATCGTTATCTATATATTCTTTAGCTAATAATGCTGTGCATGCTGCTCCTTCAGTTACTCCTTCTACTTCTACTATCTTACATTTAGGAGTAATTAAGTTAAGTAACGTATCTAAATTATACTTTACTCTATGTTCTTTCTGTACCACGTAAATGTAATTAGCTTTTATATTTAAATTTTCAGTAACTACTTGAATCATAGGCTTACCGTTTACATCTATCAAAGGCTTTGGAAATGTATACCCAGCTTGTTCAAATCTACTACCAGCACCTGCCATAGGAATCAATATATTTAATTCAGGATCTCTCCATGCAGGAGTTATCTGCTTTTCACCCATATCAATTTCGTTTAACTTATTTGTTATATTCTTGTAATTAACTTCTTTAGGATTCTTTACTCTTAAAATATACGATTTACTTCTTGAAGCAGCAAGTAATCCGTAAGGAGAATCTTCTACTATTAAAGTTTCTTCTGGTAGTACACTCATTTTAGATATAGCAGACCAATATATTTCTGGATGAGGTTTAGGGTTAGTAACATCTTCACCGGATAAAATAAAATCCATATACTCAGCTAAACCTAATTTAGCTAATACTGTTATGGATGTTTTACGAATAGAATTAGTACATAAGCCTATTTTATATCCATCTTTAACTAGAGCATCCATAACCTTTTGTAATCTTTCATCTGGTTGTATATCTCTTAACATCTCAAATGTAATCAATTGTTTTGTCCTCCATATACTATTGTGCATATCGACTGGAAGTCCTTTCTTTTCAGATAGTACTTTAAGCTTTTGTTTAGTAGTTAATCCGTCGTAAACAGCTAAGTGTTCTTGCCAATCAAAAGCATACTCTCCTAAAGCTTCGTTAAGAGCTTTAAAATGTAGATGCTTAGTTTCTATCAAGACTCCATCTAAATCAAATATAATAAGTTTAGTCTTCATTAAATTTTTTATTTTCCTCTAATATAAAATTAAAGGTATCTATATTTGTATTCTCAGTTAATTTATTTATTGCTTTTACATCTTTAGGTAAACACATTCCACCAAATCCTTCTTTAAAGTAACTTAGATAAGCAGTTTCTTTTACAGATTCAGCTCTATAAACTTCTAATACCTTACTATAATCTACATTATGATTATCACATAACCTACCAAATGAGTTTGCAAAGACTGTTTTATAGGCTTTGAATGAGTTAGAAAAGTATTTAACAAATTCACATTCCTGAGGAGTAAGTATCTTTACTTCTTTAGGATAATGTCCATGAGCTTCTAATATTAAATCTATATTGTCTTTGCTATTAGTACCTATTACTAGTACATTATGATTCCATATAAAATCTTCAACAGCATGTTTTTCTCTAAGAAATTCTGGTACTAAGCATAAACGGTTTGAATCAAAGAAAGTAACAAGTTTATTATACGTACCGGGAACTATTGTAGACTTAACTGCTACTAATCCTTCATAATTAATATCTGAAAGCATATCTAATGTCTCTATTATAACATCAGTATTACATGAGCCATCTTCTTTTGAGTTTGTTGGTAGACAAAGAAAAAGTAGTTCAGTATCTAATATATCTTTGATAGATGTATTTAACTTTATATCATGAACTTTAACTTCATGTTCTAATCTTTCAAAGCCTTCTTTGATAGCTGAACCTACTACGCCTAAACCTATTATTCCTATTTTCATTTCTTTAATAATTTTTCAACAGTTTCAATATCTTCAGGATAATCGACTGCAGTAGATGGATTATCGACAAGTACCATCTTTACAGGAATACCTGATTCTAAAAATCTAAGTACCTCTACGTCTTCTTCTGCTTCTAAAGGAGTTTTATGTTTATACGTATTAAATAAAGCTAGTTCATTTCTTGTAAAAGCATATAAGCCTCCATGTTTGTATGCAAAAGAACCATTACCGTTTTTAGTAGCTGGTATTGGATTTCTAGAGGCATACATTAACATTCCTTGTAAGCTTGTTACTACCTTAACTACTTTTCTATCTTCTACTTTTTCATGAGAAGGTAAATGAGACATAGTAGATATGATAGTATTTATATTTTCTAATTTAGCAGCTATTATCTTTTTAACATCTTCTGGTTTTACTAGAGGTTCATCTCCTTGTAAATTAACAATAATATTTTGAGTTACAAAAGTATCCGTACAAGCTTCAGCTACTCTATCAGTACCAGTTGGATTATTAGTACTAGTCATAATACATTTAAATCCATACTCTTCAACAACCTTACATATTTCAGTACTATCAGTAGCTATAAAAACATTCTCTCTACCGACAGCTATCTCAGCTGTTTCTGCTACATATACTATCATTGGCTTACCGAGTATACTAGCTAAAGGTTTACCAGGAAACCTTGATGACTTATATCTAGCAGGTATAATAACTGCAACACTATTCAAATCTCCCTCTGTAGTAGTCATGATTAAATTGTTGTTGCTCGTTAAATTTATTTAATCTCCAGTACTGCTGGAAGGGTATATGTCTACTGAATGCTTTAAGCTCTTTAGCCATTTCAGGAGTTATAGATACTTTACCGTCTCTAGTTTCATCTTTATCTAAAATAGTAAAATGTCTCTCTAATACATTAGCTCCAGAAAATATAGCTAATTTAGGTATTAGTAATCCATCCTCATAAGGATTAGAATGATCACTATACCCTATACTATCTAATGCTAGTTCTTGTTTTAAGAAAGGTATATTTTGTAGCATAGCTTTTTCCATAGGAGTAGGATATACACAAGTACATTGAAGCATAGTAAACTTAATACCTAACATTTTTAAATTAATAACCGTACGTTTCATTTCTGGATGATCCATACTTGAGTTAGAAAAGAATACTTCATCACAGATAACATCTTTTAGTGCTTTACCGTAATCAAAAGCTTTCATAGAGTATCCTGATATCTTTAGTTTTTTATATCCTAGTAAATTAAACCTATCTATTTGTTTAGGAGAAAAAAGAGTAGTCATAGGTTCTACATTATACTTTTCACATAACTCTATAAAGTATTGTTCATCTTCGAAAGAAAGTTCTAAACCTTTTAACCTTTCATACTCTTGGTCATACGGCCTATACGATTCATACTCTTCTCTTTTAGTTAAACTATCAGCTAAAATAGTCTGTATTTTAACTATATCGCAACTTTCAGATGCTGCTTTAACTAGCTTCTCTAATAATACTTTATCACCATTGTGATTTTGACATAATTCAGCTATAATTCTCATAGTGTTGAATAATATTCATTTTGTTTTTCTTGTCTACCTATAGTTTTTGGATGTAGTAAAGATAGTTCTGTTAATGCTGGAAGAGGAGCATATGTCTCAAAGCCATCTAATTTTTCATGTACTTTATTTATCCATTTAATCTCAGGTTTATTTTTCCAAATGCGCCATTGGTAATCAGGCCAGTTTACTCTTCCTTCATCGTCTACGTTCCATCTCCATTTGTTAATATGTTCAGATGTTAATCCTAATACTGTATTTACTCTAGGTACTAAGTATACATCGGTGTTAGGATTACTTTCTAAAATTTTAGGTATACTTTCTATCAATATATCATTTGGTAATTCGTCAGCATCTATTTGAAAAATATAATCTCCATTACAGTATTCAGAAAGCTTATTTTTCCAATCAGCAAAATGGTTATCAAAGAAACCTCTCCAGAACTGAAAGTTAGGATACTTACTCTGTTTAGTTAGCCAAGAAGCTACTTCTTCAGAACCATTTTTTTGATCAAATAAGACAACTATTTCGTCTTGTCGTCTTTTATTTTCTCTTAAAAAATTTACTAGCCTTTGAATTTCTACAAACTCATTACATACTGTAACTGCATAACTAATCTTCATACCTTCTTCTCAATTCTTTTATCTTATCTTTAGTTAATGAACCTATTTTTTCTCTTACTCCGAAATAAACTACATCATCTTCAAAACTATATTTATCTAAACTATATTTTTCTCTCTTTATAGAACCTTCAGATCGTTTAACTAACTTAGCTGCTGCTTCTAACATACTAATAAATTCTTCTTTAGGTAAGACAATCTTACCATATGAATCAAAAAATTCTCCGTCAAGATAAAATCCATCAGAGTTATTATTTTTAAAGTATATATGTATTCCATCTTCTTTATCGTAAGCTCTAAAGTCAATTGTGTCTTCCATTTGAGCTGTTGCAATATTACTAAATAGTATCAGTAGTAAAGTTATTCTTGTCATATTTTATAAAAATCTATATATTCTAACGCGGTCATAAAATCTCTCTGGTCGTATGTTTTAGCATTAACCATATCCATTCTGTGAGTCTGATCAGCTGGATATTGTTTACCCTTTCTATCTTCCTCTGTTATTTCAATTGCTCTTACAGCTTTCCACTTCCAATCTTTCTTACTAGTTCCGTCTATAAAAGTCATTCCTTTGCCTGGTAAGGTTAAAGTAGAAGGAGCCCATACTCTATTAGTATCATCTTCGAAAAGAAGATCTTTATATAATTCAGGAGATGTCTCCATCAAATCTCTTACTAGATTACTATCTTTTAACATCATTGTACTACTTGTAAAGCCGCACCCCATACATAGCCATGTAGTCATTTTTTCGTTTATATGTTGTTCGTAACAAGCGTTACCGCCGCATCGTTTACAAACTGTTAATTGGTCTTTCATACGTTTAATTTAGGTAAGTTTAATTCAGGCATTTTTAACTCTACCTGAGAAGCAAAAGAACTAGGAACATACTTATCAAAATAAGTACCTAATAAGTTAGTCATAGAATCAAAGCTAAATATATCTCTGTTTCTATTTCCTAACTGCTTTGCTTTTATTAGTTGTTGCTTATAATGTTTAAATACTTGTTTATAAAATTGAGCTATCTTAGCTGGATCTGGAGTAAACCATTTAGCTTGAGGAAGAATCATATCTTTAACTAAAGCAGAATGATGTACTGGTTCTAATGTACCAGGTAAAAGTAAAGCTAGAGTGCTATCTAAAAAGTCTACTTGACCTGACCATGCAGGAGCTATTATAGGCTTTTTAACCATTGAAAACTCTAAAAGAGGTCTACCAAAACCTTCTCCATGAGTAAGAGATATCATTGCTTTTACTTTAGGATGATTATATAAGTCGTTAATTTCATTATCAGTTACGTCTCCGTGTACTAAATATACATTTGGTAGTTTACCTTTAACTGTCTTTTTAATTTTTTCTATATCGTCTAGAATAGATTCTCTATCTATAATGCTTGTACTACCTTTCGAAACTTTAAGTATAAGACCAGGACCATTTTTTTTATTTTTAAAGGTCTCTAAAAAAGATTTAATAGTTAACCCTATATTTTTTCTATCATGTCCTAACTTTCCTGGAAGCCAATGTCCTACTGCTAAGAAATTAAAACTTTCAACTACATTATTGAGAGAAAAATTAGTAGTAGGTTTAGGAAAATAAACATCAGGATTAATACCTTCAAATAGTACCTCGATAGGCTTTTCTATTTTACCTGATCTTATGACTGAGTTATTATCCTTTGATCTTTCTTCAAAGCTACTATTAAGTAAACTAGTTTTAGAATGATTAGATGATACTAAAGTTAAATCCATTCTGTTAACTCCATCTACCCAAGTATGGTTACAAAGTGTAGTTTCCATAGCTGCAGTAACTCCTATATTAAAAGTACCCATAGGTTGAAATTCGTTAGGAACGGTAATTTGAATCCATATATCAGGCTTACTTTGTAGATTAGTAACTATTCTACTACTCAATTGAGTGTCCGAATGATCAGCTAAATATCCAAATCGAGTATTACCCCATCTTTGAGAGAGTATTTTTACATCGTACTTGTCTAATTTAATAATTGACTTAACAAAATCTCTAGCTCTAGCTCCATATCCACTGTAAGTATCTATTGGACAGCTTATAGCACAAATAGGTTTATTCATATTTAGTAATTATAAATTTTATGTTTAACTTTATTTGGTGGTCTAGTTACAGTCTTAATAACTTCATATCTAGCTCTAGGTTTAAATGACTTAAATGCCTCTTCCATAGAATCACAAATATTTTCCGACATAGCTTCAGCAGTCATTTTAGCTTCATCAGACATAGCCCATTCTCTACCTGCCATACCTCTTCTATTTCTCTCGTCTTCAGGTAAATCATATATGTACTTTATAGCTGCTGCTACATCTTCTGGATCACATCTATCGTCAAAAATATACGGAGTAGGAACTGAGCCTGCTAATGATATGTTAGATGGAAAGACTGGTTCAGCCCATTCACCGCAATCTTTATATGTACCTCTATGGTTAGATGGAAAGTCTGTATCGAAGTCTATCCACTCTCCTTTTTCGTTAGTAAATCTACATTGATCTTGCATTCCTCCTGTTACGTTAGGTATAATCATTGTACCTGCCATCATCGATTCTGTTAAAGATAATCCCCATCCTTCATTCGAAGAAATTAAAGTAGTAACATCAGCAACATTATAAAGTAAATTCATTTGAGCAGGAGTTAATTTTTCAGAAGAGAAATAAATATTCATATCTTCTTCGCATAATGCTTCTTTTACTTTAGTTAAATCCGTACCATTATTATCTATAGGGTTAGTATGCATTACTAAAGCACATTTCTTATATGCATCAGGTCCTATTTGATCACAGAACATTTTATATGCTAGTATTACATCACCAGGTCTTTTTCTATGAATATTTCTAGAGTTAAAAAATACTACAAAATCTATATCTTTACCTTTAAAGAGGTTACCTTTAAAATCTAAAAACTTAGAATAATCTTCTGAGTCTTTAACTATAGGGAAGAACTCTTTATGATCAATACCATGTGGTATATAGTTAATAATTTTACTTTTACTTTCTTCTCCTAATACTAACTTATTAACGTTAACAGTTTGTTTAGAAATACCCATTAGTAAGTCTACTGAGTTATAAAAGTCCTTATTGTAATTAGGTGCAGGATAATCATCCCATATGTTTAACCAGAATATAGGTATCTTAGATCTTATTTCTCTTTCCATTTGAAATAACCATACCCAGTATCTTGGGTCAGTAAAAATAAAAATAGCATCTGGGTTCCATCTATTAATAAGTGACCTTACTTTCAAAGGATCACCATAACCTGTATTCGGTATTACGTGTACATGAGCATCATCTATACCTAATCTCTTATTAAGGTCATCTGATATGTTAAGTACTTTACCTGCTTCAGGATGATTTAATCCAGCTCCTAAATTTACCCAATTGTAACGATGAGCTGTATTCATAACTATCTCTCTAGCCATAGTAGCAATACCTGAATGCATCCTAATATCGTCACAAAGTAGTAAAATAGTTTTCCTATCTTCTCTTTTAATGTAACCTTCTTTTATACTCATAACTATTTTTTAATCTTAATATTATTCTGGTTGTGTATCTTTTCTCTAAAGCTATTATCGGTAAGGTATAAAAAAATTGCACGATCAGCAAGCTTCTTAAAAGAAAAATTATGCTCTAAGCATGACATTTTAAATTTATCGAAAAGAGGTTGAGTAATTTTAACCGAAGTTAATCTTTCATTTTTAATCATAACTATATATCTTTATATATTTATATATAAATAGCTTAAAAAACAGAAATACTACTACAATTAGAACATTTACCGAGAGGGGAACTACACTCGTGATCTATATCTATAAACTTTCCATTTTTATCTAAAACATTTTCTAAGAAATTATTCATAGAGTCTATAACTTGTTTAGTTTTTCTCGGACCAGCATTAGGTTTAAACTCTTGAACTCTTCTCTGCATAGAAGCATATTCAGCATCTTTAGGAACTCTTCTTTTAACTATAAAAAACTCTACGTTTATCTTATCTTTATCTATATTAAATTGTTTAGCAAAGAACTCTTTATAAAGAACTACTTGAGCAGTAAGATTAGGATTTTTCTTTTGATTGTCTCTCCATCCTGAGGTAGATGTTTTAATGTCCATAATAGTCCATTCATCGGTATTAGGATGATAGAATACTAAGTCAACTAACCCTTTAAATACTACTCCAGGTTTTAGTTCTTGATATAATAAAGTCTCTACTCCTGCAAGCATCATAGTTTTAGTACTAAAGTATGCTGCTCTTTTCTTCTTAATAAACTCAAGAATATGTTTTCCGTCTAACCAAAATTGATTTAATTCGTCAGCAGTAGAATAATGCACATGTCCGTTAATTGCTTTACCTGATCTATAAGCTTTAATCATATTATCATAAAGCAACTTATTGATATCCATTTCATTAGCTTCCTTAGCAGTATTATGATATAGAACTTCTAAATAAGTTTGTAAAGTTTCATGAAAGGCTGTACCGAAGGTAGTATAAATATTCTGAGTAAAAGGTATTACTTTCTTTCTGTACTGTAAATCCCATAGCTTAGGACATTTATTATATGTACTAATAGAGCTATACGATATATGAGTGAACTTAGAAGGTTTCTGTTTAATCTTACTCTCCCAAACAACCTTAACTGGTCCTTTTAGTTTTCTTTTCAATATAAATTATTTAGATTTCTTCCAAAGACCCTTTTGTACTATTTGAGCAATAATACCATAGTTACTTAGATCTTGAAAAGTATCTATTAAGGATTCATTCTGTGCTTTTCTGTTAGATAGAATCATATTTTTCCATCTGTTAACTTTATCTGATATTCTGTACCATAGTCCAACAAGAGCAAAGTCAGTTTCTTCTTGGTTAACTAATTGAGTTCCAGCTGCAACATTACCCATTCCGTAATCTAAATGCTTCTTAGCAAATAGTTCAAACTGTTCGTCTGATATATCTTTGTAGGCTTTGTAAATAAGAGGGTACTCTTTCTTAAGTATCGGTAGGCATTTTTGAGGTTCTTTCATAATAGAAAGATAAGAAAAAATACTTTAAGATCCAACTATAAATAATCTATTCTATTATCGTCTTTTTCTACCCAACCTTCACTGCCGTCGTTAAACTTAACTCTTCTTTTACTTGGAGTTTTTTGAAGGATTCTAGTAATTTTTTTATCAGGAATCTCTTGATTTTTCTCATCTACTACTTTCCAATCTTCTTCTTTTTTATTAACGAAGTCAGCTACTGCTTGTTCTGTAGAGTCTAATTCATTATAATGATCTCCATCATTACCATTCTGACCGATAATATTCATCCTATCTTCATCATAGTCCTCTGGAAATATACTAGTAGAAGGTTCTTTTACTTCTTCTAATTCTCCATATAAGTTTTCTTCTTTTCTAGGGTATGCTCTATCAAAAGCAAAATTAGCTGCTACTACTAATGATATAGCTAAAGGATCGAATACAAAAATAATAACTAGAAGTAAGACGTTTATAATTACATCCATTGGAGTAGAAGTAAGACCTGATAAATATTTAAGTGGTCCTAATTCTCCTACAGTTTCTGAATTATTAGTTAATGTAAGTACTTCTAATTTGATAGTCTGTAAACTATCAGCTGCTATCTGTCTTTTTTCTTGAACAGCTTTTCTATTTTCTTCTTCAACTTCGATACGGGCTTGTGAAAGCCTAAGCTCTGCAGTAGAGATGGTTGATCTAACGCCCCCAGATACCGTGGTGTCTCGTACTTGGATCGACGAAGCTTTGGCATTAGAAAGAATAGAAATATTACTGCTAATTTGCGTAAGCTCTTTGTCATAGCGTTGTATATCGTCTTCATAAAATTTTGCTTTATTATCTAAAAATTCTATCTTATTTTCATTAACTAATAAGCTAGCATACGTATCTTGATATGCCGCTGATAAAAATCCATATATACCCATACTAGTAATGATTACTAATATAACAGCAGCCACAGTTAGATACGCTCTAAGAGCTTTATTTATAGTGTCCCAGTACTGATAAAGTAGAGAAGCTATTACTAATTTAGCTACTTCTAATGAACCAGCCATTATAATTACTTCAAACTGTGCTCCTGCAAACAGTTTACTTAATCCATATACAGAGTAGAATGCAGCTGATGCAGATACCGATAGGGCAGAAAAGGCTATAATGAAAGGAAATAACCCTTTTTTTACATTTTTCCACATAATATTGTTTAATATAAATAGTTAAGTTACTTGATCAAAAGAAGAATCACTGCTCCTCCACCGATAGCAGACCCTATTTGATATAGTTTCTTTTGTCTATTTGCTTTCTTTAATGCTGATTGAAGTTCATCAGATAATTCAGCAGATGTCTTAAGTTGACCATCTTTTTGTAGTATAATATTATTAAGTGTAGAGGTTTGAAGCTTTAAATTAGATACTAAATCTGATTGAGTTATAAGCTTTTCATTAGTTACAGTGACTAACTTAATCATTGCTTCTAATTCTTTCGAATTAGCATCTCCTTGTATTAAATCCTTTATTACTTCTTTAGCTACAGGGTTACTTAATTGAATCGTTTTTAACGAGTCTGCTTTCGTATCGTTCTGCGAAAAACTGCTCCAGCATATCATCACCGAAATAATCGATAGCATCAAGTTTCTGTTTAGTTTCTTTTTTGATAACATTTATATCTCTATTTAAGTTATTAATCTTTACATCGTAAGCTGCTACAGCTTTCTCTAATTCCTTAGATTCTAACTCAAGACTATCGTTAACTGTCTCAAGTAAAAAAATTTTTTGTTGAAGGATGTTTATCTGAGTTTCATATTTAGCAATATCTATCTCAGGTTTCTTGTCTATAATATAGAATATAACTATGGTTGTAATGCATAGTAATATAACACTTGCTCTGTTCATATCTTACAATATAAGAATATATTTTCTATTAAGCAACTAAAGCTGCTTGAAATCTTTCCCAATCAAATGCTGGTCCTGGGTCTACCTTTCCTTTTCTGTCCCCTCTTACATGGTCACCACTACAATCTGAGTGTCTTACTACATTAGAGGCTGGAATATTATACTTATTCATCCACCATTTACAAGTAGATAATGCAGCATCAAATTGAGCTTCGGTATAAGTGCCTGGTTCTTTGATTGCTTTTAAGAAAGAATCATAAGATTGTTTACCGGGCACTAATAACTCAAAGCCTAAATAATGGGAATTTAAATTAGATAAACCATCCCATTCTGATTTACCGGCATGAAATGCTTTTCCAGGTGATGAGATCATTTTCTCATAAGTACCATCAGGATGTATAAATCCATGTACAGATAATTTTAATGCTTTTAAAAAATCGTGAGCTGTTATCCATTCTCCTTCCCATTGAAGGTACTCACCCATACTGTGTACTACAATTCCTTTAGGTATTATTGCCATAATCTTTATTTTTTTCCTCCGAAGATTTTACCTGCTTCTGCAATTCCAAATGCTCCTAATACTATATATACAAATGAATCGTATATAAATTCGTTAATTACTAAGTCTTGTCCAATGTAACCTGTTACAAGGTCAACTACTGCGAATAGAACCATAATTACGAATGCAGCGAAACCAACTACTGATTTTTCATTGATATCGTTGTCGTCTTTAAAAATGTCTTTGAAAGCCATCCATTTAAGTTTTAAATAGTTAAACATAGTAAAACAGTTTTAATATAACATTCTTTAATATAAATAGTTAAAAAAAAAGAGGCCAGAAGGCCTCTTAATTTTGCCAGTAGTGCTCCTACCCACTACCGGCTACACCGGCGATGATTTTACTCATCACCCTCCGTATCGTAAATCTGTAGGCCAGAGTAACTAGTCCAAGGACTGTACTTCTTTTGGGAGAAACTCCCCGTTAACATGCCCGCATTGTTTGCAGCTGAATAATGGGATGGGGACGTAGCCTGGTTTACCTGTTCCTGTAAGTAATCCGGAAGCTTTCCGGATGACAAGTGCCTGTTCGAAATAGATTCCTCCGCACTCTTCGCATTTGACTGATTGTGTTTGTTTGATATCGACATTAACTTGTTGGTTCATAAACTTTTTAAAAGTTAAACTTATTTTTTAGCTTTCTTTTTTCTACGAGGTTTTCTAGCAGGTTTCTTATTAGCTTCTTTAGCTAATTTTACTAGAGGATCTCTTTCTGGATTCTTTTCGAAGAAAGGGTCATCCAACATGTCTTGAGGAATTCCATCTACGTTAGTAGGTTTAACTTGTTTGACAGTAGCACCTCTTTTTTTAACAGGTATTTTTTTAGCTGCTTTTTTCGGTTTAGCGGTAAATTTAAATTTGTAAATTGCAACTCCACCACCAAGAAGTAACAAAGCAATAATAATAAAAAGTGTATCCATAATGATTGTTTTTAATAAATAGATTGGTTTGATAAATGTTTAGGCATTTTAACCGGTTGCCAATATGTACCGTATTTTTTTTCCATCTTATAGTAGAACGCTTCAAGATCTTTAGCGCCTGTATTCATTACTTCTTTATCGTATTGCTCAGCAGTCATCTTAAAGACTATAGTAAACTGTCGTCTAATATCTTCTAGTTTTTTAGATTCTTCTTTCTCATGATCAGCATGCAATCGTTTTATCCTAGCTTTATCAACTGATGTAGCATGATTATATACTCCGTAGTCACCATCACACTCTATAAACTTCTCATTCATTCTATGCTGTACTAACTGTATCTCCATAAGGTAAGGACCTATATCGTAATCACCATTCTTTATCTTTTCTATGAAAGGAGCTCTACTAGGTAAAGGCTTATTCTTAGGAGTATAACTTCTCCACCACATAAACCTATCGTAAGGTTTTTTAAAGTAGCGTTTAGATAGATACTTCTCTAAGAAGTCTTTCGGTTGAGTAGGAGAGTACGGTAGATGAATCATATATTATAAGATAAGAAAATATATTCGGGTAAGCAACTAATTAATAAAATTAAATTTAGTAAGTCCACATTTATAACACAGCATAGATGATGCTCTATTCCAATCGTCAGAATATAAATACAGAGTATCTTTTTTATGGAAGTTAAAATAATGTTCTAATCCTTGTCTATAAGCAACCATTGCTGAGTTAGGATAAGGTTTAGCTTTTCTAGTAAAAAAAGTACCGCCAATATAAAATTCATTAGGTTTTAGATCTTGATAATGAGACTTCCAGTCTATAGTGACGCAATCAGGATTAGTCCAGTTCCATCCTATAGGTTCTTCTTCAAACATATTTAAGCCTATAAATGAACCAAAGTCTAATCTTCGCTTGATCTCATCTAAATCCGGAATAGCATCCCATTCTAGATCTTCGTGATGGTATTCTATAACTTTTAGTAATCCTTCTACATCATCTTCTACTGAATGTATCTGTTTAAACCAGTACCTACTATCGTGAATATGTTTAGGTAAGTCTTTTTTAAGAAGTCTAAATTGATTGATCTTAGATATATCCATTATAAAATATTAGGAGAAGCTTTAGGTTTATAAAATGCTATAAGAACTTTTCTAGAACCTTCTGTAATAGGAGTTACTTTATGTGAATTTATATGACCATTAAAAATTAAATAGTCTCCTGCTTTTTTTATATCTACATAATCGCTATTAAGATAAAAATCTCCTCCTTCAAATTCATCTTCTAAAATTAAACTAAGGCTAACTGCTGAACAAGTATCTTTATGAGGGTAAACTTCTGCTCCTACTGTGGTAGTAATGGTATGAATAGAAAGTAAATTTTCAGCTTTCATTCCAGTTATACCTTCTAATAAAGTATTCAATTTAGAATTAGTAAACGGATAATGAACTAAATCTACATCTCTAGAAATTTTGTATCTGGGAACATTTACCTTTGCTAATCCAGGCATATGTTTGTACATTTCTTGTATCTGCTCAGATGTTGCTAAAGGTGTGTTATCTAATTCGTTAGTTAACTCATTAAGTATATCTTTAGATAATACCTTCTTCATCACATGCTATTTGAAGACCTACGAGTAAAGAAGCTCCGTTATATTCTTTCTGTACTTGAGCTGCTCTTTCAGTAACTTGAGCAATTTTGCCGGATTTAGCTGCTAAAGCAATCAATTCTAATATATCATTCTCTCTTCTTTCTTCTGGGTCTAGTAAGTGTTCTTTTGGTTCTTCGAAATATTTTTTAACTGAATCGCTCATTATAGAATTGTTTTAAGTTTAACTTCTTTTCTGTATTTTTTACTAGGGTGAATCTTATCTCTTAGTTTTTTCTTATCTATATCTAATCCTAAAGAATCTACAGTTTGATTAAATACGTCTAAGTCGTTTGAGAATAAATCTTCATATACAATATACGATTTTTTATTTGAATTAGCAACATATTTTACTTCATCTATACTGAATGTTATATAATCAGTTACCCATTGGTCTATAGAGGTATTTGTAGAGTCAAAAGTGTATGTAAAATGCCATTTAGTTGCACCAGGAAACTCTTCTTGATTTACTTCTTCTCTTTCATTAGCATGATAGTAACTTTCAATTGCTAATCTAACATCTTTTCTAGTAAGGTAAATTACCTTATCAAAAAGCTTTATATACTCAGCAAAAAATTTTCTAGTTTTATGTTTTGATAAAACTTTTACAATACAGTTATCAGGTAAATTATATTGTAGATTTGCAATTTCTTCTTTACTCTTGCCCCGTATATTTAAAATATTATACGGCTCTAAAATCATTGGGATATCTAGCAGTTGATTTATAGCATGAGTCAAAGCTGTTGATCCTGATCTAGGAGAAGCAAAAATTAAAATCTTCATAAAAACGTATCTTTGAATACATATTTAAATTCTTCGAATCCTTTAGCAGCATTTTCTTTCCATTGATCTAGATCTCCATAATCACTTACCCATTTATAACTGTAGCAGAATACACCTAGAGCTCTACATGCTGCTGCGATACCGTATATTTCCATATCAACTATATCTATATCCTCTCTGTAGTTAAATGTTTTAGATTGAGTTTTTCTACTTTTATCATAGAAATGATCTGTCGTACAACATGTTATATCTCCTTTACCTTGTAATAATATATCTCTATCTTTAGAAATATTCATTACATCTATATCGTTAACAACTCTACCTACTTTTAAAACATCTCCAATAGGAAAATGTTTAACCGAACCACAAGAGCCAAAGTTAACTACAGTAGTAGGTTTATGTTTATTAATTAATCTTGCAGTATTTACTGCTGCGTTTACTTTACCTATACCAATAATATGTATTTCATTATCGTATAAAAAAGTTTGACCGTGTTCAACATCAGTAGCTGAAACTAATAAGATATTAGACATTTAGTATCGTGATTTTTTTTAATTCCTATATCCAGTAAGCATATTTTTCCTATAACTTCATATCCTGCTGCTATTGCTAAGTCTTCTGCAGCATTCATTGTACCGCCAGTAGCGTAAACATCATCTACGATTACAACTTTACCTTGACCTGGTTCCATTTCTAAACTGCCTTCAGAGTATTCGTACTTATAATGTATTCTATTAATACTTTTACCTGGAAGCTTACCTGGTTTTCTAATTAACTTAATACCTCCTTGTCTTATTGAAGCTATACCGGCAGCAAAGAGAAAACCTCTCGATTCAATTCCAATCCAATAATCAGGAAATTCTTCCATCCAACTCATCTGCATACAAGCTTGTGTAAATGCATCTGCATCGGCTAATAATGGTTGAATGTCTCTGTAGAGTATTCCTTTAACTGGAAAGTCAGGAACGGAAGTGATGTATTTTTTTAGGTCCATATTATAATATATGAAGTTTTTTCTTACTAAACAAATCTTTATTATACTTAACTGCCTGTAATGGAATACTAAATTCCTTAACTAAAGCAGACATAGCTGTACCTTCTCCAAAACCTACTCCTGTTTCTGCATATCTTTTTAAAGGAGTACCAGACCAATGAGAAGGATCTTTAGCAAATATCTCTTCTATTCTTACTTGTAGTTGTCTAGCACGAAAAGCAATATCTGATATGTTATCTAAATAAGGAAAAGACCAAAAAGCTTCAGTGACATAAGTAAATACGTTACTACCTTTTGTCTCAAGTCCATTTTCTTCTAAGAAATTATACCACTCTTTATATTTATGTCTCTTAGAATCTAATGCTGAGAGTAAAGTTTTATTATAGGGTACAGCAATAGAAGTAAATAACGAAAAGTTATCAGTAATAAGATCTTTGTTAAAATTTACTTTTAAAAAATCTGCATCAACATAATTAATCCTTTCTTTAAGTTGCTCTAATAAATAAAATAGAAACAAAAGTTTAGAGTAGTAAGTAAAATGAGAGTACCCCATGAACTCTGTATAGTCTTTTGTAGTACAGTCTGGAAATAATTCTGGTCGATCAGTTAAAACGTATACAGTATCTTGCTTACCTACCTTATTAACTTGATAGGCATATCTTTTAGTAAAAATAGAACCGTGACAAACTGTTGCAAAAATCACTTAAAAGTATATTCTTGGTTAATCTTAAAGTTAATTGGTTGAGGTACCCTATCGTATTCTTTTGCTCTAATACCTCTGAATACTAAATGAATAGCTCTTCTAATATTGTTAGTTGGAAATCTGGCTGAATGAGCTATATGAGAATTAAAACACACAACTGATCCTTTCTTACCTATCTTCTGATCTAATACTAGGTCTTCCGTATTAATAGGTTCAACGTTAAGTTTAAGAGTATCTTCAGTACCATTCCATCTAGGAGTACCGTCCTCTAAGTACGGAGTAATCAAAGGTTTTGTAAATGTAACTCCTCCTTCATCTTCTTCAACGTCATCTAAATATATAATAAACTTATACTGATTCAAGCCAAAGCCATAGTCCATATGAAAAATCCCACTTTGCCAAAAATCTAATCCTTTTTCTAATATTTTATAAGTCGGTAATATTCCAGGTACTCTAGACGCAGTATTAATCAAATATCTTTGATCTGATTTTAGCGATGGTTTAATTTTATCCGCTTTCACGAAATCAGAGAAATCTACCTCCAGGTATTTATAAAATTCTTCATAAAGAAATTTAAAAGTCCGTTCGGAAAAATTTTCTGTTATTTGTTCTCTATTGAATTCTTTAGACCTATAAAAGTAGGGTTCATTATTACTGTCTATATGTGAGTTATGAGCGACTATTAAACCATCCTCCTCCATATACTCATAGAGTTTTTCGGCTAATTCACCTAGTTTGTCGTCTTGACTCACCTTTACCTCGCACGCAGATGTTGGCATATACTGTTTATACCTCTCCATATTGTCGTTTATTATAAATATATGTAGAAAAAACCCCGCCGGTTGGGGCAGGGTAGTTCAAAATGCGCGTGGCGACTTCGTCGGTAAGGAAAAAACGCCCCCTACTCGTCCTTCATCTCATTCGCATGTCCTTGATTAGGCTCTAAGGCTAATAATAATTTATCGTCCATAATGCTTAAGTTTTAAGTTAAACAGAATGCAACGCTTTTTCCGGATGCGTTTACTCCACCCGCGACTATATTATTAGACCCAGTCCACACGGGTCACTTATAAATATCTACGATTTAGTAGCTTCCATGTTAGCCTTTTTATAAGGCGTAATTAACTTTTTGATCTCTCCTGCTGCTTTTCTAGCTCTTGCTTGAGAAGCTTTAGTAGATCCAGAGTTGTTCTCCTCTAATATAGCAAACTGAGTTGCTATTTGTTCAAATAATTCTTGTTTATTCATAGTTTAATTAATTGTGCTGATTATCCTAATAACATATTAGGGTCTATACCAGCGGGGTTATCATTTTTATTATCTTCAGATGGTATGTTTGATACTACTGCTTCAGTAATTAACATAGTACCTGCTACAGATGCTGCATTTTCTAATGCTAATCTTGTAACTTTAGTTGGGTCAATAATACCATTGCTATACATATCGACGTATGTTTCGTTTCTAGGATTATAACCTTCCCATTCATTACCAGTATTTTTAATGCTTTCTTCTATATCACCGATTTCTGATGATGTATAACCAGCATTTAAAAGTATTTTATAGAATGGTTGCTCAATAGCAGATGTTACTATATCATATCCAGTGCTTTCATCTTCAGACATCTGTTTGTTAATACGTAATTCAGTAAGATTAAGTGCAGCGTTTAGTAATGCTACACCACCTCCAGGAAGGATACCTTCTTCTAATGCGGCCTTAGTAGCAGATAATGCATCATCAACTCTATCTTTTTTCTCTTTCATTTCAACTTCAGTATGTCCACCAACATGTACTAATGCAACTCCTCCTACAAACGATGCTAACCTTTCTTGTAGTTTTTCTATTTCATAAGGAGACTTTGTATCTTCTATTTGAGTTCTTATTTCATTTACTCTTTGAGTAATACTATCTTCTTCTCCTTTCGCATCTATAATTGTAGTAGTATCTTTTCCTACTGTTACTTTATTAGCTTTACCTAGCCAAGAAGCATCAAATTTATCTAACCTCATACCTTTTTCAGATGAAATTACTGTACCTCCTGTTAAAGTAGCTATATCTTCTAACATATCTTTTTTTCTATCACCAAATTCAGGTGCTTTAACAGCTGCAATAGGTAAGATACCTCTCATCTTATTAACTACCATAGTAGAGAGTGCCTCTCCGTCGATATCGTCTGCTATAACTAATAATGATTTATTCTGTTGAGATACTGCTTCTAAGATAGGAAGTAGCTCCTTAACCTGATTTAAACGTTTATCTGTGATTAAGATTAAAGGTTCGTTTAAGATTGCAGTCATTGTACTATTATCGGTAACAAAGTAAGGTGACTTATATCCTCTGTTAAACTGCATACCTTCTACAGTCTCTAAATAAGTTTCACCTGTTTTAGATTCTTCTATAGTAACGACTCCATCTCTACCTACCTTATCGATAGCAGCAGAGATTAATTCTCCTACTTCTTCATCGTTGTTAGCTGAAATAGTAGCAACTTGTTTAAGTTGAGCTTCATCTGTTATCTCTTTAGATAGGTTAGTAATTAAGTAATCAACTACTTCTTTAGTAGCTTTATCTATACCTCTTTTAATATCAACAGCATTAGATCCTTTCTTTAATCTATCTATACCTTCCGAAAGGATAGACTGTGCTAGTAATGTAGATGTAGTTGTACCATCACCAGCTTGATCTGCTGTCTTAATAGAAGCTTGTTTAACTATTTGAGCTCCTATATTTTCTATTTTATCTTCTAACTCTATAGACTTTGCAACTGTTACTCCATCTTTAGTAGAGATAGGATTACCCATATCTTGTTCTATAATAACGTTACGTCCTGATGGTCCTAATGTAGAAGTTACTGCATCTGCTAATTTATCTACTCCGTATGCTAAAGCATCTCTAGCATCTTCGGAAAATGTTATCTTTTTACTCATAAGTCTAAAAATTCGTCTTTACTTGATTCGTTATCTTCAGTTTGTACAACAGCTAGAACTTCTCTATCCTGAGCAATATAATATTCTACTCCTTCAAAATCTATTCTAAGGGTACCAATTTTTGGAACTAATACTGTATCTCCAATTTTACATGATCTAATAGGTATCATTTTACCGTATTCAGATAATCTACCTGGTCCAGTTGCTATAACTGTACCCATTTCTGGTTTCTCTTTTCCCATATCAGGGATAACAATAGACCCATAGGTTTTCTCACCTTCATCTATTGGTTTAACTAAAATCCTGTCATTACAGGGTGTAAGGGTTTTTGACATAACTATATCTGTTTATTTATTATTAATATATGATTAATTAATTAAAGAAGCAACTCGAGAGCAGATAAATTTAGCTAATTTTCAAAGTTTTTGGCTCTGATCCTTTAGCAAAAGGAATTGTAATTGCTAATAAACCGTTTTTAAATTCAGCGGCTGCCTTATTTAAAGCAAATTTATTATCTATTTTCCAACCTAAGTTGAAAGATCTCTTGGCAATACCCTTATGTATATAGTTTCCAGTATTTTCGTCTACTGTGGGCTTGTCGTAATTAACTCTGATTATATTACCTTCAATTAGTATTTCGATATCTTCTTTAGCAATACCGGTACAGGCTATATCTAAGCCTAATCCTTTATCGGTTTCGTAAATATCTACTGGGTGTTGAAGTTTTGTTTCTGCTAGTGGTCTGTAGATACTAGCATCTTGGAAGAAATTCCTGACTAAAATGTCGAACGGACTACGTTCGTAAAATAATGTACTCATATCATTAAAATTTGTGAGTGCCTAAGCTACTCGGTTAATAAAAAATTAAAATCGCTCTCGAGTCGATCTTCTTTATATATAAATATCGCTAAAAAAACTTTAAGAAACAACTAAATTACTGTTTTTTTTTGACTTTTTATTCTTAATTTCTTAGAAAGATCAGGATTAAAATGTAAACCTGTAAGTTTTTTTCCGGAATAATAAATATCTTCGTAGTAGTAGATAGGTTTATTAAGTACCTTACTTATTTCTTCTAGCCATATTGTGTGTAACTTAATCCTTTCTTTAGATTCATTTATAATTGACTCAGAGTAACTATCTTTTTTCCATTTCCATTTTACATTTATAACTCCATTATTAGTAAACATATGTACTGCTGATTCTAGTTGAGCTTTTTTATCTTTTCTATCTAATAGAATTACTTGAGAAAAATGTTTACTATACTCTACTAATGCTTTTACACTATGCATAGCTGCATTAGCTTTAACTACTATAGGTTTGTTATAAGGATGTAAAATTTTTGGTTCCCATACTTCTTTAAGGTTATAAGTCTTACCTAAAGATTTCATTAAGTAAGTACCTCCGCATCTTATATTAGCTATGATAAGTATATTCTTAATGTCCATCTCTCCAGTTATCTGATATCTCAGGAGGAGCTTTTAGAGTAACACCAGGTAGCTTAGTTGTATTCTCCATAATCTTTTGAACGATAGGAGCAAACATTTCTACATCTTTTTCATCACAGTTAATTATCAACTGGTCATGTACCTGTGCCTGACATATAGCATCTATACCTAACTCTTTAGCTTTTCTATTAATCTGTAAAGCTGCTCTGTTAACTACCGCAGCTGCTAGAGACTGTAATTGAAAGTTAAGACAGTTATTTAGTCCGTTTCTAAAGTCTCTATAAGCCTGAGTTACTTGATCTCTAGGAGATACAGTCTTTACTATCTCACCATTCTTCTTAATATACTTAGGAGGTATTTGAGTCTCTAATTGCTTTCTAAATCTCCAATCCATAAGTCTATTATCAAAGCTTTCGTATAGCCTTTTAACTTTAGGTAAATGTCTTACTCTACCAACATAGTTAGTTATACGTCCATAAGCTTTAACTTCTTCTCTAGATCTTTCTCTCCACTCTTTAAGTTGAGGGAATCCATCTAAGTAACCTTTTACTAAATCTTCAGCAGTTTTCTGATCTACATTCAAAGACATTTTTAAAGCATAAGCTTCCATACCGTATGCAATCCCTAATGAATAAGCTTTAGCTTTATTACGTGCAACAGGTTCAAGCTTTTTAAGATAGTTATCTGCTTTTTTATCAGCAGAGACTCCGTTAGGAAATCTGCTTTTTTGTTCGTTAAGTTTTTCTGTCTTGATAGCAACAGTAGAATAGAAGTCCCATCCTTTATTAAAAATCTCTTGCAAATTTTTATCACCGGTAACTGATGCAAAGCAATGCGGTTCTAGAGACTCGTAATCGGCATCGATTACTTTTCTACCTTTTCCTGCTACTAAGAAAGCACGTACTATATTTACATACTTCATAATTACAGGAGCATCTTCGCCTTCTTCTAACGGTTTAGGTAACTGCTGAGCATCAGATCCATAACGACCAGATACAGTACCGTTTTGTTTAAAGTAAAAATAATATCTTCCATCTTCATGTCTATCTCTAAACCTATCTACATAGGTCGATTTAATTTTAAGTAACTTATTATATATTCTTAAATTCTCTGCCCAAGCATAGGTTTTAGATAACTCCTTAACCATAGACATATCGAACTTAGCTCTACCAGACTTAGTATTAGCACCAGCTACTTTAGGTTCAATACCCATATACTTAAATACTATCTCTCCTAAGTGCTTCTTAGACTGTATATTAATATAATCTCCATCATTAGTTTCTTTCCACATAGCCATAGATATACGTGCACCTTCTAGTTTATCTATATGCTCTTTATCTCCAGTAAGTAGAAATTGCTTGATAGGAGAATCTTCTAACTCTTCTATATTCTTTTGAGTAAGAGAATACTTACCAGTTTTATCAGACTTAGGTAAAGGAAGAGAATATCTACTAACTAGATTCTGAGCCCAGTTACCTTTATGAGACATAGGGTAATTTTCCATAGCTGTATCTACTACCCATTCTTTTACTTCAGGTATAGCTAGTAATGATTTCATTACAATCTCTTTATTCTTTTTCTGATCTTCTACTATCTCATCATGAATCTTATTAAGAAGATCCATATCTAAATCAACTCCTTCAGCTTCCATAGGTACAGTAACTTCTCGGTATATAGGCATTACCTCGTCTTCAAAGAAAAACTTTTCAAGCTTCTCTTCTTTAAGCTTTTTAAGATATAAATTACAAATACGTAAAGTTAAATCGGTATCAGCAGAAGCATACTTAGACAGTATATCTAAATCAGCTTTATATATTTCAAATAAAGTTTTAGTTGTTTGACCTCCATTCTTTTTAATACTCTCTTTCAGTTCAACTTGCTCTTCGTTAGCTGCTTTTTCAACATCTAAACCAAGTTCTTTCTGATTCATGATAGCAATAGACTTCAAACCAAAAGGGTTACCGAATCCAAATGCTCCTTCCTCGTAAACAGTATGAACTAATAGACCAGTATCTACCCATACATCTGGAAGTAAATCAACTCCAAAATAATTCTTTATAAACTGAACGTCAAAGGAAGCATTATGAAATACTAACTTTTTACCTTTAAGTAACTTGAGTAAGTTCTTAGATATTATTTCAGTAGAAGTATCATCAATAGTCTGGACTTCTAGCTCATCTTTAGTAAAATTAAAAACTAACGTAGGTAAGTAGAATCCAATACCTTCGTCTCCTGATACTGACCATCCTACAATTTTATCCTTTCTAGGATTAAGTCCAGTAGTCTCGGTATCGACTGCTATAATATCTGATTCAGTAATATGTTGGTGTAAGAGTTTTAAGGTCTCCTTATCTTGGACCGTATAGTACTTTTTTTCTAGCTGCATATATAACCTTTTATTTCTATAAAGATAAGAATAAATAATCAGGGACGCAACTCTTCTGGTAGTTCATTATCAGGTATTACAATGCCATGATCTCTTTTTAATATTTGTAATACAGCTTTTTTTTTCATGATATTACCAGTAAAATATACCCACGATAAAGACTGTTTAGTATTATCTATCTTTTTACCTATCTTGTCACAAGAAGACATAATAAGCTTTTCATCGTCTTCATCTATGTCGTAATCTATATCAAATTCTCCAGCTAATTTAAGTAGCTCTAATAGGTTTGCTGAATCATATAAAGTCTTGAGTGTAGAAAAATCTTTATCATTACCTCCTTTATCAGGATGTATTTTTGATGATAAACCTCTATATAGTTTTTTAAGCTTTTGAGATGGATTTAATTTTTTTCGTTTTTTTTCTTTTTCAGGTATATCTTTTCTTACTTCGCCAGTCTCTTCATTAACCCACATTTCTGCGCTCTTATCTACAAAGTACTTACCAAAAAGAATAGACCACTCTTTATTATATTCTTCAGCTTCTTCTTCGACTTCTTCTAATTCTAATTTGAGGAATTCGTACTTATGTGAAAGTTTTTTAAGAGCTCTTGACATTAGTAAGTTCCTTCCCCGTAAAGGTCCCATACCTCGGGTTCAGGTTCTGGAATATCTATTTGTTGTTCTTTTATTGCAAATAACTTACCGTTAAGAGGTTCTAGTCTATAATGTCCTTTGAACTTAGTTTTACGCATATAAGTTGTAAGAGCCTGAACTAATCCTTCTACTGTTGTACCTCGATCGATTACTAACTCCCAATTATCACCAGGCGGAACTCTTTCTGCAATAAGTTCTTTTATTTCTTCAATTTGTGTTGTCATAATTAATATATTCTAATAATTTATCTGCTATAAGTCTATGTCCTTTTGCAGAAGGATGTTTAAAGTTTTTTGCAAAATTATCACGAAACTTTTCTTTTGATTCGTATAGCGTTTCTGATTTATCTATAAAAAGATGATGTGTATTATCTTTTAACCAATTATATGATATAATATCAACAATAGTATTGTTAGGTTTACCCCATTCTATAAAGTTTTTCGGCTCTATATAAGGATCAAGTTTATAATCATAACCGAAAATAGGATTAAAAGCCTGAGTTATTATATAATTAAATCCTTCTAAAGCATCTTCTATTTGCTTAACATAGTTGCATATAGATTTAAGAGTAAAGAGTTTGCTATTTGCAAATTCTCTTATTTCATTATAAGAATATACATGCTCATTTCTGTGAGGAGTAGTGAGAGCAACTAATATAAAATCATCTTTTTCATAAGAGTTTTTATTTCTACAAGTATTCTGAACAATAAAAGTATTAGAACTTCCAGGTCTCCCTAAATTAATCGTTTTTAAACCTAAATCTTGTGCTATATAGTAAGGAAACGTTTCGTCAAATTCTACATCTTCACCGAATACAAAAGAATCACCAAATGCCCATAAATTAGCCATACTTATAATTTCTTAAAGCCTAACAAATTCCATCCACCAGGCTTTTCATATTTACTATCAAAAATCTCTTCAAATCCTAATTTCATTATTTCTTTCTTCAGCACTGTGCTAGATAAAGGATTAAAAAGATTCTCTAAAATGTGATGCTCTTTATATAACTCGGTATGATGTTTAATAATTTTATCATCCCAATCTACTTGATCACTATTATAAATATCAAAAAGTATAATTCCACCTTTCTTAAGAAGTTTATGAAACTGTTGAAAATATATACTTAATTCAAAGTAATTACAGTGACAAAGAACATGTGTAGATGTAATAATATCTATTGATCTATTTTTGATAGTAAAATCACTAAAGTAGTAATCTTTGATAAGTTCATAATCAACATTTTTACAATCAGCTGTATAATTTTCACATAGTTCTAAAAATTCATCAACTATATCAACACAGATATATTTCTTAAAATGAGGACTCATATACTTAGCCATTAAACCTTCTCCGCTACCAAACTCCATTATAGTTCTTTTTTTCTTGTCTTTAAAATGAAGATCTATAATTGGAATATAAGTACCGTCACAGTAAATTTGTTTCTCTTTAAGTATAGATTTAAACTGAGTTTTTGTTGGGTTTGGAATTCCGTAAAGTAGATCGTGAGGAGTTTTGCTACTATGCCAATATGTTTTTACTTTGCTATCTTGCATTATTGCCTTAATGTTTTAGTTAATCTGTAATCTTTATTAGTAAACATGCCTGGTATTAACATGTTATGAGAAGCTCTTATAGGGTTAATATCTAATCCTCCTCTTCTTGTATACAAACAAGCAACCATTAGTTCTTCTGGTTGATAAGCATCAGTTAAATGTTTATAAACCATTTCACATATTTCTTCGTGAAAGTGACTTACTGTTCTATGAGATACTATATATTTAGCAACTGACTTAGGACAAGGGATATTCTTACCTTTGATCTTAATGAATACATCTCCCCAATCTGGTTGGTTTGTAACTCTACAATTAGATCTTAATAGATTAGATTTTAACTTAACTTCTTGAGCATCTTCTTCAACTTGTAGTATTTCTAATTGATCAGCATCTGATTGGAAAGCAGTAAAATCTATTAGATCTAAATTTGTAGCATCAGCTAAATCTTGATAATCTACAAAAGATAACGCTTCTCCTTCTTCTTCACTAGCATAAAACGATACAATAGTATTAGTTTCAAGTAACTCATCTAAATCTCTCTTTACTCTAGCTTCAATTCCGCTAATACAATCTGCCGCATTATCTGCTATACGAGTCATATTAAATGAATTTAAATATAATTTAATTGACTTAGATTCAACGTGATATTCTGAGTCTGAAGGACATACTATTTTTAACATACCGGCTACTGGTTGACCTTTAGTCGTAATAGCTGATACTTCATAACAGTTCCATGTATCTACTCCAACAAAGCTATCTGATGTTAATCCATAACCTTCTCTGTTTAAGTATCTAGGAACTTTAACTAATAGTTCAGGTGAGTAAGTATCTTTATAACCATCTCCACCTACTTTACCTAAATGCTTTGAAGCAATATCTACTACTTCTTGATAATTTTTAACGTCTGCCATAATTTTTAATTTATAAAATCTAATATTTGTTCTATTCTTTGCATTGGAGAACCAGTAACAGTTAAGTAAGGTTGTCTAACTGTCTGTAGCATCTCAAAAAATTCATCATCAATATCCTTTCTCCATTCTTCATTAACACTCCTAACTCCATCGTCTACTGAATCGAATTCAATAGGAAAATATACATAATGAGTATATTCATCCTTTACTCTTTTCCAAGTATCAAATATAAAGTTTAAAGTCTCTTTCTTTATATTCATAAACCTAGAATAAGCAACTAAATCCATATAACATCTATCTAAAATAAGATTATAAGGATTAAGTAAAGCTTCTAAGTGAAAAGAACTAATAGCTAATTGAGTAGCATCAGTACCTTTTTCATTTATAGGAAATCCATAAGAACCTACCGATCTAGTAGATTCATTTACAAACTCATATTTAGGTAATTTATTTTTAAGTAGTTCATAAACAGTAGTCTTACCTGTACTACTAGCTCCTACTAATGCAATTCTTTTAATCATATAACCTTTTTATATAATATATGAAATTATTATTTAAGATTCAAATAATCTTTAAGGAAGTTAACCCATAAACCTAAGCTAACATCTTTTAGTTTACCATAAACCTCATCAAGAGTAAAATCATCATTAGGTATACTAGCTTCTGCAATTACCTTACCTTCATCTACTCCTTCGATAACTTCATGAATTACTGATCCTATCTCTTCATATTCACGTTCAAAAGCTCTAACTTGAGGATCTTTACCTTTAAGGTCTGGGTATTTAGTAATTAGACCAGGATGTCCATTGTATAAATTTACTCCTTTAGTTACATAACCTGGTATAATTCTTAACCAACCATGTAAGGTAACTAAAGCATCAGGAAAAAATTCTAATACTTCTAAATAGTTCTCTTCAGTAGGATAATTTCTAAAAGTCCAATAATGTCTCTTTTCTATTCTAGGATCTATAGTTCTTAGATGCTCAGGTCTTTCGTTAGTAATAATTCTATCAGGCCATCTTCCTATCTTCTCAGCTATATCAGCTATCTCAGCACCTGTTTGACTAAAGAACGCTATCCACTTTATGTCTTCCGTTTGCATACCATCTAAATTTTTGAATATTATTTCTGACTCTATCAACGTCTATATCTTCTAAGTCCATGTTAATTAATTCATGTAACTTTTGAGATTCTTTACTCCATAAACCTTCACTAGCATACGTAATACCTTTGATTCCGTGAACTACTGGATTAGAAGTATCTAAAGAGTAAATCCATTTGTAATCTGCATGCTTATAGAATGCAAATTCTTGAGGTAACCCACATCCTAATAAGTGATGAGGCTTCTCAGTGTTTATCGTACCGTCTCTCAATAGATCTCCTAATAGTTTAACTCTTCCTAACATCCAACTTACATATTTGTTAGGATGAGGGACAGAGACAGTATAATAAGAATAGTCAAAAGAGATAGCAATCATATCAACTCCTTGAGAATCCATAAACTGGTAGCATCTTTTGATCTCTTCATAATCTTTTCCTTGAACTACTCCAATACTTTTACCGTGTAGATTAGGATAATCTCTCATAAAGTCTTGACATTGACCTATAGTAAGAGAACTATCTTCTAAAGCATCTGGAATAATATACCAGGAAGCTTTTAACCTATCTACCCATATTGCAAATCTTTCTGCTTCGAAAGCTTCTTCTAACTCAAATATAGAGTTATCTAAAATAACTTCTCTTCCTTTCTTGATAGCTCTCTCAAAAGTATCTCTATATCTAGGATTCTCTTCTAATAAATGAACTAATGCGTAATCGTAATCTGTAAATCTCTGAACTTCTTCAAAGATATCTAAAGGTGCTTCATGTGCTATTTTAATCATTATTTATAATCTTTTCGTCTATTTCTTTTAAAGATTTCTCCATTTTTTCCCAAGCACTTTTTAAATCAATATTTTTATTGAGTGCTTCTTCAACAGCTTTAACTGCTATATCGAAAGGTACTACATTTTGTTTCCTTTCATATTCAAAGTATTTATGCTCTTCTAGTATTATCATATTCCTAAATGTTGTTGTGGTCTATTTCTTTGTATATCTTCATCAGTAAAGAACTGAGATAAATCTGGTCTATAGTAATTTATACTCTTCATAACTTTTCTATCTCTGGTACGGTAGACAATGTACCGTCCTTCCGCAACCTTTTCAAAATGGCAGGCCTCACCTTGTTCCTCACTTCTTTTGCTGACGGTCTGTATGGCCTCTTCTTCAGTTTTACAAGCTTTAGATAAATTGCTTCCTTGTACCTCTTGATATGCAGGCCATATCTTATCCTTAAGGCCGTGTAGCATAGTACCGTTCCCAAGGGAAACATAAGCAATATCGCACAAAGCGTCCAAAACTTCCACAATGTCTCCGTTTTCGCAAGCTTCTCTATATTCTTCGAGCTCTTCTTGAATGAAGTCATATACGAACTGCCATTCTTTTTTTTCTGGTATAGTTGGTTCATAGTTATTAGGTTTACCAAATGTATCGTTGAATTCTTCTACCTCATCTACAAACGGTACACTATGTACATCGTTAGAACAACAAGGACCGAATTCTAATTTTAACTGTTTACTCATAATCTTCTGTGCTTTCCCAGCCATCTGGAGGTAATGGCATGTTAGTTATTCTATCGTAATCGTCATTCATTCTTACGATATCATCTTCTCCAAAGTAAGTACCTGTTTGTACTTCTATAAATCTTACTTCTTTTTTAGTTTCGTTCCAAGCTCGATGCATAGATCCTCTAGGTATTTTTATAGATTCTCCATACTTTCTAAACACTTTTTCGTCGTCTAATATAATAGTAAGTTCTCCTCTAGTAACTATCCATATTTCTGATCTATGAATATGATACTGATAAGATAATCTCTGTCCAGGTTTAACTACTATTTCTTTAACCTTACAGCGTTTATTATCTTTTAGTACTTTAAAATGACCCCAAGGTCTTTTATCTATTTCTAGTGATGACATACACTTGCTAATTCTATATTTTTATAGAACTCTGCTTTAGCAGAATCTTCGTTTAAAAACGCTCCTGATAATTTAGCTGTCTGCATTGAGGCTCCTTGATGTTTAACTCCTCTACAACTAACACAGTTATGAGTAGCAGAGACACATACAGCAACACCTAAGTTACCTTCACATATCTTATCTACTGCATTATGTATAGCAACAGTAAGTTGCTCTTGTATAGCACCTCTTCTACCGAACTGCTCTACTATTCTATTAAGTTTCGATAGCCCTACTACTTTACCATCTTCAGAAGCAATATAAGCTATACTTACTTTACCTCCAATAGTTTGATGGTGATGAGAACACATCGATTGAACTGGTATATTAGACTCTTGTACGATACCGTCATAACCGTCTGATGGAAATGCAGTAATCTTATCTAGTGGAGCATATCTACCTGCCCATAAATCGTTAACATATGCTTTAGCTACTCTATGAGGAGTATCAGAAGAGTTAGGATCTTGTCTCCAATCGCATCCTAATTCATCTAAAAATAACCCAAACTTATGAGCTGCTTTTTTTATTATTACTTCTTTTTCAGCATTCGAAAGCCTTGCTTCCGGTCCTTCTTGTTGTTGTTTTTTATACAGTTGAGTAGAAATACCATTTGCATATCCCGGTTCTACTAATTCTGTTCCTTCTATAAATTTTTTTGCCATTTAATTGTTTTTATTGAGGTTCTACGACTCACTATTAATATAATATATGAATAATAATTTAATTATCCAAATAATCTTGTATGGGCTTAGAATTATTTTGCTCCCATGGAAAAACTAACCAACTATCATCTTCAATTTTCTCTCCATAATATTCTGGTATAGTTTCTGAAATATATCTCATACATAAAGTAGCTGTAATAAATCTAGGAGCATATTCCTTCATAGTAACTCCTGAATCACATATATCATCTACTAATAATATATCTTCGTTCTTATATCTAAGATCGTGTCTGCCATATTTTTTAGCAGAATCAAATGGAAGATAAGGGACGTTTAATTTATGACTGAGCATAATAGCAGGTATAAGACCTCCTCTAGGTATGCCTGATACATACATTAGTTTTTTATCTTTTAATCTTTTTGCTAATTCGTCTATTTGATCGTCCACCCATTTCCAGGACATAAAAACCTTTTGTTTCATAACTTATTTAAACTTGTGGTCTACCCACTTTTTATAGTAATATAACCCACAGAATAATGCTACAGCTATTGCTCCATCTATCCAGTTACCAATGTCTTTGTAACCTTGTGATTGCCATAATTCTGCTAATGTATCCATATTATAATATAAGAAAAAAAAGGGGAGTAAAAAACTCCCCCTTAATTTTTTCTATAATTTAGAATCTGTACTTAAGAGAAGCGTTCCATGTTCTTCCGAATCCAAACCATACTGAGTTTCTAGTGTCTACTCCGTTCCATTGTGGAGAGCCATCAGCAGCATGAATGTTTGTATTTGATTCAGCA
>Ga0228633_1000044_pt1 | contig 34301 bp, 46 predicted proteins | sample 41DmetaG_FD_182703 | JGI IMG/M metagenome (GOLD analysis project Ga0228633, IMG submission 182703) | Seawater microbial communities from Monterey Bay, California, United States - 41D | ecosystem: Environmental > Aquatic > Marine > Coastal | place: USA: California | collected 2016-11-13
CATTCGTGAACATGGATATCGTTTCATTGTTCCCAAGGAAGTTACTATTCAACATACTTAATGCATAACTACCTATCCCAGAGAATGCAGCAACTTTCATCATACCCCCACGATATTTGGAGAATTTATCTTGTATACCATCAAAAGCATCTGTGATTTTTTCTCCCGAACTTTCATACCCATTAGCAAACTCACTGCTTATTCCTTTTGTTTTAGAGTGGATCACCTGCTGTGCCTGGTTTAGATTTTTGTATTTATGCTTTAAAGATTCAATTATCATTGCCTCTTTTTCTTTTGATGCAGTAAGCATTTGAGTTCTCATTTTCACTTGATCTAATATGCTCATATGTTGTGCTTCACTTCTATTTAAGGCATTCAGAACATCTTTGGTTCTGCCAAAACTAGTACCCATATTCACCATTCCACCCACAACCGAATTGTAAAATAGACCAATAACACTACTTGCAATCGTAACTGATTTATATAATAAAAACCCTGCTAATACCATTCCTAATACGGTCCCAAAAAACTCCAAACCAGCAGACACTTCATTGATCTCTGATCCAAATAAATTAAGAAATTGTATAAACAAATTAATTGGATAAGTTAATGCATATAACATAAATCCAAAACTCTCAAAGACCTGACCCATCACAATCGAAACAGGAATCATTGCCGCAGACACTATCTGCGATAATGTTGAAAAAGTTTTTCTAATTGACGCAACAAAACCAGTCAATGACTTAATTGTGTCTGAACTAAGTATATTTAAAGCATCATCTGCCGCAGGTCCAAACATCTTTCTAAAATTTGATTTCTTTAATTTTAAATCATCAACAGATACTTCTTTCCCACCAAATTCAACTTTTTTCTTTCCAGTTTTTTGAGCTTCAGTTAATGCCTTATTTAATTCTAAATACTCAGTTATCTGACCTAAAATACCGCCTTTAATATTAGTGCTAAAGGCAACTCTAAACATACCGGCTAAAGCCTGTGCCTTGGTTTTTAGACCCGAAAAGATAGAGGCTAAACCAGAACCTAAAGTATTTGCATCTGATAAATATTTCACTACACCCAGGAATGCTATACCTAAAATAAAGAGTCCGCCCGAAAACAACATAACAACTCGAAGTGTGGGTGCTAAGAACTGAGTATGAAAAGCCCGCATAGTCCCACCTAATGTTGTAATAGCAACACCAGTTGATTTTTGTGCATGGTTCAAAGCAATAGAGAAAGTTGCTGCCGCAGTCAACATGAACCCCATGTTAGTTCCTACTTTTGTAAATACTTGCGCCGCTCTACCTGTTGCAGAAATGCCCGTTGCCAATCCTTTGTTAGATGAAACAATCTCATTTAATGCGGTAACTACCGCAGTATAAGTATCGAGACTCCCTTTGTACATACTATCTTCTGCAAAGATTGTGTTAGAGAAAGCATCTTCCGCACTTTCTGCTAACTTAATCCTGGAATGCAAAGTTTTTAAAGATTCTTTTTGTGCATGAGAAATTACGTTGTTGTGTTGTGTATATATTTTTAAAAGATCATCTAAGCTATCTGTATTGCTAGTCAACATTAATTTGTATAGACCTTTTAAAGCCTTGGTTCCAGCTTCCCTACCAAACCCTTTTTGAAAGATTTCATCGGCAGTTTTCTGACCCTCTGTTGAAGCTATCTTTTTATACCTATCTAAAAATACTTTTAATAACTCGTCTGCTTCTTTGTGTTCATACAGACTCTTGGTTGTTTCTTCACCTGTATTTTTATCTGTAAATCTCTTTGTTTTATAAGTACCAAGCAATTCTTTGGCTCTTCTAACTTTTAACATTTCTATACTGAAGCCTTTTAGTTCTTTTGCATTCATCTTTAATTGAACGCCAAGTGCTTTCTTGGATATATTAAGACCTAGCATCTCAAATAATGCCATTCTTTTCTTATTGACTCGTTTAGAAGATTTTCCTGTTTGCAGCATTTTTTCATACATTAAAATATCACCACCCATGCCCGTCAAAGCATTGCCAAATTGACGAACCATATCCCCTGATCCCCGGGCTTCTGCACCTATTGCTTTTTGTCCCGCGGCTATCGCAAACAACGAAGCTAATCGCTTCTGTTTATCTTCCCCACCAAAAGACATTGCTGCCGCCCCAACTCCACCTAGTGCCGATTGCAAGTCGGAGAAACCAATTGCAGTCTTAGTGGTTCCTTTTGCCAAAATATTTAAACTATCTTCGAGATTCCCAATATCTTGACCTAGTGTTTGAACTGATAGTCTAGCAATGTCGATACCTTCTGCTAAAGCAATTTGTCCTCCGGATGCAGTAACAAACTTCAGTACTGGAGCCAAGGCCCTTTCTGCATCCTCCGGACTAAAACCTGCAGTAGTTAGATTACGAAGTGCGTCAAAAACTTCATTAGCAGTATATTCTGTTGTAGCTGCTAATCTCTTCACTAACTTCTCAGTCTGTCCAAATCTTTTGTTCCCTTCATCAAGTGCATTACCCTGAAGACCTGGTAGACCTAATGCTATTTTAAGTTGAACAGATGCAGACTCCATCTTTTTAAAACGAGTAAGCATTTTATCAAATGTATTATCGATACCAACTGACAAGTTTAATAAGTATGTGCTTAATTGAACAAGTCCAGCTTGAATATTTGCAATACCTTGATCAGATAAGTTATTCATGCCTTTAGTTGTTTTTTTTGTACTATTTTGTGTTTTATTTAAGGAACGCTCAAGTTTTTCAAATGCATTAGACAATCGATCTACTGTCTGTTCTGCCTTTTTACCTTGGATGTCTATCTTAATACCAATTGCGGAAGTTGACATATACTATCTCCTACTTCTAGTGGCCTCTTTTTCTCTATCTATTATATCTTGAAATAGTTCTAAATAGATCTCTCTTTGTCGGCTAGGTATAGATAGTATATCATATCTTGACCACCCCCACCTTTCGGCCAAGGCAACTACTGTTATTATTAGACTTTTTTGCGTTTTCTCCGACCAGTCTTTCCAGTCTTCTTCTTTGTCTTCTCCCCCTCTCCCGAATTGAAAAAACCCATAATATTCACCTCAGTTCCAAACTCATGCCCACACCCTTCACAAATTACTTCGATACTAGTATCAATACCTACCGAATTATCTGTGATTGCTAAAGCAAATGCATTACGGTCTCGAACACCTAATCTACGCACATCTTCATCGGATGGTGTAAAGCGTAAACCTTCTACACTTTTGATACCGGATGCAATCATATATGTAGCCATCTGCCCTTCCGGAACTGAGGCCATACCTTCCTGGGCTTTACCTTTCGGAAATTTCCAAACAACCTTGTTGCAATACTCTTTGTTCTCTGGATTCAAGAAACCTCTAGGTAATTCAATATCTAGTTCCACTTCACTTTCATCCCACTCATAAACATCCATATCATTAAAGTCAATCATACGGCTTTCTACATGGGAACATTGAGGACATTCTAATTCACTCAAGAACTGTGATTTATCACTTAATGTTCTAATCGATAAAGTTAGGAAATCTCTATCTGCAACAAACATCTCGTGAACAAATCTTTCGGGAATTAAATCCATAGGATTCTTTTTTCTATCTAACAACCCAGGGATCTCTTGAATACAACGTCTTAGTAAAATAGAAATGGCTTTTGCACCATTATTTCTAATTTTTTTTGACGTTAAGTTTTCTTCATCAATGCCAGTCATCTCATCAATAACTACTTCTTTGTATCTAACACCATCGATCTCAAGACCGATGGGTAAAGTGACATTATCTGTATGATCAATCATTATATTGCCTTATATCTTGTTGAAAAGTCTTTTTATAATCTAATTAGCTTAGGCGATCAGTCTCAATAATCCCATGATGTTGGATTGTCATTGAACTAATAACTAAATCGTTTGATGTTGCATCAAAATCACCGATTGTGTATTCACTAGGGAAAGCATCAAGCAACTTATATTCCTTAGCTAGAGCTCCCTGTTTGTTGTACAGTTTCACTGTAATGTCTTTTCGATATGATGCATTACCAGTATCTCCAAGACCTCCAGATGGCATTTCACCACCCGAAGTTACATCACAAACAGTCTTCATCCACTTGTTGAAATCATCATCATTTGAAATACCTCGCTCAAAAGTCACTGCATCATATGTCATCATGCCAGCGAATTTCTCCATGCGATCTGCCATGTTGCCTTCTCGATACTCAACAACTTCTACAGAGCTTTTAAGTCCAGAGACTTTTTGAAAAGCAGTTCTATCAAAGTAATTGCCTTCCAATGAAACAGTGAATTTATATCCACGTAAAATATCATTTGTTAATCTTGCCATCTTTTATTACTCCTCAATTGTTGTTCCGGCAGAAGTTTGGCTAAATCGAAAAACCATAAACTCCGCAGGCTTTAAAGTTGCAACTCCAATTTCACCAACAAGTAGACCTCGTTGGATTTGATCTGGAGTATTTAATGATGCATCAATTTTAACATAAAATGCTTGTTCTTGATTCTCACCCGCAAGTTGTCCGCTTCTGAAAAGTCTACTTAAGAAGCTTTCAAATTCAGAAGTAAGTTCTTCCCACAACTGTGGGCTATTATTCCGAAACAAAGATGGACGCGCTAAAAACTTAATGCTTTGTTCGATAAAGGTCATTAATCTACGTACATTAATATATGTGAAATCAATCTTACTACTTAAAGTTCTTGCACCAAGTACAACAACACCTGGTAGTAGACCATCGGCACGATTAACTCTACGAAGACAATTAATCCCAATAGGATTTAATTTACCATGTTGTTTCTCAGTTGGGTTTGATTCTAATTTAACGATACCGTTTAGTACGCCAAATTGACCAAAGCCCGCAGGAGAAGAAGCGACACTGCCTTTAGGAGCAGGAATGGAATCAACACGGCTATAAAGACCTGCAACAACTCCACTAGGGGGAACCACAATATTCGAGGAACCATTAGTAGATTTAACAACAACATGCGGATAGTACAAAGCTCCCCAATAAGAATCTACTCCTAAAGTATTCTTTCTATAATCACCAACAGAACCTACACCAATATCTTGTGCATTAAGTCCTGATGGAGCATCTAATACTGCAAACATATCCATTCGATCACCGCAATAATCAAGCATTGCTACTTGGATTGCAGGTAAAATAGAAGAACTGATTACAGTACTTGGAGGTACGCAAAGAATATTTACACTATCTTTCTCAGAAAGTGCATAAATCCCACGAGCATTTGCTTCTGTACCAATCGCATCTGTCGATAAGAAACCAGTCGTTTCTGAACCACCGTTTGAACTTAATGGGATATGTGAGGCAATTGTGTGAGCAGTAGCAATCTCTTTTGCATTAGTTAAATTACCTGCTGGAATTAGGTCTTCTGCAATAACATAAATAGAACCAATTTCAGTATCATTGATAATTGTTTCAATGTAGTTGTCCGCATCGGGGTTCATTGAAGTACCCAACCATGTTTCCAAGACATTTAGATCTTTATCTAAAACATCGATATCATACTCAAGTACTTCAATCTTAGAGTCGGCAGATGTGATTACCTGCGTTAATCCAGAAGTTAAAACAATTGAATGCTCTACTGAACCACTAACTACTGCAGATGATGCCTCTGCAACAACCGCATATGAAATAACAGGAGCACCACTAACTGCTTCAGTAATTTTCAGTATTGCTCCAGGACGAATTCCTTGGATTGATAATACTTTAAGAATAGTATCTCCAATTGCAGCATCTGAAGTGATATCATCAATATTATTTGCATCATTATATTGAGATACAAAATTACCAGAAAGACGTACTTTGACAGATAATTCTTTACCTGCAACTCCAAAGGAGTCTACACCACGATATCCTGCTTTAAACTTTAAAAGTGAATCAGATAATTGATTAGTTAATTCTGTATTTGCTGCAACAGGACTTGCTGCACTTGAATAAAGACGAACTACATAAGCACTGGATCCACCATTCTCAAAAAATGATCGAACTGAATAGTACAATGGTTCATCTAAAACAGGTCCACCAAAGATTCTTTCAAAGTCATTGAGACTTGAAATCAAAATTGCTTTGTCAACAGGACCACGTTTAGTAATACCTAAGAAAGAACCTACGCTTGTTGATACGCCAGTTCCAATGTTTTCGGGAGTGAGTATCTCTTCAATAAACACACCAGGTCTAGTATAAGCCATTGCTTACCTCACTTTTTGGGAAACCAAAAGTTTTGATCATCAAATGAGAAGATTCTATGCCTTGTTTTCTCTGCATCCATTGCAATATCAGAACCTTTTGGAGCATATGGTTCATATCTTTTTTCTTTACTCTCACCGTCAGAAGGAATAATTTTAGAAGTTGTCTTAACAATATTAGAATAAATCTTGAACTCTCTAACGCCCTTAGATAAGGAATCGTTATCCGTATCCTCAATATCTGCAACAATAGAGATTGTCCAGGTCTTATTATACACTACAGTGTCAATATCGACATCATCATTTACACTAAATGATTCTCTAAAGTAGTGATAATATGAATCACCAACAGACAGGTTGTCTCTTGGTGCAAATCGAGATTCTACCCAACGCATGAGTTCTCGATCTTCAAATGCAGACAAAGAAAATGTATTTAACTCATAAACAAGTCGATAATACTGAGGAACTCTTCTTTCTTGATAAACAGGAACATCAAGATCAGTTCTTACGCTTACAGTATATGTTTCTTGACTATCATACATAGATGTCTCTGGAACCATATTTGATAAAACTAAGGAAATAGATGGAAATCTCCTTTCGTTAGCTTCTTCAATGTCCGGGTAATCAAGAAAGACAGGAACATAAACATCCCTGCCATTTCTGTCCTTTAAAATCTTTCCTGCAAATGATTTAGACAAAGCGTCTTCTAGTGCATAAATCGATACTGCCATTTTTATTTACCACCCTTTGTTCCATCTCGTGATTCTATCAAAGCTTTGTTTTTGTTTTTGATATATTTATTTAAATCACGATTAAAGGCTCGAAAAGTATTAGTAGTCCAATAGTCTGATATCTTACCCATATTCCCTGATTGTATATATGGAAGACACGTTTCATCAAAACGCTTTAAAACTGTTGATACCTTGGGGGTTTTTCCCATCTTTTTATGGAAATTTATTTGACGCTTACGAGTATTGTAAACTGATACATCAATCTTTATCTCACCAAGTCTACCAAAGACCCTATACTTCATACCGTGATCAATAATAAGACTCAAAGGATTGGGTATATCTTTGTGGGGTCTATGCTTACCATGTGAAGTAGATTCAAACTCAATTGTCCCTATACCACCAGGTACTCCTTGCTTAAGGTTTTCTTTTAGTAATGGTATTCTTGATTCTACTCTATTTCGTAATAGCTTCGACATATCGTCAAGGAAGGCTTTTCCTGTAGGGATGGCACCTTTTAACGCATTCTTAAAGTTAGGGCCTCTACGGTTAATTTTGACACCAAAAAGAACACCTCTTGATGTATATTCAAAAGATGATCTAACCCCTGCCATAATAATCGGACTCCTTCTCACCTAATTTTTCTCGCAGTTCGATTTCAACAATCAAGGGCCGATCACCAATTCTACCCGTGAAGCCACAACTTGTAATTCGCCAGACTCGGTTGTCAAACACTAGAAGATCGCTAGGTGTAATAGTTTCTTTAAGAGGAGTGGACTTACCAAACAAATCAATCAAAAATTGAACTGGGATTGTAATGTGCGCATATCTTTCTGATGCTTCCCCAATTCTACTAATTTGTTCTGGATTAGGTTCTCTGTTTACTTTAGCCAAAATATCATATGGTGCTTCGTAAACTTTTTTTCTTTGTTTATATATACCGCCCGTAGCAGTAGGCATATATTTAACAAGACGTATGATCTCACCATACTTTTGGTGTATCGATATAACGCCCTTTTCTGCGGATTTTATAATACTATTCATGGTACAACCACAGAGGATGATTGTGTATATGAGTAAAGATCATTAGAGTTAGTGATCTTTAATCGATAATAGTATGTGCCTGGTAATGGTCTTTGTTTGTATGAAGAAACCTGATTATCACTTGTAGTGAAAACTACTGCCTTTGTTGAAAAGTCTATACTTAAACTTCTTTCGACTTCATAAAACCTAAAGTATTGATCATACACAACATTCCAGCTTAACAAAACCTCACCATTACTTATCCCAACTGAAAAGTCGGGTGGTGTGATTGGTTTATCATAAGCATAAGACATTCTTCTACCGGTTCTTAAACTAAGTCTAGACATTGTATACTGTTGTATCTCAGGACCTTCATCACCTCGATCTTGTAGTCGAGCAATGGTGTTCTGATACTCCATGTCTAACTTTTCACCCATTTTTAGCCAATACTTTGGCCCTTCAAGGGGCATCTGTTGGCGTTGAACAGATAGTTGCGGAACAGATACAATTGCATCTGGTATGTTAGGGAAATCCTCAACATCACCAGATGCTCCCTCACCACCACGTACATAACACATATTTATAGTAGATCTCAGTTCCAATAAGTACTCATACTTAACGGGAAGCGAACCTACTGTATATGATGAATCTAGATCCAGATTCATTCGGCCCATACCCGATTCAATAGAATCAATATAGTATGCATCCAGGTACAATGGCCTCCCATCTTCTCGATTGTCTTGAGAAACAACATCATGCACTCTTGATCTTACTCTTCTTACAATTGAGTTGATATCGGCCATTTGAAACCCCTTAAATCACACGCCCTAAAGACATGAGCCAGTTTGCAAGGTTTGAAGGTAATTCATACACTTCACCTGCTTTAATCTCGTAATTAATCTTACCAAAAACACCTCTAGCATTCTGCACTGCTTTCACACGGATGTTTCTTGGGGCCTTTTTTTTGAGATAAGCAACTTCCACAACTTCTTCTTTTTTCTTTAATAAATCAGAAGGAACTTCTTTTTTATCAGACATGGTTTGAGCCACGGCAATTGCAATCTCTTCTGCTACTTCCAAAACCTCAGTTTTTTTTCTAGCAGTTTTTTTAGATGTTGTTTTAGTTGTCTTAGTCATTGTTTATTCCTATTAGGCAGATGTAATTACAACTGAGTATTCTGGTAAAAGATTCTTGACACCAAAAATCGAGTACCATGCTAATCCATGTTTACGACCGAAGTCCTCAACACCGTTATCACGAAGCTCTACAGGTAAAGATTCTGCAATATGTAAACACTGATCACCAAATACCGCAGCTTTGTACAGAGGTGCTGCATTAGACTCACTCCCATCTGCTGGATTTACATAACCATTTAAAAGTTTTGCGTCATATGCTGCATTACCTACATCAGTAACTGCACCATTTGTCATGTGAGTAGAGATAATGAAGATCACGTCTTCAAAACGCCCAATTTCACCAGTAAACAAGTTGCGAGTACCAACATATTGATGAGCGTTTACCCAATCTGGATCTCGTTTTAATTGTGCTGCTTGATGAGGATGTAAGAAACAAACATAATAATCACCAAAGAACTTAGGAGCATTGTTTGTTTGTAGTAGTTCTACACTATCTCGAATAGCATCGATATCTAAATAGTCATCTGCTAGGAGACCAAATTGATCTGCACGATCATTAACGAACACTGCATTTGTTGTCTCAAGAAGAGCATCACGAAGAGCTAAATCTCGAACGACTGCAAAGTCTCGACCAAGAAGAGTCGCGGCTTCTGCCATCACATCATCCCATGAAAGACGAAGTAGTTTTTCACTCACTTGAATTGCATTACCCCACTCAGTGACTGTAATGGTTTTTCGTTCTGCACTCATTGTCTTAGCAGACAGAATATCATTCTCGCCTAAACTACCACCACGAGTAATGTCATCATAAACAGTGAACTGAATGTTTTCACCAGGAGCGCGTTCTAGTTCTTGTTTACGTACTGCAAACTCTTCAAAACGCATCACTCCTTGTGCTTTATGTAAAATATCTAGACTAAATACGTCTAATAGTGCTTTGGGTAAACCAATAATTTGATCACCAGTGCCTGCGGCACTGTCAATTACACCTGTTACTGCCATGGTGTTTCTCCTTCTTAATAAAAATAAAGTTTAAAAGATAAGTATATGCTCTTATCTACGCATTGATTCTAAAGCTTTGTTCATCAACTGTTGACGAATTGCTTGATAGTCTTGATTACTCTTTTTAGAAATTGAATATCGATCAGAGTCTGCTACTGAAGTTCTCTCACCACTTGGTGAAATCGGCTTCGGAACATTGACTGCAAGTTCTTTTCTCAATTGATCTTCTAGAGCTTCTTTAATTGAAGTTTCTCTTTTTTTAGCTAACTCAATAGCTTGATCTAATTCCTCTTTATTTCCTCCAACTACTAACTCTTGCATTAAGATACCTTCTTCTTGAATCCTCTTGCTTCTATAAGCATTCATCTCAGATTCACGAATACGTTTCTCTGCTTGTGTTTCAACAGTCTTAATCTTTTGTTGTAGATCACTATTCTGATCTATAACTTGTTGGATCTGTTTTTGTAGCCGTTCAATATCAGACAAATTAGTATCCTCGATTTCCTCAAGTTTCTTCTTCGCAACTTCCAATTCTTTTAGCACTTGCTCTTTCTCTTCCGAAAGTTGTTGAGACTCTTTTTTATTCTTATCTAATGAAGAATAAAGTTTATCTTTCTCTTCTTTTCGGATTTTACTTAAAAGATCATCCACTTGGGATTTAGTATAAACATCTTCTATGGATTCTTTTTGAGCATTTGATAATTCTTGACTATTAACTTCACTTTGATCTGTATTAAGTTCTTTTTTTTCTGGCATATCACTCATGTTTCTTTATTTCCTACCAATCGGGGTGCTATAAAAAGGTTTAATTAACGAAGGATATCAACTTTAGGTGCTCTACGCGCATGGTGTCCGGCTTCATTCATCATCATTTGAAGACGACCGTCAACACGTGCTTTGTTCGGTTGCTCTCGCATATCAAAGTAATCAGACATTCCTCGATCACGAGAAGAGCCATCTTGTCCAGGTCGAACACTAGGGTTAGAACGATTTGGTGAGTACATAGCCATTGTTGGCCTCCTTGTCGATATAATTGTTTAAATATAAACGTAGTTAAAGCAATTTTAATATATTGCTTGCTTATATTCTAACATAATTTATAAAAAACAAAAAATTATATAAACAAAGGCTCAATACTGCACATACAATTTGCGTGTGGTACTTCTGGAAATGCATCTACTCTATATAAACCTGTTTTACTAACAGATGCAGGCAATAGATTGCTGGCATTAGAAGAAGACGCAAGTACTTCACACACTTCACTGCCCCCATATGATTTATGAGAAGCAGATAACCTCCAGTATGCATGATCAATATTTAGGTCAGAAATAACAGACAAAGTAGCCTTGTGCATCGATTTATTTTGTTCGGTACGATTGATCCTTGATAAACCACGGGCGATACAAGATCTTTGACTACCTTTTGGATCCATTAACTTTTTTTTCAGAACAGATAATCCTTGCTCACGTTCTTTTCTACTTCTTACCACTTGATCTTCAAGTGCTACATACATTCTTTTTGCTAGAACACTTAAGCGATCCTTAGTGTTTGCATCATTGACCTTCTCACGAAGAACTGAACTGGATATTGTTTTTGATACATCAGTTATTTGATCCCTGGTTAGTTTACTAGGTAAACCAGATGCTCTATTAACTCCAATAAGATATGTCTTTGTTGCTGCTTGTAAGTTGGACTCAATTAACTTTCCTACTTTCAGTATCTTTTCATTCACAATATTACGGATTTTCTTTTGAGCATCCCGTTTGTTTTTAACTCTTAACTGACCGTCTGCTCCCCTTTTTTGATCTGCCAAAAGTAATACACGCTCTACATCTACGATAGCATCGAGCATCACCTTGCGAAATTGACCCTCTTGCTTTGGCAATCTATTCAATACTCTAACTTTTGCTTCTCTTATATACTCGTTGCGTTCACCCTTGACCACTGATCTTGGATTAGAATACAGAACACTAGAAGTACCGTCTGATAAGCTAACAACATGCCTATTAGAGACTAAACCCTTTTTATTGCCAATCTCTTTTGGCTCAAATTTCTTAGCCATCTAACATATCTCCGACTGCTTTCATACTATTCTTCTCACCGATCATTGTTGGGTCAGGTCGAACTGGATTGGGATTGCCTTTCCCTTTCTTTATTCTTGTATGGTCTTCTTTCATCAAAACTTCCATATCGACTTCTTCTCCGAAGAGTTGGCCAATACCAAACTCTATTTCTGCTTGGTCTTCTTTTTCAATCTTAATATCTTCCTTCATCTTATCGATCTCACGTTGACTCAATCCCATCTTCATCATCTCATGTCTCTTAGAAGTTAAGCCAAGATCTAGTCTTTTCATTGCTCGATCTAATTCAATCGATTCATCTCTTGGTAATGGAGATGGAAATAAGACTTCGTTTCTATATTTATTCATCTTATTTAATTTATCAAATAAACGACCAAATGTAGGATCCGCCAAGGCAGTGATTTTCATAAATAATCGATTAACTAATCTAATCCCTAAACCGTACGATTGAATCTTAACTTTTCTAGACTCTAACATAGGCATGTATCTCATAGATACTGAAGCACCTGTCTCTCTATTATTTACATTAGAAGAAAGAGCGATCTCTGGTACACCTCCTACCTCATGCATGGCTTTCTTGATTATCTGTAAATATTCAAGAGAAGCCGACAATTCACCGCTTAATGCTAAGTTTTCAACTGATGCATTCTCCGGTAGCCCCCACATCCGGTTGGCTCCCCGTTCTAGTTGAGTTAGTTTTGCACCTTTAACAATAGTGACAGGACTTCCATGGTAGTTAATCACATCTGATATATCAGTACTTTTCTCGTTAAACTCTCTTTGTAAAGAAATTATATCCGATAAATCAGATCTCCCGTAAAACTCACCTGCAATTGGGTAATTTGCAATATGCACAATAGGGATCTCACCAAGTGGATTAGGACGCTCTTTCTCAATTCCGTTGGGATGGTATTCAATGACTTTATCTACAAACCATCTCTCACCATACCAGACTACATCTTTACTTTTTAAATCACCAAAACGGCTTTGGTACTTACTGTCTCCATTCTTAAACTTAGGAAAAAGAACCAATACTGAATTGACCTTTTTTCTATCTACTCCATGAGGACCACCGAACGATGGAAAGACATACTGACTAGGCAATACATCTACCCTGGCGTATGGCGCTTCAATAAGATCAGAATCTTCCCATGAAACTCTAAGAAAAACATCACCTGTGATTGATCCCATTTGTGCCATCTCAAATGCTATCATTTCCTTTCGATTCATCTCCCAGGTTCTTTCAAGCATTAATCGAACAAACTCTCTGTCTTCATCTTCTTTTGATGGAGTTGCTGGATCATCTGGTATGGAAACTGAAAAGCCACCCTTCATCATAAAGTTGACGGAAGCATCAACGAAGCGTCTACAGTAATTTATTGTCACTAATGGTTCATTTATGTCTCTTGTATGATTCCAATGTGAACCACGATAAAACCGCATGAACTCTCTGTATCTTTTTAAACGATCTGAATGCTCGATCTCTGTACTTGTCACAAGATTATAAACATTAGACTCACTACTGCCATATGGAGTCGAACCAATAATTCCTCTACTTAATGCTGCCATTTTTAATCCCACTTTCGGTGTACGGATTGTTTGGAGAATAATTTCTTCTTTGAAATTTGTTTCTCGTATTTATTTTCATAAATGGATTTTAACCAAAATCTTACCGATTCGGTACTTAGATCTTTTAAATCACCAGATTGAATAGATTTTCTTACTACTCTTGAAGAGAGACCACTTAATTCTACCACTTGTTGAAAAGTCAAGTCACCATCCATCGAACTTTCTCCTTCCTCTTCTATCTTTTATCTTAGAAGATAGTCTTCTTCTTGAGTCATTTACTGCATTACCCATAAAGGGATTAGCCATAGTTTGAACACCAATGTTTCTTTTGTTAACTAAATAACACAACATCATCAAACCATCCGCATAATCATCATGTCCATCCCCGGATCCTGATGCCTTTTTCTTCTGTCTCGGTGCATGGACATCCATGTACTTACCCTTCCAGTTTTTTTGGAGATCATACATCTGTCGAACAAACCGTTGCCACTTTTTCATTGTTCTAGCATGATCTCCTGCTGGATAAGTCATACGTTGCTCTCTTATCTCTTGATACAAAGTAAGGTAGCCCTCATGCTTGCTTCTTTGATTAAAGATAAAAGGCAAAACATTTATGCCGTCATCATATAAATCCGCATATAATCGATCATAGATAGGATCACCCCTTCCGGTTGCATCCACAATCAGTGAGCCGATCTTATAATTAGATAAATAACGCAAGATCTGTGGATATTGTGTCTCGTGATCATCTCCCTCAATCTCCAACCAATTCACAACATGTACATAATATCGATCCTCACCGCTCACATGTATTGAGTTATCCCACCAAACTTTACCCACTGTTAATACCGTTGAGTCATTAGAACGCCCCACATCCAAACTTGCTACCATGTTCTCAGTGTGTTGATCACTATTATATGGCACATGGGACCTCACAAAATGGACATATTTGCCTTTTACTTTATTTCTAATCTTACTCTTCTCCCGGATACCACAAGCATCAAAGATCTCTGGAGCAATAAAATGTCCACGCTCTAACAACCAATGCAATCGATAAGACATTCTAAACTCGTCTGAATCATAACCAAGTCTATCAATTTCTCGCTCGATGTACTGACGATATCTGGGATTGTATCTAGCAGGATACTCATAATCATATTGGAAATGACAAGCCAACTTCACTGTACCCGAATTAGTCTTGACCCGATTACGCTCGCAAGCGTCAAAAAACTCATTCTTATGTTGGTTAGGCGTGCCAATCTTAACCATGGATGCATTCGTACTCGCACCCATCGGATGGATGGACTTACGAATCTTATAATTGGATATATCTTGAGTCTCTTCACATATAATCAAATGATATGTCTTACCTTCAATGTTTGCCTGTGGCCCTGCACTATTCGCATCAACATAGCTTCCATTGGGTAAACGAAGTACTTTACGCCCACCTTGGAGATCAAGGCCAATATCGGGATCACTAAGTACCTTCAACATCGAATCCGATTGCATACGTTGAGCCATGCGACTATGCATTATTCCTGCAAGCTCATAACTCGGTGCAAAGATCCCTACCCAAAGTCCATCCTTGAACTTGTTGATTCGATCATCATCCTTCAACACATCCATTTTAGCCAAGGTTGGTAAAATCACACATAAACCAACAGTAACACACGAAACAGTCTCAGTCTTACCCGATTGCCTGGCAAACAATGCAGTTATCTCTTCACCATCCTCCATCAGTACTGATTGACATATCCTCCTACCAAACTCCTCTTGATATGGATAAAGATTTACCCCTGCCGCCTCTTTACAAAAGACAAAACACCGCTCTGCTAAATCAATCATCTCGTTATAACTTAATGTATGTCTAGGCTCTTTTATTTTCTGTATCTTTCCCATTCTTATTTCTTCTTTCTTTTGGCCATAATCTTCTTAGCTTTTTTATATAAAAGTTCATCTGCAGTCTTTGTGGTTTTCCCGCCTTGAACAAAAGACAAAACCCGACCTCTGCTCCAAGCTATTTGACTTGCCCCTGGTCGGTGTCCTGTTGCCCAAGCCCTGGCTCCTCTTTCATGTACTGTGCGAAGAACACCCAAAGGATAACCGGTCGCTTTTGCAACCGACTTCAAATAACCCTCCTTTGTGTTTGTCTTCATGTTTTCTTTTATCTTTTTCTTTAACCCACTTTTTTCTGCCTGCTTCGTATATTTACTAGGCTTTGTTTTAGCAGACTTGTCGCCCTTCATAGGCTTATATGAAGCCTTACCTTTTTGACTGGCTTTACTCCTCCTTCGTATCTCCTCCTCTCTCTCCTTCTTAGTCTTGCCCTTTAGTCCCGCAGTGTACTTTTTGGCTACCTTGGTTTTCTTCTTTTTTTGTGCCATCTTTCAACTCCTTTGCAATCAGTGTAAGTTGATTATACAGTCCTCTTAATTCTTCTTGTGATGGAGATCCGTACATCTTAGAATCACATTCTAACACATCTTTAATATCAAGTAATTGATTCCAAGCTTCTCTTGTCTTATCTTCTTGTACTGACTTTATACCAAAAGCAGATTCTCTAGCAGCAAACATATATAATAAACTTTCATCAAACATAAGGAGTCCTTTATGACAAATAACGTAAATCACCCAAATCACTACCACCCAAACACAATCGAAGTCATCGATGCTATTGAAGTATGGGATTTAAACTTTTCTCTAGGTAATGCAGTGAAGTATATCGCAAGATCTGGATTAAAAGACCCAAAAAAAACAATTGAAGATTTAGAAAAGGCTACTTGGTATTTAAACCGAGAAATAACAAGGCTTAAAACAGATCGTCAAATATCCCATACTGATCATCCAACATCTCCAAAGCCTCTTCTTTAGTGTCCCCATAACCCCAACCAGTCCAACACGACCCTAGATTGAATGTTAGAAATATACCCTCAAATCTTCTAATCGACTTTACCCCAGCTAAAACCTCTAGGTCTTCATGGTCCTCATAAGAAGCGAGTATCAGATGATACAAAGTATCCCCCTCTGCTATAACATCTCCAACATTAACACGATATTCAATATCCAAAACACTGTCTGGATATGAGATTATCCCATCTGAATGGTATAACACCCAACCTAGCCCGTTGTACTGTTTAAACCTACTTGCCATTGCATCCTCCACAACACCCGCATCCTCCACAACACTTGCAACCACAATCACAAGAACAATTAATTTGATTATTTAAAAAACTCATCGGTTATCTCCAGATCCAGACAAAACACCACGATTATGTCGATTTGCTAGCTTTTCAAGATTCATGTTTGCTATCTCCTCTAACTCATAACCTAGTTCTGTAGATAATGCTGCTATATACCAAAGCACATCTCCAAGTTCCTTTGCAATTTCCTCACCCTTCTTACCATCTACTACACCCTGGTTGTCTCTTATGATCTTCTTGACCTTCTCTGCAACCTCTCCTGCTTCACCTACAAGTCCTAGTGCCGGATACACTAAACTGTATTCACTTGGGAAAATCGCAGTCTCCATGGCCTTTTCTTGATATTCAGTTAACTTCATTTCTACTCTCCATCATTATAAGCATCTCTTGAACCCCTTCAACAATTTGTGAAGATGACTCAACTAATTTAGGATATGAATCTTCCTTTAATTCTTTGTCTAAAAGAATATAGCTAGGTTCAGATTCATAACGTCTTTTTATCGGTGGGTTCATTCCCACAACAAAATCATTACTTAATAAAATATAAATAATAGTTAAAACAAAAACCATAGACACAATATATATTGTTTTCATTTTTTTAACTCTTCTTTTATATCATCTAAGATGTCCTTAATAAAAGACATTGTCACATTTAACTCACGTAATGCAGCTTGATTGTCTTTGACACCATCATGGATCGCTCTCTGCTTAGTCTCAAGTGCAGAAATCTGAATCCCTTGCTTTATTGTCCTATGATTCAATAAAGCAACGTCAACTGAAATCGAGTTCATCCAGATTAAGCCTGGTAAAATACATACACTTAATCCTTTGTACAAAAGTTCCGGTATCTCAATATTCATAAATTTTACTCCTTGTTTTTACCTTTATTCTACTAAATTTTAATTTAACATTGACGTTTTTTTTCTTTATTGTTAATTCTAATAATATTAATCAACAACATGATATGGATTATGAAATGCAAAGAAAACTACACTTCATCCTTAAAACAGTACCCAGAAACCCACCACCGCCCATCGATCTCATGCGATCTTTGGTGAATTTGGGAATTAAATACGACTCTGAACAATATCTATACACTCTTCGATTTTTACATGCAAATATCTCAGAAGAATATTCAGATATGACACACCAAGCATTCTTCATGTATGCACATCGATTATAAAGAGAAATATATAATGATTATTAAAGTTTCAATCCCAGGTCAACCTGTTGCCAAATCAAGGCCAAGGTTCTCTTTTAAATCTAAACGTGCATACACACCAAAGAAAACCAAAGACTATGAAGAACTTATTAAAGAACATGTAAAACCACTGGTCGATGGCACACTCTCCGGACCGATTGATGCACACTTCATCATCGTATTCAAAAGACCAAAATACATGATGACAAAGAAATATGAAGATCAACTTTTGCTGCATACAAAAAGACCCGATCTAGATAATGTTATTAAGGCAGTTATGGATGCACTCAACTCTATTCTTGATGATGATTCACAAATCTGCAAGATCACTGCCGAGAAATATTATAGCGATAAATCTCAACTACCCTTCACACATATACAACTTACAGAAATCAAATGACACAAAATATAAGAAAAAAAAGAAAAACATATTACTCAGTATATCTGTCCCTTACAAAACAAAAGAAATCAAAGTGGAACCAACATGTCATCCTTATCCAAAAAGAAAAACAAACATCCCCGGATGAATGGCTCTTTCGTTTGGAAACATTTGCATATCCCGAACTACTCTTTATATATCGAACCTATCTAGATCATCCCAAAATCATATCAAAAGTACCTAACCTAAACTACCCTCTCAATCTCGATGCATACTCCTTCTACATGGAATTTATCATACCCAATTTCTCTAGTATATCACTGGAACAAAAAGTTGACTCTCTTTTTAATTATATCAAAGGAAATAAATAATGACTAAATTTGAAGCCTGTTGGCTCGTTCTCTTTAACTTGTTCGGAAATAATCCTGACTCACTCTCAGTCGGATACCAACGCAAAATCATCAACAACATCATGCCCAAATTACAAGTATGCAAATCAGTACATACACACGCAACAAAACAAGGCGTTGATCCACTTCTGGCAATCAGTGTCGCTTATCACGAAACACGATTCCAAAATATACAATCAAACAAAGGCGCACAAGGACCCATGGGCGTTATCCCAAAATACCACTGCCCAAAGAAATCAAAATCAAAATGCAACTATACAAAAGCAGGTGTACACGCACTTCAGAAATATCTCGAACTTAATAATCACGAACTCTGCCTGGCACTCGCACAATATAATCGAGGACACTACGGTAAATGCAAAAAAGGACGCTCCGAATATTACTACGCAAAGAAAGTTCTTAAAACATATAAACAATTACTCAATCACAACTATTGTGCAAATGAATTTGATTGTTGATCACTTCCTTACCAAACCATACGCCCTCGAATACGCATCCACAACATTGATCGCCCTTATATATACATACTCTTCATCAAAATGATCATCACACTCAACACCAGACATTATACCCCCAACCACCAATAATAAACTACCTCCCAATATCCGCCTAAAACAATACCAACTCATACCCACCTCTCATCCTTTATCTCAAAAGGAACACTCTTCTCAAAAATAACTCGATCCTCCTCGCTAACCACATCAATCCAACGAATACGACCCAATACACTGGACTTCTTACGACTTCTGGTTCTTACACCATTAGCCGTATTCCCCTCAATCGTTTGTATACGATCACCCTCCGCATACAAAATTACACCAATATGTCCATACTCGTTATTACCACGACCACTCTCATCACTCCCACTTCCCCTCACTCCCATCACAAACAAATCTCCTGACTCCACATCAGACATGTCCTCACTATATACACCCTCCTTCTTCGCCCACTTCACCGTCTGTGTTACACCACCAAACCAATTACCAAACGGAATATCCCCCCAACTACTCGCACAAAATAATCTCGATAACCAACTACTGATTGCTATCGCACACCACGCTGGGAACTTCGATACATTACCTATCCCCCAATGCTTCTTATATGCACTCTTTGACATCCTGGTCTCACCCGTTATCCTCGTACCCTGTACCAAATGACATATATCACCACCCTTATTACTCCCCGGGGGACTCTCCTGCTTGTTCAAATCATCCCAACACAATCCTAGAAAACAAATTAAAATCTCCGGCAATCCCCTCGATACAAAATCCTCCTCCAACATTAACCACCTCTCGTCCTTCACGTTTATATCAATTCGCAATGTCGATCCCCTTCTCAATAATGACTCCCACGTTCGATCACCACATATACCATCAACATCCAAATGCCAACGCATCTGGAACTCCATTAAACACGTCCTCGTCTTCGGACCAAATACCCCATCAATCACCAACTCAACCTCACCATGCGCATTCAACCTACGCTGCATGTACATCACATCACGACCCAAATCTCCCTCTCGTAAAGTTATATACATTTACTCCACTCCTTCTTCTAATGGTAATGTCTCATCATGTACATACATACCAAGTCGATCAAAACCAAATAAACAAAATAACTCCATCATAGGATGTCCCACAAAATTATGGAGGCTATAACTAAACCTCCCAAGCTTAGATAAAAATAATCTCATATCTCACTCCTTTATTTTAATTTTAATAAAATTATTGACAATACATGTATACCATTGTACAACCAATTCATCACCTATTCAACCCCGGCATCCAAAGGAAATTAATTATGCCCACAACCAAAACTAAGAAAACTTCCGAGATTATCACACTCTCAATGAATCCCGAACTCGCACGACTCCTAAAAGCACTGGAAATTAAAACAAATACAAAACGATCCACCCTCATCCGAAACCTCATCATTGACGAACTCAAACAACACAAACTTCTGGATGATGAATACTCCTCCTCTCCCAAATTAGGACGACCCAAAAAAGAAAGGAAAAATACTAATGCAGGAAATTAAATTAAAAAAAGGCATGCAATTCAAAGTAGTAAAAAAAGTATATATCATAGACAATTCCTACAATATGCCCAGCGTAGGCACACTACTACCTGGCACCATCGTTGAAGTTGTAGGACACCCAACACACATCTCTGATGTTCCAATCGCAATCCTATCCGGAGGCGGATCGATCACTCAAAGAAACCTACATGAACCCGATCAATATCGAGAAATCAAACCTGGGAAAGGATACTTCTTCTCGCAGGGACATAAAACAAACAGTCCCTACGACTTCGGTACCCTCTCCTCCTCCTTCTACGAAATACAAAACACAACCAAATAACCCCCCCCAGGCATCCCCCACAATGGTATGCCCCCCACAAAAATTCGTTCCTACATTTAACCCCAAATTACCCTGATGTAAACGTGTGTTGCCCGCTTTGGGGGTGGGGCCTCGTTGGGGCAATCGAAAAGGCACATAAAACACAAAAAAACATTGAGCATATACCCTAAATACGCACGTAAAGCCCCCTTAAAGCAGCGTTTTTATATAGACCTATACCAAAGTACATAAAATTAATAATTTTAAAGCACACAAAAACGCCTTTAAAATCAAGTACTTAGGTAGGTAGGCAAGTGTAGTATGATGTAGGTGCATGGCATACGTTTTTTATGTGAGGAAAAAGCCCTTTAAAATCAAGCACTTAGCTTATACGGTCTCATGGTCAAGACTTAAAGGAGCATGTAAAGTATTTTATTAATTTTATTTTGTCTTGTAAGTACTTGAAATTAAAGGAGAAAAAAACTTAATTGAAATAAAGTTAATAAAATACTTGTAATGTTAATAATATATTGTTATAGTAGTTACATAGTAAAGGAACTAGAGAACTTAGTGAAGATCTCAAAAACCTAATAAGAATTTGATCCTTAAGAGAAAAAAAATTCTTTCTGCTCATGACCCCCTTCTTTGAAATTATCAGATGATACCAGCTAAATACTAAAAACATTTATCAAAAGGTGGAAGTACTTCCACCTTTTAGAAAGCGAGGCACACCATGCCAAAGAAAACTTTTAAGATTAAACACAACGGATTTAAAACCTATTCAACCTTTCAAGAGGTCGAATATATTGAGTGGACTAATTCACAAGGAACCATAATCAACCAATATTTAATAAAAGCCGTGGTTATGAGCAACGGCAAAACCTTAAACCATTTCAGAGTATTTAAAGCGAATGAATACGGAATATTTAATATTCTAGTTTCTCAATATGATACTACACTAACCGAAGCGCGAAAGCGTTGTAAAGCAAAATAGAAAAGGAGGGTTTCACGTGAAACTTGAGTTAGTGACAGTCAGACCAAATCTAAATAAAAAAGGTCAACATACCCTACACCGTGGCAAGGGCGTGCGCGGGGGGGTGGTGTGTTATAGATCTAAATCATTTATGCTATTTAAGGAGTTTTACATACAAGATAAGGCAATCAATAAGATAAACAACGGCGCCCACAAGTACCCCTGCGCGGGCCTTGTGGGTATGCCTTTACCCAATATGAAAACACCCTTAAACATGGGTTTATGCCCTATAACCTTACACTTTAAAACAGGCAAGTTCAAATGTGACGAACCACTTACCTTAAGCGACCTCATTTATATAGAAGGACATCACTTCTATAAAGTAAAAAACTATAACTATTGAAGGATAGAATTATGAAGATTAAAAATATATATTTTGATGAAACAGCACGCCTATATATGCTTGTAGAAAGCGCGATATTTGGAGATAATATCTCAAACAAAAAACTAGGCTTTAGTGGTCTAGATACACAAATTACTTTTATTCCTAGCGTATGGAGTGGGACGCCTTTCTCTCTTAAGAAATTAGGCGAAGGGCGACTACTACTTGACGCGACAAAAAATCCGCTAAAGTATAATCAAATGAAGGCTTGTCATGAGGATTGCCCTCACTTGGTTAAGTCATTAAGAAAAATGGAATATAAACAAGAAAAAGGTTGCTATGTAAAGCAATCCTCTCTTATATACAAGGTGAGAAAGGTGCATAAAAATCCCATTGTGGAAGGGTACTTACCAAAGAAATCATATAACTTTCGCCTTAGTATATGGGGTGACGTTAGTGAAATTCAAGACGAATCCATACTCTATTTATTAAGAGCATTGATGCAAAACTCAAGGCAACATTTTGCTTACTCAGTAAATCCACCTTTGATTTTGAAAGACCTTATTATGCAATCTGAATCTAAACCATTGAATGCATATAACACTTTAATGAAAGGTCAAAGTGTTTACTTTGGAAATAAGAGCAAGCAAGATCAAGATTTACTAAAATCGATGATTGCTGGAATTGCCCCCGCGATTAAATGTAGATCACTTGGTGACGGTAATCCGTATTTACCCACTTGTGGGACATGTAAGACGCCTTGCGATGGGCGCGACATTAAAGGCAAGCCTAAACTAGTCTTAGCCTCAAGAAAAGAGGACCTTATACCATACCTCAAAATAAAATCATGATAGGAACATCCTTGATTTTAATACTAATATTCTCCTTTGATCTCAAACTAGAAATCAAGATTTTTATCTTGTTTCTTTGGATCAAGTACAACCAATAAGAAAGAACAAAATGAAAGTCAATACCCATATTCTAGACACTGTATATATAAAAAGCTTCGAAGAGGCCTTCGAATTGATATATTTTATCTCTTTTCATCAATCCCTTAGAGGTGATACACCTAGCATTCATTCTTTATCTGTTCAAAACGTGATTAATTATATAACAAAAAATATCATTGAAAACGGATTTGTAAGCGATTGCGATGATTATCGCATCTATTATGCCCTTGAATTTAAATTAGAGAATGAACTAGATAAACCAAGTGATGAATTATTTTATGAGAGTGTAGCGATTTACTCATATATAGAGGAACCTTTATACGGTAAACTAGAGAAAGTATATACTGAATTAGATGACCCCCTAATAGATCTTAATCCTTAATAAGGGTAAATGGAGGGAAAAGGTAAGAAGCGGCTTTATAGCTGCTTATAGGTGCTTAAAACAGGCCGTTTTTATCGGTTTTTCGGATTTTTTTTTTGGATTTTTTTGGGAAAAAAACACATTTATTGTAAAAAGTGCCGTAAAAATTTTTTCTAGGTTTTATACTATTATTGTAAAAAGTGCCGTAAAATTTTTTTCTAGGTTTTGTAATGTATTAGAGCATATAGTACATACATCAATAGCGCCCACCCCGTTTTAGGTACCTGACGTAGTTTCTGCTTTTGATTCAGGTAGGTTGACATCTAATTTGTTTCGGAACATCTACAAAGGTGATTACATCATTGAATAGATACCTCATTGATGGCGCGCCCCTTATTTTGTCGGTGTTTTTTTTAATAGAAAACTAAATTAGCTCCAGATCATCTTACTAAATAAAAGCAATGTGCTTATGATCATCTACCTGGCACATTAATTTGGCTCTATTTTATTTGGCCATCCCTTATAAGCCATGGGCAGATTCCATCCCCACCCAATAAATAGGGTGGGGATCAACGAGATTTCGAGGTCGATGAAATGATTTGTCTAGATAAATAAACAAACATGGATCAACCCCAGACCCATACCGAATCATCGTGTGTAATGATGTTGGGTCATCCGATGTGATGTGGTTCCTCAATATGGTAGCTACCCTCACACCCCAGGAGTGCTTTGGCTTCCTGTATGTTGGCCCTATACCCCGTCTGCCGGGGGGGGCTCATTTTTTGATTTGATCATTGAGTCCTCGGTTTGATAAGAATCGATCAACTCATCCACACCCTGCCAGAATGGTGCATCACCTAGTATAGATGCTAGGTAGTAATCATAAGGTGGGGTGGGCTTTTTAAAAAGACGAAGTAACTTATATGAGAAGTCAACCTTTTGTTTTAATAATTTTATTTCATTGAGGTGGGTGTGGGCTTTTTTGTGGAGCCTTGGATTATCTGATGCGGCATAATTACTGAGCAGCAAGATATGGGCGTGGGTTAAATTTTTATATTCTTTCATCCTGGATGCACGAACACTATATTGCTCATGTGTCATTGTGATTGCTACATCATCCCCATGCCCCGGATTAACCCACAACCAATCAACAATAGATCGAAGCATCTCATTATCTATTGGCGGTGGGGTGGAGTGGTTTTTTTCTTTCGTTAATTCATCAACTGGTTCCATCATCTGGTCCTTTCTAAAAGATTAAAGTGCTTTTGATATTACACATACTTTTCACATTTCAATATTTGTTTTTATTTTAAATAAAGATTATTTGGTTTTTGTTAGTTATTATTTTTAACCATCAACCCTAAGACAAGGAGTATAGAACTTGAAATACTTATTTTCTCCTCGCTCGATACACTAATCACCAAATCAGAGGCAACAGTAGATTCTTTTGATCAACCTGCAATCGATTGTTTACGTGAAGCAATGCGTATTGCATATCTGAAAGATGAGTTTCACCTACCAGGCAAATCATCGATCATTGTACCTCACGCCCTAGACCACATCATCAACGCTATTAAAAATGCATAAAGGAATATGACATGTATAAAGATAAAACAATTAAACAAGATCATCCACTCCTCGATCTTACAATCAAATATGGGGAGTACTTCAAAGTACCTATCAGTCCATTTGCTGCATCCTATTCTGGTGAACATTATTATTTGGCCGCTTCCCAGCTTGTTGATAAAGAATCTTTGATTATCGAGGGCGACTTTGTCGAGGCCACTTATATACAACCTCGGTTAAAAGTTGGATACTCCACCCATACAGGCCAACATAACAAACATACAATAATGTCTTGCGAATCATCAATCGATGAAGCAGTAATGGAAGCTAACCTAAACCACATGTTTGAGTTGATTACCCAGGAGTGGGGTGAAGTATATTTTAAATTAGGATTATTCTGGAAAGCAGTTGAACATAAGTCTGGACTTACTCATTTTTTCCCAGAAAGCGATCCAGATATCGATCAACCAGATCATGTTAAAGAGTTGCTGGGAGTAGATGTGGATGTCATCCTCCTAGAAGGGTATGGACTAGATTTTGAAGAGTCACTTATTGTCTTTTCAACAAAACAAGATGCACTAGATTATATGATAAAAAAGTACAACGAACTTTAATCACTTTCCTGTACCCTCCTATATGTACACAAAACATAATTGGAGGCCATCATGGTATTTAAAGAAGAACTAGAGATCATCGCAGACACCTCCCTTATCGACCTGGGGTGGATTGTTTTTTATTCAGGTATCAACATTGAACTCGATATGCCTATCCATGTATTTATCCGATGGTTAGTTGATCGAGAAAAAGAGATGATTGATGTAGCAGAGGAGATAAAAAAAGAATGCGAGTCAACCGGAGATGGGATCACCGCTCAATATAGCTCAGTTACGTTAAATGAATTGGAAGGAATTAATGTATTGGGACTCATAATTACAATCAATCCTCCTTCATTGGCAAAGAAAGTTATTAAATTAATTGAAAAGAAGAAATAGAATCCCATTGGACGATGTTGACTAAGTCTCTGTTTTTATTGATATTTAAAAATTAGTTTAAATTAATTTAAATGTTATTAAAGTTTTTATTGACCTGTGGGGTTTATATAGTGTAAGTTCATTACATCGAGGAAATTATTCCTCATTACAAAAAAGACACTGAAAAAGGATAATGACAATGGAAAACTTAAACAACCAAACAATCACACTGAACTTTGAAGGCCCTAAAGATCGGGTTTGTTTTAAAACTGAAACATTAAATGTGGAAATCTCAAAAGGAAAAAAGGGGTACATTGTATGTGCTTCAAATAACACACCAACAGACACAATGTCTATTAGCCGATCTGGTTCACTTTCTTTGCGTTCATCACACTCCAGTGTTAGTTCTAGTTATGGGAGCCTAACAACTATTGAACAACTAAACGAGTATCTAACTCAATTTAATGTAGTAGCTATTGAACCAGCTACTGAACTACCTACTGATGCGACTCCTACTGCAATTCCTGGTGTGGTTTTAAAAGGGGCCTCTAAACCCATTAAAGCTTTTCTAAATGCCGCAAACAATGAAGGATTCACCGTTGAGAAAATTGTGGATGATGAGTGGCGTATTTGGAAAGATGGGAAGTTTTTATCGATCACTGCATTCTATTCTCCTATGTTTAGATCAAATGCAGTAGAAATTGCAAACTGCAATTATAAGACACTAGATCCTCGCACCATAAAAATAATCTTAAACACTTTTGACTCCTTCTCAGAAACACCAATTGACTGGAGTACCCAACCAGTATTTAAGCCAGGCCAAAAAGACGGTTGGTTCCTTTAAGGGATCAATAAAGTTATTAACTAAACCAATCTAAAAGAAATTAAACAACAACACCAATCAACGTAAGTTACTGTTTTCAATGGCTTTAAATATTTAAATTAATTTAATGTAAATATTATTAAAGTTTTTATTGACCTTATGCATTATCTTTATGTATAACAAATACAGATCAACGGTTGATCAAAAAACAAAACACTGAAAAAGGATAATGACAATGAAAACTTTTAACTTAACTAATAAAACCGAACGAGAAGAACTTGCTGGAATTGCAACTAAAAAAGGTAAATACACCTGCCTTGTGAACATGGGTGGTGCCAATAAGCGTTTGACTGTAAAATTTGATGTTGTGAGTGAATCTTGGTCTTTTGATGAAGGGACAGTTAAATCTACAATAGATGTTGTATGTACAATCAATCGAATTGACACAAAACTAAAAAAAGAAAACTTCATCTCCGGATCTTACAAGATCAAAGGAATCTCTGCTGCACCTAAAACCAAAAAGACTAAAAAAGTTAACGAAAATGACTCCTGGGATGCATTAACTAATCTCTTCAAGAATACCGGTCGTCTGTAAAAACCAATTGAACTAATAAAGGATAATGACAATGACTAACAAAACACATAAGACAGTGCTACTACATGCAGCAAAGGAAACCCTAGAGAAAAACATCAATGGCACTACATGTACAATCTCTTTAAAAGAGTACCTTGAAATCATGTCTGCTTTACAACTCGCAATCATCGAGATGGATGAACTAGAAGAGATCAAAGAGTTTACTCAAGACGTAATTGGGCAACTTAGCAAAAAGATTAGCTGGAGATAAAAATGGAAATCGACTACAAAACAGATAACTTAACTGAAGAACAACGAGATTTACTTGATGACGTGGCAGATGCCGGTGGCCTAGAGACATTCATCATCTCTGGAACAAATGAAGTGGATAGCAATGTAGATTGCCCAGAATTTGAAATTGAAGTTACAGGCCATTGGCTTGGGAATTACATTGTATCCTTCGGTGCATTAAAAGAAGGTACCTGGTCAATCGAGTATGAACTGTTTAAGTAATAAACTAATTAATGACCCAGTTAACTAATTACTGACTTTTCAACAACGACTATCCTCCCGTTCTGATATAATAGACTCTGTTCACAAAACGGAGTCTTTTTTTATGGAATCAATTACATCAATACTGACTGAAGTACTACCCGCACTTCTTGCCGGAGGCGGTCTGCTTTGGAACTTCTCAAAAGAGATCACTCGCATCCAGGCACAATTACAAGCATTGCGACACCAGGTGGATGATTGTAAGAACCACATAGAGTCAAATAGACACGGTCGCATAGATGTCTTTGGAGTCATCAACTCATCACTAAAGCCTCAGATACAGAATGCATCAGAGCGAATAGCTAGACTAGAAGAACGAGTATCTGGTGGAGTAGATTCTAAAGAGATCTATTCGAGATTAGCGCGTCTTGAAGCAGAACTAAGTTGCATTGAAGAGAAAGCAAGTAAGTAGTTGGGACACATCGAGCCAACCTTTGCGATCATCGCAGTGATCGATTTAGCCAACTCTACTCGATTTATTGAGAAAGTTGGGGACAGAAAAGCTGCAGAAGTCTTTCGGGTTTATGATCGGATCTTCCGGGGACTGTTGATCAAATACGGTGGGATTGAAATTGATAAAACCGATGGAGCCTTACTTATCTTTGAATCAATCAAAGATGCAGTCTCTTACTCTTTAGAATACCATACGCTAGTTGAGAAACACCTGAAGCTACAAAGTCGAGTTGGGATACATGCAGGTGTTGTGATGATGAGTAGCAATTCAAAAATATGGATATCCAGGGGAGCTAAACCAATTGAAGTTGAAGGAGTCCATAAATCGATTTGTGCTAGAGTGTGTTCTCTAGCAGATCCTGGGCAGATACTAATGACACAAAGAGCAGCACAAGTGACGATGGCTCATGCCTCCTCGATAAAGGACATCCTAATTGCAGACCTAGGTAAATATATACTCAAGGGAGTCAAGAATCCAATGCCCATATATGGGGTGGCATTAAAAACTCAAAGAGATCGACTCCATCTTCCTTCTCCAAAAGAGAAAGTTAAATTACATTCCAAACCCCCCATATCAAATAAAGAAAAATGGACTAGGAGGTTTCGGAGATATATCGTTCCATACATTCTCCTGCATATCGTTCGAGTATGTCTTTTATTTATGTCGATATGGGAGTTCCCAACTGGATGGCTCAGTTATTCTGTTATCTACTTGGATGAGGTCCTCCACATAATACACTCAATCCCAAATCCATATTTCTGGATTGAGTTGTGGACCTCAATTATCGAGCGGATTATCTAATTTAAAAAAAACACAAAACATAACCTTCAGTAATATTCCATTATCGAATATTAATAATTTAATTTTTTTTAATTTTAACTTTTTCTTTGTTTTGATTCCTAAGACACGCAACATTACAAACCCTCCCCATTATATATGTTATTAATTTAAATACGACTGATGGGCTTGTGGATGGCAATTAATATGCTGCTTCGTTTTGTTGGTAGTTTTTAATGTTTTTTAGCTTTTTTTACACCCAGGTATCCGCTCTTTTAAAAGCTTATTGCTGCTTATGGGATTTCGCATACTAAGTTATTGAAATCATTAACTTCTGAAAATCGACCAATTCTGAAACCATTTTCAGAAATATTGTAGTATAAGGGTGTATAGGTATCTGGTTCTTTCAGTTGTTTTCTAAAAAAACATAAAATATAACCCAAAATCCAATAGTCCCATAATTGATCTGTAACGAACGATTATCACCCCTACCCTCATATGGGTATGGAAAAACCATAAAAGACGCTTACAGGACACAATGGGCACCAATAAAGCATACGTTTAGAGGCCTTGTACACCAATTAGGGTATAACTGGGTAAGATATGGTAGTGTGTAGGTTTTAGATAATACATAATGATCACAAGTACAGAGTGAGTGTACATAATATACCTGTATAATCTTTATTAGTTGTTGTTTATTAAGTTTATCTATATTTATTGTTTATTATTTTATTTGTTATTGTTTGTTCAACAAAGGCCGAAATTTGGTGGTTTTCTAGTATTGTTGATTTAGGGCTTAAAATGTGTTGGTATAGAATCTTGATTTATATATTCTGATAGGGGGTAGCTATGACTTTGCGTATATGTGTAGAAGGGATTATGGGTGCTGGTAAAAGTAGTTTAGTTAATGAACTACAATGCGCCGAAAATTTCAAAGTCTTTGATGAAGCTATTATGTTTGATGGCCAAGTTGATAATGGCTTTTTAACTCAAGTGAAATTCTTAAAATCTCGGTTTGATCAATGGAAGTCCTATGAGCCGAGTTTATTTAATGTATATGATCGATCTCTCTGGTCTGATAGTGTATTCGCTAGAGTTGGATTATCTTATGGAGATATCTCTTGCTCAGAGTTTGATTTATACCTAGCGGCTCGAAGGATCTTCTTAGAATCATCTCCTCTACCAGATGTAATCTTCTTTCTTGATATAGAAACTGAACAAGCCATGAGTCGAGTTAAAGCCAGAGGTAATATTGATCAAGATGTTAACTTTGGGTTTCTCTTGCGCCAAAAAGTGGCCTATGAACTTTTTCTTGAGGATATGGAAGCCAAGGGTGTTGAGGTTGTTTATATCGATGGGTGCGATTCAAAAGAAAGTATTCTTGATTGCGTAATTACTATGACTAAAGACTTTTCAACAACCATAAAAAATAAAGATTAATCGATAACGATTGGAATTAAACAAAATGAGACACAACAATAATAATGAACATAAAAAAGTAATTAGCTTGTTTTCTGGATGTGGTGGCATGGACCTTGGTTTTCATTTAGCTGGTTTTAAAAGCTTAGTGGCAGTTGAAGAAAACAAGACTGCAAGCACTACCTTTAAAAAAAACATAGATGGTGTGGAAGTCCTTAATGGAGATATCACAAATATAAAAACAAAAGAAATACTAGATGCAGCAAATCTTTCGGCAGGAGATGTAGATGTGGTGATTGGTGGGCCACCTTGTCAAACATTTAGTGTGGCTGGGAATCGGATGGGAACAGATGAACCTAAAGGGAAATTAGTTTGGGAATACTTTAGAGTGGTTCGAGAAGCATTGCCTAAATTCTTCGTGATGGAAAATGTTGTAGGGATGGTCAGTTGGATGAATGGTAAAGTCATCGGTGAAATAAAAGATCATATTGAAAAACCTATCCTGCTTAACGGAAAAGAATATAAATACAAGATCGACTTTAAGGTACTAAATGCTGCTAATTTTGGCGTACCTCAAAATAGATATAGAGTATTCATAATCGGCAATCGCATGGATATGGAGAACCCATTCCCTAAACCCACCCATAGTAATGCAACACCACTGTTCTTTGATGAATTAAGTCCTTATATTAGTGTTAAAGACTCAATCGAACATTTATCCGATGTAAGAACCAGGGACAACCCATTTGAATTAAATGGATCAACTATTTACAATCACGTTGCAAACACAAATGTAGCCAACAAATTTTGGCACCGGAAACATAAAGTACCACAAGCCACGATTTGCGAATATTTAAAAGAATGGAAAAAGAGAAGTACCTGGACAACAAAGAAGATCGACCAACATTTTGGATATAATCACACTGCTGGTCATTGGTTCCGTGATGATAATAAGTCCGGCAGTATACCCAAACCAAAAGATTGGTGGATACTAAAAGACATACTTGGGTTTGACGACTTATATGATCAAAAAGTTACTGAACTTGAACTAAGAGAAATTACTTTTGACCAGTCTTTACGAATAAGTAATTGGGACACACCAAGCGACACGATAACTGCATCGATTTCAGAAATACATCCCAATAAAAAAAGACGTTTATCTGTAAGAGAATGTGCAATAATACAAACATTCCCAAATGATTTTATATTCTCTGGAAGCATCTCAGATATGCATAGGCAAATTGGGAATGCAGTTCCGATTAAATTAAGCTTTAAGATTGCAGAAACGATAGCTAGAAAGTTAAATGATGACTAACGATATAGAAAACCTGTACCCACAGACAAAAAAACAAATAACCGCAATCTTTAAAAAATACTTTGATCCATCTACCTCAGAAGAATTTACACAAGATGTGTTTGTTTTAGCTCTTTCAAACATTAATAATTTTAACAAAAAATGCTCTTTGAAGAATTGGATTTACACAATTGCAAAAAACTTATTAAAAGAGAAGATAAGAAGAGATTCATATAGAACAAAGCAAATGCAATTGTTTTTTGATGCAGAGTCAATTGACTATAGAACTCCGGAAAAAATACTTGTTGACAAGACAAATGTAAATGTTATTAAAGATAGGTTCACTAAGCTTAATGACTTTGACAAGTTAATTATTAGTCATGCAGTAAACGGAATCAAGATAAAGGAAGCCGCCAAAGATTTAGGGCTTACTGAATCTGCATACAAAGTACGCCTATTTAGGGCAAGAAAAAAACTAAGATAAAGGAAACCAATGTGGATATTACCAAAAAACCTTCAGAACTCACCCATATCTCCCTCTGCTCCGGATACGGAGGAATTGATCTCGGATTTAAAAGAGCTGGCCTCCCTATCAGAACAATCACTTATGTGGAGATCGAAGCCTTCGTCTGCCAAAACTTGGTTGCAAAGATGGAAAAAGGGTGGATTGATGTTGCTCCTATCTGGACGAATCTTAAAACCTTTAACTGGGGACTCTTTAATGGAAAAGTGGATATCCTGTCAGGAGGCTTCCCTTGTCAACCTTTTAGTCAAGCAGGAAGAAGAGATGGAAGCGAAGACCCAAGACACTTGTGGCCATACATCGTTGATGGAATCAGACAATTGGGGAGACCTCCCGTTGTTTTCTTCGAGAATGTTGAAGGAATCATCAGTTCAAAACTCAAAGACGGATGGCCAGATCCAGAAGGAACAAGTGTTCTGCAACATGTCCTCAGAGAATTGGAAAGGTTGGGTTACGAAGCAACGGCAGGAGTATTCTCGGCGCGTGAAGTCGGCGCCCCACATCAACGCAAACGAGTCTTTATACTTGGTGTCAATTCAAGACTCAACAAGCAAGGAAGAGATTTTGTTTCTTCAAGACTGCATGAACAAAAGCAAATCCTATACCCCGCACCAAGAGGAGTTGGTCAATACTCGTGGGAACCAAAGCGAACGATCTTGGGCAACCCCAACGGCATCAGAAGGGGGGAAAGTATCCAACAACCCATTAAACAAAGGTCAGAGAGGATTGGGCAACGATCCGATTCTTCATGGAATAAGAGAAAAACAGTTGGAGAATCAGAAAGAGAATCTGAATCAAGTGAAAGCATGGACAACACCAATATCCAGGGATTCAATGGAGATTACAATAAACAAGAAACTACCAACGAGGAAGGACGGAAAGCAGAGAATGGACACGATGCCAAGACAGGTTCACTCAGAAGCGAACTACACGGGCAAATTGAACCCACGATGGGTGGAAACTCTGATGGGGGTTCCTGTGGGGTGGACATCTCCGAATTGTACTCACGTACTGACAATCGAACAGATGAACTTAGATTACTCGGAAACGGAGTTGTACCTGCAACATGCACAAGAGCAATCAGAGTCTTGTGGGAAAAGTTGGGGAACCCCGAGGGTTAGTATGATAAACGGTCCCGGTTCAATAGGGACGAAAAAAGGTAGAATAGAAGATCAGGTACGAGATGTTGAATTAAAGAATTGGGCGACTCCAACGACTATGACAACAATTGAAAACCGATCTGCAGACTCAATGATTAAAAATCTTACAGGTGGCGGAAGAAGGAAAAGAACATCCCCACACACTTTACAAGAGCAAGTAGATCCCTATAAAGTAGAAGTTGCTAAAAGATTAAATCTTTACTTTCAAGAAAACCCCTCTGCAGAAGTACCAAGTGAAAA
>Ga0228633_1000046_pt1 | contig 34040 bp, 31 predicted proteins | sample 41DmetaG_FD_182703 | JGI IMG/M metagenome (GOLD analysis project Ga0228633, IMG submission 182703) | Seawater microbial communities from Monterey Bay, California, United States - 41D | ecosystem: Environmental > Aquatic > Marine > Coastal | place: USA: California | collected 2016-11-13
ATCCAGTACCTACTGTTGATTTTACTGCTTGACCTACTCCTGCTAATACTGCACCTGCTAAAGTACCACCTTTTCCCAGTTTATCACCAAATGCATTACCTATCTTAGCACTTTGAAGTAAAGATTGATTAGCTGCAAATTTTATACCTGGTGCTTTCGTTAGAATAGTACTTAATCTTCTAACATCGTCTGTTCTTGCATTGAACTGAGTAACTTTGTTGCCCATCTTATGACGCACAGCAGGTTTACTCGCTCCATACTTTAGAGAAGTTAAGTCAGTTTGAAGATCTGATAAAGCCATTTATTACTCTGGTTTGTTATCTAAATACTTTTCAGGTGTTTTACCGTCTAAGTCATGTACTGAATGATCAGCTTTTAATGATGCTGGTTTACCTTGAGCATGTAGCTCAGAAGTATTTAATGCACCTGCTCTTAGGTCAGGAGTTGCTCCTTTTAACCCTAAGTTAGAATTTAATTGATTTTTAAGTATTCCCATTTTAATTGATTTTAATTATAAATATTATAGTTTATATGATGCTAGTTGTAAAGTTGAACCAACTTTTCTTCCATCCATCACAACATCTCCACCTTCTTTTACAACGTTAATTAGTTCGTCCATTTTGGCGTAAAATTCTCTTAAAGGTATTACTGCTTCTGGTCCTGCTTCTCCTACTAGTGCTCTAGTTGGTTTGGTTACAATACCACCAGTAGCTAAAGGAGTATCTAATGACTCAGTCACCATTCCTTTTTCACCTAAAACTTGTTTGTTTGCAAAATCTAATATACCACCTATACCTGCTCCTATAAGTGTACCTACACCAGGTACAACACTACCAATAGCAGCTCCAAGAGCCATAAATTTATTTTCGTCTAGTGTTCTAGCTAAAGCATCACCTATACCTTTGTCTTCATTTTGTGCTACTGAACTTAAATTACCAACTAAATCAACTCCAGCTCCTACTAATGATAATATACCAGAACCTTTAAGTAACTTAGGTCCTATGCCTTTAAGCATATTAGGCATTTTAGGTATTTTAAAATTCTTAACTTTATTAAGTATTTTTCCAGGTCCTTTTTTCTTAGGATTTAACATATCTAATATACTACTAGATGCACCTGACATAGTTACATGCATAGGGTTACCTGATGTACCTAGTTTACCTAAACCTAATTTACCTAATACGGTGTTTTTAAGTTTACCAAGTCCTTTGATAGCCAATCCACCACCTATAAGTGCACCAAGTGTAGATAAGACTGGGTAGTCTTTAATAACACCAAATGCTCCTTTCATCGTTTTTGCTAAACCTGATAGTTTTTCTGTGCTTTTTTCTACCTTATCGCTTATTTGACCTACTTTACCAGAAATTTTTTCAGTTTCACCAGTTAATGCATTGGACGTTTCATATGCAGTGCCAAAAAACCCAGCAACAAACTCCATTCCTTTAGCTACTTTCTCAACCAGTGGTACTAACATGCCACCAAAAATATCTCCTATTTTAGCAGTTGCATTACTAATTCTTTCTGATATAGTTTGGTTTTCTCTTAATGCTTTTAGTCTAGCTTCTTCTAAGGTAAGTGTTTCATTACCTGCTTGTAGTTGTATTTGTCTAGCTCTTTCAGTTAACTTGGCATCTCTTTCTCTATTTCTATATGCATCAGCTAATTGGTCAACTGACATACCAACTGCCTCTGCAGCTGCTTGTTGAGCTAATACATTACCTGTAGCAAATGCTTCTCTAATTCCTTCTTGATTAAGCATATCCTCAGCAGCTTCTTTAAACTTACCTGAAAATGCTAATTCTCTTGCTCTATTTAAGTTTATAGCCTTACCGGTTAGTACCTGGGCTTCCATTTCTTTCTGGATACTATTTTCGAAATCTAAAGTACCCATTGCCATACTTCTTGCTTGATCTAAAGTAATACCTAGTCTTTTAGCTTCACCAACTGCTTTTGCAATTGCTGCCGGGTTATTACCAAGGTTCATTGCAATTTGACCAGTTATGCTAGCTGCTTCTTTAAAGAGTTCATTAGAAGCATAAATTGAATCATTTGAATCTACAACTGTGTTATATAAATCTTCTTGAGACTTACCTGTTAATACTGATGCGGTAAATACATTTTTTAAGCCTTCTTCTTGTAGTCCAACTAATTCAGTAAGGTAAGCTGCATCTGCTAATTCTTGATTACTTAACCTTAACCTTGTACCTGTAAGTTGGTTTAGTTTGAGCTGAGCATCAACCATTCTGTCCATATTAAGGAACATGTCACCGCTTGCTCCTGCTGCACCTTTAAGGCTTACTACCATAGCGGAAGCTGCTTCTCTGGTAGAACCTAATGTCTTACCTATATTAGATGTTGCTTTATCAATATGAGTAAATAAATGACCTAATTTTTGTACTGCTTTAGCTAATAAACCAATATAAAATAAAGGGTCAGTAAATATTCCTTTTAAAGAATCTTTTAATGAACCTAATCCTGCGCCAAGAACTTTAAATTTACCTTTTAATCCAACTGCTTTTTCACCACCTTGTGATAGTTCAACAGAAAGTTTTTTCATTTTTTCTTTAGCTTTATCTACTTCAGATGAAAATCCTTTAAATCCTAATTTTTCTAATGCGCCTCCAATACCTTCTACAATTTTACCAGAAATACCTAAACCAGAATTCATATTTTTGATTTTCTTCAACTGGTCATCGAATGAGTTATTTATATTTTGTTCTAAATCACCTCTACCTTCAGCTAGTCCTAATAATTCTCTTGAAGCTAAATACTCTTCTTTTTTAGTTAGGAAAGCTTTTTCAGCTCTTTCTTGTTGTAATTTAGATAAACCATCTGCTTGAGCTGCACGTTTTAACTTAAGTAAGTCAACATGTTGTGATTCTATTTGAGTCTTTAAATCTTCTTTTTGAAATCTTAACTGTTGAAAATATTGATCTGATCTAGCTTTTTGGTTTTTAATATCATTTGCAGACATATTAGATAAATCTGCTTGATTATAAGCTAATGAATTAGAAATTCCTTCTATTTTTTTAAAAGCTGATAAAGATTTTTTAAATGCATTAGGTAAAGTTTTTAACTCTGAGTTAATTTCTTCTATTAGAGTTTTAACAGTGCCTACTGTGCCTGTAAAAGTAGCTAATTCATTTTCAGCTCTTCTTAAATCAGTTTTTACTGCTTGTATGGCTTTACCTACATCTCCAAATTGTTTTGCAATTTTTTCAGGGTCAGATTCTCCGTCAAACCTCACAGTGATTTTTTCACCACTAATTTTAGCAATACGTTGTTCGACCTCATTAAGTTGTTTAATCAGCCTTTGTAGTTCTCTAGAATCTGGTGTATCCATGTTACAGTATTATATCTTATAAATAGTTAAAGATGAAGTTATGACCTCTTTACTGTGTAGGAAGGTTGCTTGCCTGTTTTAGCTGCTTGTTTAGCATCATTGACCCAAGAAGGTGTTGTTGAATCACGTCTAGGTTTAGCTTTATTCTTACTATTAACCTGATCGTAATGTTCTTTTAACTTTTGAAAAGTAAACCTTCTCAACCAGATTGGCATATTATATACGGTTTCGTAGTCGTAACCACCTTGACCGTTAAACACTATTTCATGTATTTGTGAAAATACGGAAGCTCTATACTCCGAAGTCAGGCCAAAGAAAGTTAGCATTAATAGGAATAGCGAGATCCTCCTCTACCCCGTCTGCGAACTCATGTGAGATCGTAGTGTTTATTCCTGGCACTATTTTACCGTAGTATTCTCTAAATGCTCTAGCATCTTTTGCTAAAAAGCCATTATCGACGAAATCTCTTACAACTGAATTTTCTGCTACACCGTTTATTGATGTAATCATATGCTTCATTCTAGTGGAAAGATCTTTAGTAGCAGATGGTGTTATCTTCTTTAATCCATCTATCTCTCTTTGTATCTCCTTTTCGTTCCTTTGAGTAAGTAATCTAAACGTTATAATATTATCTGTATGAGGTAGATCAAATGTAAATTCGTTTTTACCATCTTTAATTAAAGTGTTGTCTAGTTCTTTATTTTTAAGAGTAGTTAAATCAACATTTATATCTTCACCAGCATATGTAAAATTATAATCTTTACCGTAACCTAATATTCTAGATGCTATAAGAAGTGCATCTTTATCTCCAATAAGTAAATCTTTATAGTTAATTTTTGTTACTATTAATGATTCTAATAGTTTATCGATAACAATACCTTTTTGAATATAATTCTGATTAGTTAGTATATCTTCTTCTTTAGCAGTCATATACTTCATTTCGATAGTACCGCTAGCTAAAGGTGAATCTTTCGGGTATAATAACCCTTTCGATGGTAAATCTACCTGTTCGGTAGGTAATTTAAAATTTGTGCTCATAAATCTTATTATGTATAACTAGTATTTTATATAAATATATGAACTTTTAAAATGGGAACCAACTAATATATAGGAAAAAAAAACCCTCCGTAAGGAAGGTTCTTATTTGAATGTGTAGTGTAGCGGTATTTAGAAGTTCAATACGCAGTAGTCCATTGCTACAGTCATTGAAAGCTCTACTGTTTCATCAGTAGCCCAGTCAAATCCTCCTTGATCCATATCAGTAATAAATGCTCCTTTTATTACCCACTCACTAACTATGTCACCAACAGGTCCTAATACCTGAAGTGTTAAGTCTTTCTTGTAGAAGTCAGAATACCCTGCTCTACCTGTTACAGACTCATATGACAATCTTGCCCAATCCATTACCGACTGTGCTCCAGAAGGTGTAATTGGATCATATAGAGTCATTTCTATGTCACCCCATTCTCTCTTACCTCTAATCTTACGGTAAGTATTTAGGTGATCTAATTTTATTGCGTTATCAGTAAAATTTGGACCAGCTGCTGTCTTGATCATAAATGATGGAATACCATCTACAAACATTAAGAATCTATTTTGCACCTTTGGTTCAAAGGCTCTGAACATTATTTCGTTAGGATCTACTACTGCCATTTTATTTGTTTATTATAAATATCTAAAAATTAAATTATGCTCCAAATGTTGCTCCTGTAGGCTCAATTGTAAAGTCTAATACTACGAATTCTACTGTTCTAGCAGGTTGTATTAAAATTTGACCAATTAATTGATTACGATCGATAACATCTGATGTGTTGTTAGTATCGTCCATTACTACTCTATAAGCAAATAATCCTTGTTGTTCAACTACTGATGTTAAGTAAGGATTAACTTGAGCTAAGAATTTGTTTCTAGTTACGTTTGTGTTTTGTTCGAATACTAATTCTCTTGAAACATCTCCTACAAATTTCTTCAGTGCGATTAATAATCGTCTAACATTTACTCTATCAAGAGCTGAAGATTTTTTCTGTAGTGTTTTTTGTCCAAATACTGATATTCCACTTCCTGGGAATGTAGCAATTGGATTAACGTTTGCATTATACAATGTATCTCTTTGAGATCTTGTTAATTTTCTTTCTGCTTGTATTACTGTTGGAATACCACCTCTAGTAAGACCTGCTGGTGCAAACCATGGTGCTGCTGCTCCATCTGTAAATGCATATACTCCTGGTATAACAACTGATGCTGGTACGTATTCATTTTTACCAGTTGCAGATTGTGTTTGTAACCAAGGCCAGTAAGCTGCTGCATAAGATGAATTTAAGCTAGCTGCTGCACTAGTAACTTGTGATACTGTTGCTCCATAATTCTCTACATCAATCACTGCAATACAATCTCCTCTATCTTCTGCTAAAGAAATAATAGAATCTGTTGCTGTAGAATGATTACCAAATGTAGATATTAATCCTGGTGCACTAATAATGTTAAATACATATTCGTCTTTATTTCCTAATATACTAATTGCATCAGTATAATTACCTCCAACTAATCCTTGTGATTTAGTATTGTCGATATTAGAAAAATATGTATCTGTTGCTCCTTTTACAATAGTACCTGTAGCTCCATAAAATGATCCAGAATCAGCTATTGGTAAAGATCCTGAAAAAGAAGCTCCCCCACTACTGTTAACTGTTATTCCATCTGTGCTTAAATAATCTAAGGTTTGGCTGTTAACTGCAGAAACTCTTATGTACTTAGATTTATTAACATACTCTCCTGATACAGTAATATAGGACTGACCTCCATCAGAAGCTTTTGATTTTGTTTGATTACCAATTACGGACTCAATATAGTTACCAGAATTTGGATCTAATGATAAATCATTAAACGTTTCTAGTATAATTTTGTTTTTTGTAGCATCATCACCTCTTCTTACTAAAAGACTAAATGTTCCTTTGTCGTTATTAACATTGGTTACTTCCCATCTTAAATTATCTGCAGATCCTGTCTTTAAACTACCATCACTATTTTCTTCTGCTGCTGCAGTATAAGTACCTGATGATGTCATATTATTAGCTACTTCTCCTTTTGATAATGTAGATAACGTAAATGGTTGAATTGAACCATTAGATGATGCTGATATATGTGAATTGTCTGCTGCTGTAAATGAACCAGAAACTACTCTAGTTACTAATACTGAATTTCCTCCTTGACCAAAGTAAGACTTTACTGCTAAGGAAGTTAAAAATTCTTGTTTTGTTGACCCAGAGGTAAATGTAGTACCAAAGACTCTTGAATATTCTCCGAATGAAGTTACTAATGTAGGTTCTTCAACAGGTCCTTTAGCTGTTGGTCCTAAAATAGCGGCTCCTGCTTCTAACGCTACTGGAGCGATAAAGGATATATCATTTTCTCTTGCTAATACACCTGGGGAGATTAATGTTTCTGCCATGTTAAATAAGTTAAATTATTGAGTACTCTTATAAATATCGTTAAGCTTTCTAAAACCATCAACTAATGTGATAGTCTGCTACATATATAAATAGATTAAATTTACCGTAAACTATTTCAGTGGTATAAATATCCCACTTTCAATGTCAACAGTGCCTCTTCCGTATTTAGATTCCAACGTCTTTGCAAATTCAGTTTGAGTCTTTTCTAAATTCTCATACTCAGTCATTGCTGCTTTTTTACGTTTTTCAGTTTGTACTTCTATAATAGATATCTTGCCAAATTCCTTAATTAGTAATTCTCTATTATTTTTTAGGTTATTAAGTAAGTTTATTTCTTCTTTTTTTAATTTTAATTGTTCCATTATATAACTTTAGTTTGGTTGATAACAAATTCTGTAGAATCAAATCCAAACACATGTTTAAATTTTTCATCTCTAAGTAAGTCTAATTTATCTGTTACAGATTTACACTTAGCCATTTCCTCGAAGTTAAATTGTTTAGTTATACTTCTATCGTAAACTGTTTTCAATTTACGCATTATGTCTTCCAATACATGGTTATGTACTTTTGGAAACTTACTTAATATTTCTTTATCGAATCCTTCGAATCTTTGAATAAATTTATTTTTAAAACTATCGGGTAAAAATACCGAATCATAATGAGTAGGATAATCAATAGGACTAAAGAATATTTTTCTAGAAGTTTTAGTTACGTTCTGATCTATTATATCTCTTTCAAAGAAATCTAACACCATATCAAAAAGGTGATTATAATTTAACGCACCGTAAGTTACTGCGTATGCATAATCTGTATGTGCTACACCACTTTCTTTATATAGTTGTACGTTTTTATAAAAAAGCTCATCATCGTATCCTTTTCTAACAAGTTCACCTACTTTACCTACTCCATCAATACTAATATACAATTCTAAATTAGGAAATTGCTTCCAATAATCAAATATATGCTTTCCTTTGAATGTTAATTTAGAAAAATTAGTTGAGTATCTAATTCTTACGTCTGTTCTACCTAATTCTATTAGTCTATCTAAAATTTGATAGTGTTCTGGCATTACTAAAGGTTCACCACCTGCAAAGTATATTTCATCTACACAGTTATAATGAGGTTCTATGTCTTGTAAAAACTTAGACTTATCTGATATACTGATTAATGCTTTTGCATTTGGGTCTGCTTCACCTAAAGCTATAGCATCTTTATGCCAAGATGAACTTAATGCATGTCCACAACTTCTACATTTAAAATTACAGAAATTAGATATTCTTAAATCCCATAAATGTAAATTCATGTTATCTAAATGACCATCTTCTTTTGTTTCGTTTACATAGTCAATTTTATCCCAATGTTCTTTATTTATTCTTTGTCTATATGAACCATCACCTGTATCTTCTAAATGGTAACACCTATCGCATGAACTTATCTTTTCATCCTTAAGCATTCCTTGTCTAGTTTTTTTCATCGTTTCGTTATTCCAGATTTCTTTTAGGCTACTATCATTTAGGTTACCTATAGGGTCTCTAGAATTCCATAAACAGCAAGGATAAGTTTTACCGTCAGGCCAGTGATGTATAGACATCCATGGTGCCATACAAAACGTTTTTGAATTTTTTAATTCTTCTTTATTATATGCCATGTAAACTGTGAATTATTCTATCATCATTGTATGAATCAAGTAACTTTATTTGTTCAACTAATGCTTTGTAGTTAGGGTGATTTTCATGCCAAACTGCCTTAGATTTAAAATCCTCATCAGAAAGTACACCCCAATTTAAAATTTTATAGTATTGAAAAGTTAAATTTCTCTTATTTTTAAATATACTATCCATTAACTTATAAAAAGGTACAATCTCATTGTAATTATCATCTTGTATAACAAAAGAAAGAATCATTGTATCAATCTGTGTTAATGTATCGATAAACTTTAAATTTTTTAATAATAAATCCCATTTACCACCTTTTCTAACATTATGATAGGTTTCTGCTTGAGAAGCATCAATAGATATTTCAGCTGAGGTTATATACGGTTGTGCTGATGCTATTTTATCCCAATTTCGCTTATTCCACAACATACCGTTAGTATGCATATGAATATTCTTCATATTAGGGTACTTATTATTATCGAAGTTACATAACCATTCAAATAATGCTTCACTATAAAATGGATCACCATATCCAGACATAGAAATAAACTCTAATGAATCACCGTACGATTTTTCAACGTCTGCAAGTATATTTTTAGATTTTTTTGTTATAAAGTCTTCGTTTCTTATGAAACTAGTTCTACAAGAAGGACAAGCTAAATTACATGCACTGTCAAACACAACTTTCATTGAGTTAGGTAACTTATGTTCAGTTAATTCTTTAACTAGTGCATCTGTTTTAACTCTAATTGGACCAGAAGGCTTATCATTATGTGTAACAGAGTTAAGATGTGGACATTTATCAGTTGAACAGTATTTAAACGATCCATCTAACATAGAGTTTCTGGCTGATATTGATTTATCACTATTCCAGTTATCTTTAAAGTCGCCTTTAGTCTTTATATTTAGTGGCATCCATGCATCACAGCACATATGTTGTTTATCTACAGTTATTTCAGTGTAGGTAAATGGGTTAACACATATGTACTTGTTTAAATCTGTCATTATAGGTAATCTTTTAACAATGGACATATTTCATCCATAAGATCTATAGTACTTTCACTTCTATATTTATCTAATATAGTAAATTTTTTGTAATTTTTTCTTATTTCATCATCAGATGGTTGTTGACTATACATAAACTTAATTAAAGCATCAGTTTCTGATTGATGTATACCGAAATCGTAGTCACCCCACTTTTCTACTAGGTAGTCTTTAGCTTGTTTAGGTAACATATACATTGCCATATGTTGAGGAAAATGAACTATGTTAATCCACTTAGAAAATAAAGGGGTATTTTTATTAGTCCACTCAAAGAAGTCTGGTAAGTTAAATGCATTAATCCACGATGTTGTATGGTTATAATTAAAGTCTATTTTATCACCGTATTTCTCTTTGAGTAAGTGGAACTTAGATAAATTCTCTTCTACTTCAGACCATATACCTCCTTTACGTAGATATTCATATGTGTTACCAAGTCCATCAATACTTAATCCAATACCTAATCTATCAAAATTAGTTGCCAACTTAACAAGTAGTTCTTCATTGTAGATCGTTGCATTAGTAGACATATGGAGAGTTATCTTTTCACTATACTGCTTATCAATCATTGTTCCCCATACTTTCTCCCATACAGGTGAATAAAAAGGTTCTCCACCTACAACTTCTATACGTTTTACATTAGGTATCCATTCATCCATCTCCATGAAAAACTTACCTTTTCTATTACCTGACTGACCATGTGGTAAATCATAAGGCCAAATATCAATAACTTCCTTAACTTCATCAGGTAGTGTTGAAAGTTCTTTAGTCCAGGAAGTACTATGACTAGAATGGCAACTTCGACATTTTAGGTTACATGAATTAGTTAAAATAATTTGATAGTCTATCGGATACTCTGGAGTAGATTTATAATCAAAATCATCATCTAGTAGTTTATAGTCTTTAGCAATTTGTTGGTAACTTTGACGTTTACTTGTATAACCGTTATCTTCATCTTTCCAACATGTACTACATCCTTCTGGTTTTTCACCATTTAAGAACTGTTGTCTCAAGTTATTCATATACTCACTGTTGAATATATCTTTAACAGAGTCAGTTTGAACATGGAAAGGTTTACCTTCTGTATCAGTTACGTGTTCTCTAGAGATACAACAAGGTCTAACAGTTCCGTTAGGGTCATTTGAGAAACCCATCCATGGTAAAGGACATATATTACTCATCTTCTTTCAAATAAAATTTCCATTCAGGTAAATACTTCTCTAACTCAACACCTCTTTGTCTATCTAACGTACGATAAAAATTAACTGCTTTAGATAAACCAATACTTTTTTCTGAATAAAGTTCGTACTCTAATTCATTATGCAGTTTTTCAGGTAATCTGCTTTCCTTTATAATTTTTTGTTTAATTTTTTCAGGTAAATTTACTATACTTTGAAATTTAGGAAATCTTAAATAATTAAACACACATTCTTTATTATAATTATGAAAAAAATACTCATATATGTTTGTCATATTATATACGTTTAGTAAGTTTACTGTTGGTATAATATCGTAATGTATGTTATTAGATTTTAAAAGTTTAATTGCATTTTCTACCTTATTAAAAGTTAAAGGAAATCTAGCATAATGAAATCTTTCTAATATGTCATCTAAAGATAAAGTAATTCTAACAAATTTAAATTTTTTCCAAAGGTCTATAATTTTTTCAGTAACTAATGTACCGTTAGTGTGGTATTCTAATTCAATATTATTAGTTATTCCTAATTCAGTTAGTTTATTTAAAAACTTTAAGTGTTCTTTTATTAGTAAGGGTTCACCACCGTTAAACCAAATGTGTTTAATATCATCACTATTTTCTAATAAACTGTCATAAAAGTCATCATCTCTAAACCATGTGTTAGTAATTATAGCTTTACTATACCCTTCATCAATAGCAATAATATCTTCTGTAATATCTTCATTCCATTTCGAACTTGCAAAAGGATGACAAATAACACATTTTGCATTACATATGTTACCTAATCTCAATTCGATTGACTCTAATGGTAAAGATTTATACTTACCTATATCGTTATAATCAACTCTATGATTTTTATTTTCTCTTGTTCTTTTAGAATCTAAACCAGCTGCTTCTCTATCGTAACAAAAATTACATGAATCATTTAATCTACCATTTAACATATCATCTCTCAATGATGTAAAGTTCTTACTGTTACGTATTTCTTCTAATGTAGACACACCAAGTTGTAAATTCTCATTTCCATCAGAAGACCATAATTTAGATTCACAACATGGGGTAACTTTACCGTCTGGGTGGGTTGCCAAATGATTAAAAGGAAGTATGCAAAATGATTTATCTAAACTCATAAAGCTTTATTGAGATATGGTTTCCATTCTGGTAGGTAATCTAACATGTTTACTTTTCTAGTTCTATCCATAATGCTCATAAAACTATAGAATCTATTTACGTCTTTATCAGTATAGGGTTTAAAAAGTTCAATTTTAAGTCTTTGTATTTCATCTTCTCTCATATATTTAATATTCTCTAATATATGGTTCTTCATTTCTTCTGGTATAAGATTGACCATCATATGATCTGGATAGTGTACGTAGTTATGTGCAATTATCAAATCATGATCTAAAGTAAACTTTTTAAAATTGTCCATATTATAGACATTTAATGCACTTACAGTTTGACATACTTCTAAATTAAAGACATCTCTATACTTTAAGATTTTATCAAAAGATTTCATTATTTGATTCCAATCAGAAGGAAAACGAATATAGTAATTTCTCTCATCAATATCATCTATTGATAAATGTATTCTAATATTTCTAAAGTTTTTCCATAGTTCAATAAAGTAATCTGGAAATTGTGTACAATTTAGACTGTAGTGTAAATCTATATCTTTACTAGTACCATCGTTAATGAATTTCTCTAAAAAGTATCCATGTTCTTTTATTAAAGTAGGTTCACCACCGTTTATCCATATTTCTTGTAACCCGGTACATTTAGAATAAAGTTCATCATAAAAGTTGGTATCTCTATACCATTCAACCTTAACATCTAATTTAAAGTAATCTTTAGCAAATTCAGTGCCTTGTAATCCATGCAAATCTTGATGCCATCTATTAGATGAAAAAGGATTACAGGTAGTACATTTTAAATTACATACAGTACCTAATCTAAGTTCTACATATTTGTATTCTACCTTTTTTAAACTACCGTCTGGGTTTGTATTAGGAAAACAATCTTCAATGTACTTTTCAAATATATTATTGGACTCTATACGTTTAGATTCAACTCCTCCACCTTCGTACTTATAGCATTTTTGACAAACAGCAGGATATTCACCATTCATCATTTGCTTACGTACCTCTTTAAACTTTTTAGAGTTAGCAATGTCTTCTAAACTATCTTTTGATAGAAATAAATGAGCTTTATCATCATCTTCTTTAGCTGCTGTTGACACCCCATTTTTCATGTCTGTTATACAGCAAGGTGTTACCGTACCGATAGGATGAGTAGCTAAATGAATCCACGGTAAAACACAAAACGGTTTTTTAAGTTGCTTGTCTGCTATATTATGTTGCTGTTCCACCAATCGTAAACTTTTTTATTGTGTTTAAGGTAAATATTATTTAATATGTCTTCGTTATTTCTCCATTTATCAACTTTAGCTAATCTTTCCTTACCTTGTACTAAACCTTTTTGCCAATCTGGGTATTGCTCTGAAAATACTTGTCTATTTTTAAGGTCCTCTAAACAGGTTATCCAGTAATTGTACTTTTGGTTAGCTTCTACCTTAGGTCTGATGTAGTCCAATATATCATCTATTACTTCGTTAAATAGTTCTCTTGGTAGAACCTGTGGACACATCATTATACTACTATCAAAAGCAAAAGTAGTCTTAATCAGTGTATGTATGTCTAACTCTAATGCTAAATCGAATAATTCTTTTAGACTAAATAAACCTGGAGTTGTTATAGTTAAGTCAAAAGCTATACCGTAATCACCATACTGTTTATTAAGGAATAAAAAGTTTTTAAAATTAGCAATCCAACTATCCCACTTTATACCGTGTCTAACATACTCTACTATCTCACCAGTACCATCTATAGAAGCACACATTTGTACCATTTTGAAATGAGGTAGCATATCTTTTAAGTCCCAATGTTTATATTTAGATCTAGAAAAGTTACTATTGTATCTTATCCATACATTTTTAGCTAAGTCATTGTCTATAAGGTACTGCATAATTTCCCAATGTATTTCCCACATCAGAGGTTCACCACCTACCCAATATATTTCTTCAATAGTACCGTCCTTAACAGCTTTCCATAATTCAGCTTCTGCAACATCTTTTTGAAAGTTTTCTATTGCTGGTTTATTCTTTTTTTGAGCCCAGTAGTCAGTGTTATCTTCAGCATCGTAGTCACCCATAGCTCTTCTTTCTGCTTCCCAAGATGATGATAATTGATCACCGCACATTCTACATTTAAAGTTACATAAATTCCTAACTCTATAGTCAAATGAAATAGGTGGCATGTCAGTATGGCCATCATCTCTAGTTTTCTCAAACGCTTCGTCTATCTTGTTTGGAAATAGAGTCTTATTGAAGTAATCTCTATAGATAGATACGTTAAGTAATTGGTCATTACATACCTGACATTGTGGTATCTCTTTACCAGCCATTAAATCTCTTCTTATACCTTTCATATAATCTGAGTTCCAATGATCTTCTAACTTACCTGGGTTGTAAAATGAATTTTCTTCTGCTTTATCTGAATCTAGGTATTGTGTAGCCCATTCAGCTTTTTCTCTTGAAGCACAACACATTCTTCTTTCACTTTGAGGTGATAAGTAGGTATGGGACCACGGGGCCATACAAAATGTTTTATTCCCATCTTTTGGTTTTACCTTCATATCTTTTTAACTTGACTGCCTGCATATGTTTTATCTGAATCTGCTTGTAATTGTTCTACTAGATCAATCATATCATCTTGTTGTTGGTCATCCGGTTCTATAAAATCTTGTGCTCCTGGATTAGCCCATTGTGGGTTAAGTATCCATCCTTCATCTTTAGCTTGTTCTAATACACCGTCTACATACCTATTAGACTTAGCATCATCACCATCTACCACCTTTGTGAGAGGTTGTAAGTTAGTCTCAGGTATACCGTCAAACCAAGTTTTAAGGGTTGGAAATGCAGCATAAAAATCTTTACCTCTTCTTTTATCGTATTGTAGGTAAAAAGATCTAAAGTCTCTTTCTCTCGTATCTATAGATGAAGTAAATTCATGTCCTTTATCAACTGATTTTGTATATTCAATAAGTCTTAATAGTGCATCTCTTTCTATATCTATAAACCCATTTTGACCATTGTTCCAATTTTTATCAAGCCAAGCTTCCATTGCTGCTGCTCTTTCTAATCTAATATTTTTTGGTAATGTAACAATAGACTGAAAAGATGGAAAACGTAAGATATTAAACGACATAACTGCTGCCTTATATCCGAATTTCTTTTTAATCTTCATCATTTCATCCATAAACTCAGTAATAGAAAACAAACACAAAGCATTAATAGTCATCATAACGTTGACTGTCTTGATATTACCTTCTTGATTTACCCTATACATATTCTTTAACCAAACATCCCACTCTAATCCAAACCTAATATACTCTGCTTGAAGACCAACTGCTTCACAAGATGTGTAAATACTGAAATCTTTAAAACTCTTAGAAGATTCAATTAATGCATCTAAAAGTTTCTTTTTCTGACCTAGGTTTGAATTGACTGCAAATGGTACTTTACAATCAGGGTTTTTCTTCCACCATTCCATTAGTTTCCAGAAGTCTGGAGACATAGAAGGTTCTCCTCCTGTTACTCTTAATTCTCTTAAGCTAAATTGTAGTTCTGCTTCCCACCATTTCCAAAATGCTTCTATGTATGGATTATCTGTGTTCTTCCTACCGTATGGCATAGCATGAGAACCATCGTGTTGAAATGCTGCTGCTCCATCAGATACTAAATTTTGATAAGGACCATTAACTTTAATGTCTTTCTGCCAAGTAGTACTAAAAGATGCATTACAGTATGAACAACCAAAGTTACAATTAGCATCAAAAGCTATTTCTAAAGTTTTAAGATCTACATCTTCTGTATATCCCATCACTTCTTTAGCATCTTTTAATTCTTCATCTGTGTATATAACTGATTTATAAACTCTATCAGAAACTTTATCTTTACCTAAATCTTCTATCTTCCAGCAATATTCACATTCTTTAGGTCTAATACCTTCCATCATCTGCTTACGTACAGCTTTCTTATACTTTGTATTGTGAAGTGCTTTATAGCTGAATTTTAATTCATCTAAAGGTATCTTATGAGCTGGAGGGTGATGACAAGATGTTGTCTGACCGTTACCTAGCCATATAGTAGCATTATACCATTTAGCTCCACAGAATGAAGGAGATAGTTTATCTATAACTCGGTCCCTATACTCTTGATGAGTTTCATTAGGTTTTTTTGCGTATACTCCCATTAAAATTTATGTATAAAGTTACAATTGCCTGTTTTATCTACAGATTTATCATGAATGAATTCGTCAAATGTATGGTGGGATAACAACCTTTCGTTACTGTATAACTTTAGTTCGTGAAAAGTAACACCGGTAAAGTGTTCTTTGTCTGAACGTTCGGGTATATTATCACCAGCAAGTACTATAAAAGGTTCAGCTTCATATTTGAAGTTTCTACCTTCCATATTAATTTTAAAATCAATCTCGTTACCTGTAGTGTTATTTCTAATAAATAGTTTTATATCCTGATCTGGTTCAAATTCGTAACTAAGAAATACCCTTTCGTGTGGGGTAACAAAAAGTGGAAGGTTATGATCTTCTTTAGTACCATCATCAAATGAAGCAACAAATATCATTCTATCTCTCAGAAGCTTTAACATAGTGTATGCTGGTAGTATATTAAAGATAGCTTTATAGTGGTCTGTTTCATCAGTAAGTTCAAAATCTAATTCTAACTTAAAATGTTTTTTACCATTGAGGTACAAATTGCCAGGATCTTCCGGAAAAGAAGAGCAAATAGTAGTAGGCCAAAGAACCCAAACATCATCTATTGGTATGTTAATCATTTAGTGTCTCTTTTGTTTCGTTATACATTGGCATTAACTCAGGAAATGTTTCACTAAAGTTTAAATTCCTTCTGTCATCATATTCATCAACAAACTTTACAAAGTCTTTTCTAAATTTAGTAATATTAAAATCTGATGTACCTATTGCATAGTCATATAATCTTTTCATTTTTTGGATTTCAATATTTGAAAAACCATAATTATCGTGAGTAAAAGTCTTTATGCCGTAGTAAAGAGCTTTCTTTGCTGCATCTAATATTAACTCTTTATGTTCTTCTGGTAATATTTTTACTGAAAGAAATGTAGGCCATCTTAAGTAAGACGTATCAAGTTGTATTGCGGATGTCCAATATCTTAATCCGTTAGCATGTTTCTTTTTTGCTTCAAAGGTTCTATCTATTAAATCTCCGTATGTAAAAACAGATAATGCATTAAAGGTTGCCATTACGTTAATAGTAACTCTAGGTAGTTCAGTAAGAATCTTATCTACATTTAACCAGAATTTATCATATTTTAATCCGTACCTTGTATATTCAGCTTGAGAACCTGTTGCTTCAACAGAAGTAAAAATAATTAACTCTCTTACTTTATTATTCTCACATAAATCTTTTGCTATAGCTATAAATTTATCAACTAACTTATCTGGTACTCCTAAATTAGTGTTAATAGCTAATGATATGTTAGGATTTTGTTCCCAATTTTCTTGTATGTACTCTAATACTCTAAACACATCTTTAGACATTAAAGGTTCTCCACCAGTCATTCTAAACGTATGTAGGTCTTTATATAAATCAGGCCACCATTTCCAAAAAGCTTCAACATATGGATTATGTTCTCTCTGTTTATATGGCATTTGATCTCTTGCCTTGATATCATCTATGGAGTTAAATTTATGAGTTGTATCATAACCTCCATGTTTTTCAATTTCTTCTACCCATTTAGATGAGTATTGTGGTCCACAGTAAGCACAGGCAAAATTACATGCATTACCAAAAGAAACTTCTACATAACGTGGATTGAAATCTTCTCTCCAATAACTGTCTTTAATCTTATCAAATTCTTCTAATGACCAAGGTTCTGTTGATTTAAATACTCTATCTGAAAATGATGTTGAATTATCTTCTACATTCCAACAGTAATTACACTCTTCAGGTCTTTTACCTTCAAGCATTTCTTTTCTTCTAGTCTTTTTAAAATTGGTATTGTGTAGTGCAGTTGGGTTACGTTTCAACTCACTTAGTGGTATCTTGTGAGGAGATGGATGGTGACATGAATGAGTCATACCGGTACCAAGATGCAATGTAACTTGTGTCCATTTAGCTAAACAAAACCCACACCCTACCTTATCAAGTTTCTTTTTTACTTCTGCAGGATTCATAATTTAATATCTATCATTTTAGCCCAAGGAGTAAATTCTTTCTCCCCTACTAGTTCATATTTAAGTTGTTTAATACCATCACCTTTATAGTCCCAGCTTCCTTTTTGCATTTCAAGAATATATCTTCTTTCGTTTCTAGCTGTCGTTTCACCTTTTTTAAACTTACCGTCTACTATTCCTTCATCTTCATGAGGAAGACATCTCATTCTACCCTCTACCCTATGGGGTATAATTGAGTTAGGTATTCTGATATCTTCTACTTTTTCTTCACAACCAAATGGTGTAAATGGTACTTTTGGGTCTTTAAAGTCTAAATTAACAATATTACCTTCAGTAGGTATGTCTGTATGTAGATTAGAAACTTCGTTAGGTGTTAATGCTCTGTTCCACGCATATACCTTAGCAACATCACCTTTAAAAAACTTTACTGAACTTTCTTCTGGTTCTGAAGGACTAGTACCTAAATAAAAATCATTAGTACCGTAACTTTTTAACTTACCTGTAAATCTCAGAGGAGAAGGACTACCTAATCCTACCTTAGAATCTACCTCTGTACCGTTAAGGTAAAAATGAGCTAATCTATCTTCTGTGTTTAATACTGTAGTAACCCAACTCCATTGCTTATCGTACCTTTTTAACCACATGTAATTGTGTTTGTTGAAACTATTCCAAAAAGTAAATGATAAAGCTCTTGAATTATTAAAAGATAGACCATAGTCATAACCTGGTAATCTTAATATAGGGTATTCAACATATTTTCTTTTATCTGCACCTATTAAAAATACATCATTTTTTTCTGGCTGTTGGTAACATCTAACTAAAGCTGAAATAGTATGAGACCTAGTTGTTAAACCTCTATACTCTCTTTGAAAAGGTATTTTAGCATAAGCATTTTTACCATTAAAAGATAGGTATTTTTGATTTTTTAATTCTCCTGGTAGATATGTATCATTTGTTAACCCCTCTAAGTGACATCTCCAAAATAAATCATCATCTTCCATACCCCAGTCCCAGTAATCGTTAGAATATCCATTAGTTGCTTCAACTTGTTCTTTTGTGAATAACACTGCACCACCAAAGTATTCATGGTATTTTAATTCATAATCCATCTGCTGGATTTGAGTAGCTATGTGTCTAGGAGCTTTTTCTGGGTATGAATAGTCAGCACCATCTTCTGGTATCATATCTATATCATGCCATACTATATAGTCACATCCATCTTCAAATGCATGTTTAGCAGCTATATTTTTTGTAGCACCTCTATTGAATAATTTATCATCTACTTGATGACAAAAATACATACAGAAATCAATACCTTGTTCTTTCAGGTATTTACCTACCTTGGGTATAAACTCATGTAGATGTAATTCTCTATTTCTGTATGGTACACATACTCCTAACTTATGTTTCATTATGACCTTATTGATATAACTTTAGTATCTATTTTATAATTAGCTCCTAAAAAATGATCGTATTCATCTAATACCTTATATCTACATGATGAAAGTCCATCTTCTAAATACTCTTCTTTACCGCTATTGATAATCTCGTAGTATCTAAGCTGATTTATTCTACTTTTCCAATTCTTCCAATATCCAAGTGTATACCCCTGTTCTTCATGAGGTATTAATTTATACTTACCTCTACGTCTATGAGGTATTTTAATTTTAGTACTAGCTTGATGTTTATTTTCTATTATTTTACAGTTATGTATGCTACCGTGGTTATTTTTACCAGATAAATCTACTAACTGCAATTCTGTATCTAATTCATTATACCTACCTCCAATATTTGACTTGGAAGTTTCTACTTTAACTTCTTGAGTAGTATCTGCTCTATAATAACCTATAAGACTATCATCTGGTTTGTATCTTCTGATATTATCTGTTAACTTTCCTGATATTTTAGTAGATATATCTCTTATTTCTTCTTCTGTTAGTATTCTATTAAAAGTTGCAAATTCATCTATATTACCTTTAAACCACTTTTGTTTGAGTTTTCTTTTCGGATTACCTACTCCTAAATAAAAGTAAGGTTCAGTATTATACTTTTTTATACCGTATTTTTCCCATCTATTCTTACCAATCTTAATACCGTTTAAATAAAAATATATTTCTTTGTTTCTAGAGTCTACAGTAACAACAGCTCTACAAGGCATGTTAGGTAAAGTTTTAGATGTAACTGATACTGCTTCATTACTACTAAGAAAGGCTTCAAATTTATATGTTCTAAAAGAGTTATAAGATAAATTTAAATCTTCACCTGGTACTGCAAACACTGCATACTCATCTGTTATTTCATCTTTATCACACTTTATATCACTAGGGTAAAAAGAAGCATAAAATGTTAATGGACGAGCATAGGTATAGTTATTAGGTATCTTAATATGTGAATTCTTACCGTTAAATGAAATAGTTTTACCGTTTTCAGAATAACTCCTATAAACCTGTTCATCTAGTTTAATACCATTTTTTTCACACCTATACAAAAGGTCATTATCCTCAAACCCCCAACCTCTATACTTATTAGAATAGCCGTTTATCTTTCTGAATGCATCTACTGAAAATAATGTAACACCTCCAAAGTAGTCGTCATTGATAGTACGTGTAAACTGCTCTGTTGCATCAAACTTATTAGCAAGTTGTAAAGGAGTTTCACTAAATGAATAGTCCACATTGTAAGGTAACATATCTATATCATGAAACACTACGTAATCACAACCAAACTCTTCTGCTTTTAAGAAACCTACGTTTAGTAGTTTACCTCTATTAAAGTCTTTAGTGTCTTTCTGTTCTACTACAAAAATATAGGGTCTAAAGTTTTTAACGGTAGTAGCAAAGTAATCTCCAATTCCTTTTATAAATGATCTAAGTTGACCTGGTCTGTCTCTATACGGAACAATAATACCAAGCTTTTTTCTACTCATTTACCTCTTCTTCATCGTCTTTTGTTGGAACTACTGCTCTATGAAATTCATTAAGGTAAAATTGCATTCTGTTGTCCCAATCTTCCTTATCTATCTCTTCAAACCACAGTGTAAGTATATCTACGCAGGTAGCTAGTTTTTCTAAATGCTTTACTTTAGCTTCTTCTAGCTCTATTTTCTTAATTCTGTACTCTGATTCTGTCATATTGTAACTATTTTATCTGTTATACTTGACCATTTGCTATAGTCATTATAATTAATATAGGTAAAATCCCTCAGATTCTCAACTAAATACAAAGGATTTTTAACATCTATTTTCCAATTAGATTTCCTAATAGCATGATACATTATTCTATATTCATCTGAAAATGAATAGTCTTTTGCATTATCTGCTACTTTCTTTATTCTATCTACACATGTCTTATCCCATTTGAAATGATGAACTTGAGTAAATACCTCTTGTATAGGCATTCTCTTAGGATGTGATTTACCCCAACTGTTAGTACCGTCAGCAAATGTGGCATAATGTTGACCAGATGTAATTTGTTGATGTCCTTTCATTAATGTTACTTTATTTGGACATGCTTTACTCATAGGGTATCTAAAGAAACCAGCTAAAGGAAAAGCTTCATGAATAATTGTATCTCTCGTTACTTCAGGAAATATGCCATCTATACCTATCCTATCTAAGAAACCTCCTGTCACAAAGTCATATCCACTTCTCTCACACTTCTCAATGATACTCTCTATAGGTTCTGGATATACTTGTAATTCGTCATCGTCTGATACTATCCACCAATCGTTTGGTCTTGTTTCTTTTATTGAGTTGTATATTTCTGTTACTCTATGCCAGTTATATTTAGGTTCTGTAAAAACCATAAAAGGAGTAATCCCTAATTCTTCTATTTCTTCTAATATACCGTCATCCTCACTTTGTCTATATACAGCAACATAAGCTTTATCAATCTGGTTTTCGTAATGTTTTAACATGTGAGGGAGAATATGAGTATTCTCACCTACTACTGTTACTAGGTTAGGCATGTCTTAAAATTGTTAGTCCTGTAGAACTTGGTTTTTCTGGTAAAATACCTGTATTAAAGAAATCAAATCTTTGCCACTTTTTAGGTATTTCCTTTATAAACTTTGAAGGACCTTCTGCAAATTTTGCATGAGCATCTTTATCTGATATATCTTTTGAAATAATATAGTTATCTGCATATTTTATATCTGTATCATGTATTGATACTACTCCGTTTTTAGACAGTAACTTAGTGTATAGTTCAAAATCTAGTTTTACGTCATCATATGTATGTCCAGCATCAATATGTAGATAGTCAATTTTAATATCTTCTTTTACAAAAAAGTTATAGTATGCATCTTCAGTAGTTTCATTGATAATCCTTGGATAAAAGTTTTCTCTAAAAAATGAGTCTTTCTTTAACCAGTTAACTTCACCACCAACTTCATTAGCCGCATCAACTATGTAGGTACTACCTATATCACCCCAATTGTAATCACGATTACCTTCAAATATACCTGAATCATATAAGTCTACTCTTGCTTGAGTCATTATACGTGGTATAAATCCACCTCCTGAACCTAAGCATACACATACTTTGGCTCTCATAAACTGTATTATTGAGTAAATAAGTAATCCGTCTCCTAAATGTAAATCAGTAGCACCATGAGTCCACCTATAACTTACTGGTTTGTCTTTGTTATTGGTTAAGTAGTTCTTTATGTATTCTAAATTAAAGAGCATTGTTAATATAGTCTAAATTAACTTCTGTACGTTTTAGTATATTCAACAATATAGTGATTTCTCCTTCAAGATTAAACCCTTCTTTGTTTTTTCTTATTAAAGGTTTATCCATCCAGTAATGCCTATACGTAGTATTGCTCTCTACAAATGACATGTGACCTTTATCGCTTTGCTCATAGTATTTACCTTTCGCATTCCATTTTTCGTTAAGTAAGGTATCATATTCTATATTATGAAAGTCTAATAAGTGTTTTAACAGTAATTGTTCTGCAAATATTAAAAACCTAGAATTAGGTACTTTTAGTTCTGTAAATTTTTGCATTAACTCTATACTAGTTTTAGCATAGTTATTTGTAAAGTTACTATCTGGAAAGTATTCAAAACAACAGTTAATAGCATGAGGTTTAGGTCTGTTAACTATGTGACTAATTTGCTGTATAAAAGGATTCCATGAAGTATCGTAATATTGATCTCCATTTTCTTCATGAGCAAAGAAAGGTTGTTCGTTTAGGTATTTATCAATATTCTTATAAATAAGAAAATCATGATCCATCATTATAGCTGGGCCTTTGATATACCTTAACTTTTCTAGTTTAGCTGATGCCCAGAACACTCCTTTATTGATTGACTTATTCTTTGGTAGTATCTCTACATTGTCCCATAAGTATAATCCATTAAGGTTGTGTAAGTATTCGTATGTAAGTTTATCTACCGAAAGATTGGTAGTATAAGATGGATGGTGTTTCTTCCATAAGTAGACGGAAGATAACAATAAGAGAGTATCTAACTTGTTATAGAAAGATACCCGTTCCTGTATATTTTCGTAAACCCAATATGTATTCAAAAACCTTTTTTTTAGTTACTATTAAGTAAACTCTGCATAAAATACTGTAGTAGATGTTTGATCTGCCGCAGTAAGTGTGAGTACTGTATTTGTAGATATCGTTGATCCACCTGATCCACCAGCTCTCCATCTAACAAATGTTCTAGGGTAAGCAGCTGATTCGTCTGCTGTTAATGTAAGGTTACTTTCGTCTAGGTTAACATTCTTTATGGTAGCACCTTGACTATCTGCAACAGAATAACCTGTAGCACTAATATCAACATAACCACCTGTTGAAACTTGTAAAGATCCATAAAACCAGTTGTTATTGTAAATCTCACTAGCTGATGTTGGATTACTATTTGAAGGTACTGCATCTCCTAATGCATCATTCATAGTAACGTTAGAATCACTCGATACATTATTTGACCAAGTATCAAATGAACTAAATGCTATATTTGTTGTTCCGTAAGTATGTACTGCCATTTTATATTTTTTTTATTTTACTTTTAGGAAAAACTTTTGAAAGTTGTTTCACTAAATAATCATATGAAAACTCCTGTAGTCTATCGACTATAGTATAATCTATAACGCTTTTCAATTCAGTTTTAGTACCTGTTACTATATCTTCGGTTACTTCTACTGTTCTATATAACGTTACTTCATCTCCATTCTCATCAAAACTAACATATGGTACCTCTTTATTGACTGTTTGTTTTTCTGTAATATCTTCTTCTACTTCTTTCTCAACAATCATTGGTGCAACATATAAATTATCTATTACTATTTCCTTTCCTTCAGAAGAAGGTTTAGGGTAATAAATAACTTTTCCTCCTACTAAACCTACTGCAGGTTTTAATTTATCTGCAGCATATTTTCGTAAGAACTTTTCTCCGTAACTTTTATCTAACCAAGATGTTGTGGTAAATTTCACCTCACCTAAAGTCATATTAACTTTCCAACTATCTATTCTGACAAACAACTTATTAGTTGGACCTCGATTTGTTTCCAAATCAACCTGTAACCTTAAACCCATAATTTAATATACGAATTATTTACTTAATTCTTCTACTTTTGCAGCTAATTCTTTTACTGCTTCAATTAATACTGCATTTAATTTAATATAATCAACTGCTAAATATCCATTATCTCTCTCATGAACTAATTCTGGATATTGTACTTGCAGCTCTTGTGCTTTAACTCCAATATCGTGACCTGTTTTACTAACAACGTCTTCGATACCATCTTTCCAATCAAACTCATATCCACCAATTGCTTTTACTTTATCTAAAGCTCCTGCTAGTGGAGTAAAGTTCTCCTTAAGTCTTTCATCTGATGAATAGTATGCTGTAATATCACCTGTTGCTCTAATCTCTCCTGTTGTACCAGATGCTGCTGTACCAACTCCAAAGCTATCAAACTGAACATCATCTGATGTTTGTAATCCTAAGTCTGTTGCTGATGCTGCTACTCCGTTAGTTGTTAGAGTTACTTCACCTTGTGCTGTTGATGATAAAGCTGATGCAGATACTAAACTATCTCCTTCAGTTAATGCTATTTTTACTTCTGATCCTGTTGGTCCTGCTACCCAATAGTCATTAGTGCCATCCCATAATAGAGAACCACTAGTAGTAGTACCTGTTGCATCGTTAACTGCTAAACCACCTTTAGTAGCTGCAGTTCCGTTTAACGATATAATATTGTCTCCAATGTTTAATGTATTTGAATTTACTGATGTGGTTGTACCTGTTACAGATAAATCACCTGTTACTGTTACGTTTGCAAATTCTACATTATCATCTGTTTTCAACCCTAAGTCAACAGCTGTAGCTGCTACTCCGTTGGTTGTAAGTTGTACTTCACCTTGAGCTGTTGTAGCTATAGATGATGCTGATACTATGCTAGTACCTGCTAAAATTTGTGCTGATCCTGATACTGTTCCTGCTGGTAAGTTTGCTACTGTTTGAGCTGAACCTGATACTGTTCCCGTTGGTAAATGTCCAACTACTTGAGCAGATGCAGAAACTATACCTAATCCTGGGCTATCAAAAGCTGATGCATCAAATGAACCAGAAAAAGACCCAGTTATATTTGCTCCATCCCCTTCTAAAGAAGCTAAATCCGTAATAGTAGGAGCCGTAATAGTAGGCTGGGATATTATTGGCTTTTGTATTTTCATGAGTTATAAGTTTATTATGTTATTGCTGTCTATTATAAATATGTTGTTTTCTACTTAAATACTTCCTGAAACCCAATTTTGTTGTACTTCATTCCAACTATAAGAACCTGTTGGTCTAGCTACTGGTGATTCCCATGTAAATGATCCTGTATTTAGATCCCATGAGTTAAATGGCTGTGGTTCATAAAATGCATCTAAAGTTGAATCATATGTAAATCCTGCTCCAGCAAAGTTACCTCTAAACTTATCATTATTTGATGTTAGTTTCCATTCAGTATCATTTCCAAATAAAGATTTGCAAAAGTCTATTCCTAACTGTTCTACCTCTTGAGAACCACTAGTTATAACTTCATTATTTACAACTATTACTTGCTGTACTATACTACCACTAAGTTGTGCGAAATGTGCCATTATGCTGTGTATGTTCCTGATCCTGTAAATTTTATTACTGTGTTTGAACCATCTGTTGTAATAGTAGGAGATCCTGTAGTTGTGCCAGAGTAATTAGCAGTAGGTACTTTTATTATCACCACTCCTGAACCTCCGTTACCTCCAAAGTAACCTCCTCCTCCACCACCACCAAGTCCATCTGTACCGGGTGATGAAGATTGACCTCCACCTGTAGATGATGTACCACCACCTCCTTGTCCACCAAGTGTACTGAAAGGTAGAGAACCTCCACCACCACCTGCATAGTATGTTGCAGTTCCAGTTATACTTGATTGTAATCCGTCCCCTCCACGAGAAGCACCATTAGTGTTACCAACCTGACCGGCTCCACCACCTCCACCTGCTTGTGATGCTCCAAAGTTTCCATTACCACCAGCATTACCTTGACCTGAAGTACCAGATCCTCCGGTAGTTGCATTAGCGTAAGCTCCACCTCCACCAGATCCTCCTGAACCTGCTGCTGTTCCAGCTTGTCCTCCTCCTGCTCCTCCACCTCCTCCGATAGCGGTTGCAGTTGTAAAACCTGAGCCTGCTAGTGAAGAATTACCACCTTGAGTTCCGTTTCCGGGTACTGTTGATCCTCCAGTTCCTCCACTTCCTACTGTTATAGTAAGAGCTGTTCCTTGTGCAATAGAAGATAAAGTAGAAGTTAAGAAACCTCCTGCTCCTCCACCACCACCTATACTTTCTCCACCACCACCACCTCCACCTGCAACAACAAGATAATCTATATCAACATTGTATGATGATTGGTATATAGTAGCTGTACCGCCAAATACTTTTGAAATATCTGTACTCCCTTTGAATACTTTAGAGATTGATGTATTTCCGATATAGATAGCCATTATGTAGTAAAGTATATAACATTACTATCATAAGATCCTAATGCATCATACTGTGCTTGTGACCCTTGCCAGAAAGAAAAAGTGGAACTATCTCTGGTATTTAATGAAACTGATCCAGTAGCATTATTTAATTCAGTCGCTATACTAGCACTAACCGAAGTAAATGATCCTGATATGTCTGTAGCTATTTGTGCTGATCCTGATAGTACTCCAGTACCGTCTAATAATGATGATCCCGATACTATGTGTCCTGCTTTACCAATTACTACTCTACCGGTAGTTGCTGGATCCATATATAGAACTACCGAAGAAGTATTTGGAGTATTTACTCTAGTTGGTATAAATACATCGTCATTACTATCATATACATTTATTATTAAGTCTTTAGTACCTAATGTATGTGAAACTGAATGGGTAGTTGCTGAAGTAAATGTATCTGATACTGTAGATGAACTGACTATTGTAGTACTAATGCCTGTCAAACCAGAACCATCTCCTATAAAAGATCCAGAGAAAGACCCTGATATACTTTCATTTCCATCAGCAGTATGTATTTGTCCATCTTGGCCAACAGTTAAAATTTTCTTAGCTGCATCAGTTGCTGATTCAATATCTGCACCTTCAATTCTAATTTCATTTGTATTCCCAATACCACCTAATCTTAATGCAGTTCCACTTGGGGATGAATAAGTAGTTGTAACTACTTGAGAGTTTATGAATGTTCTTTGTGCAGCAATGACAACTTGCGTATCATTCTCTTCTCCATATGTCGATTGTGAAATAAGACTTTCAGTTATTCCAGAAGAATCATATATTGGAACATAATTAGTAGTACCAGATACTAAACCTGTTAAACCAGAACCGTCTCCTATAAATGAAGATGCTGATACTTGACCATCTACTTCTAACTCTGTACCATTGATTAATTGTAATTTGTCCGACCTTAATCTAGCCGTTATATTGTTTGAACCTGCTTTTTTATTTGCAAATTCTATAAGTCCATCTTCTGAACCATCTGAAGCATCTTGTATCTTTGCTGTTATCTTAGCATATACTACTTCTTGGTCAGCATCATTCTCTCCTTTGAACTTTAATTGTCCAAGGTAATCTGCATCTCCTGGTGAACTTGAATTTCTTTTGAATGTAGCTACTGGTGCTGCTGTTGAAGAATCTTCTGTAGCTGTAAGTAATAATGAATCGTCTGTTGATCCACTATTTGTAATCGTTAATGTAGATAAGCTAGCGTCTGAACCACTAACTATTAGTTTCTTCCAATTTGGCATGTTACTTCTATTTACGGTTGGTTACTCTAAGAGCCCACTTCCTCTTACGAGGCCGATAATTAGCTTTATTATAAATATAGGAACTTATCCCTTATCTATCAACTGTTTTAACTTAAGCATTATCTTTTGATAAATCTCAAATTCTTCTCCTTTGTAATTTGCTTGTTGAAGCTTTTGCCCTATAAATAGAGCTTCTGATTTTAAGAATATAGAAGAGGAGGCTGATTGTTTTGCTCCTCTTCCTATGTTTCTTTTACCTTTTATTGCCATTAATAACCTTTTAAACATTTCTTATTATGAGTATATGTAAATATCTTCTCCGTCTATTCTAATGTTTCCATTTTTAGCATAATTAGCATCTTCCGATGTTACTACTGCTGCAATGTATGCATCTGATGTAATTGATGTTTGGTTCCAAGTTGCTCCTGCAAAGTCTAAAGCGAATCTATTTTCTGATTCATCCCATCCTAATGCTGCTCCTTGACCATTTACAACAAATCCGGCATCTTGTGCTGTACTACCTGAGTTAAGAAGTATAAATTGATCTTCTACATTCAAGTTAGTTACTTGTTGCTCTATCGTATTACCTGTTACAGTTAAGTCACCTGTTACTGTTAAAGCTCCACCAATTGTTACATCATCTGGTAATCCAATAGTAACTGTATCTGTTGCACTTACTGCAACTGTAGTTTCATTAGCTGTACCTGAGAATGTTAAAGTGTTACCACTATCAATATCCTGTGTAGTACTTCCGTCTGAAACAATAAACGTAGTGCTTATACCTGCAATATCTGATGCAATTGATGCACTTAATGCTGTAGATGATCCACTAATAGCAACGTTTCTAGCAGCTGACGCTGTAAATGCCATTAATGATGTTACCTCACTATCAATTGATGCAGTAAATGCATGTATGTTACCTATGTGAGCATCTCTTGATGCTGTAGCTGCCATTAAGTTGGTTACTTCACCATCTAATGCTGTAGTAGTATTAGTGTTGGATGTTATGCTACTAGCTAATGATGCTGACGTAGCTGTTATTGATCCACTAATGTCTGCTGCTATTTGAGCTGATCCAGATACTACATCTGATCCTGCTAGGTTAGCAACTACTTGAGCTGAACTAGATACTAATCCATCAATGTCAAATAAATCTGAATCTATTTGAGCTGATGATGATATAATGCCTGCTCCTAATGCTGCTATAGCTGTGTTAGATAAAGCTCCACTAATGTCTGTTGCTATCTGTGCTGATGCACTAACTAACGCTGGTAATGCTGTTAAATTACTAAATGGTATAGATCCTGATACAATATGACCACCTCTTGCTACAACTGCTCTACCAGTGGTTGCTGATCCAAAGTGAATCTCTACTACATCTGCCGTTTTAGTAAATATTGCAGAAGGTACAATTTGATAATCATCTTCATATACTGTAACTAAAATATTATCACTATTAAAGTTGTGAGTAATAGAAGCTGTAGTTACACTAGTAAACGATGATGTTACTGTTGCATTTTGATCTACTGTAATATTAGTTAATGATGAGCCATCACCTGCAAATGAACCAGTGTAGCTATATATTGTACTTTCAATAGAAGAACTAAATGCAGTTAATGCTGCAACGTCTGTTGCTATACTAGCACTAGTCGCTGTAAACGATCCACTAATTACTGCATCTACAACATCTAATGTTACTGTGTTGCTTGCTACTGCTGCTGTTATACCACCACCATTTGCAAATGTTAATGTATCTGTTCCTACTACTACAACATCGGTACCTGTTGTACCTGCTATAGTAAAGTCAACACTCATGCCAGCAATATCACTTGCTAACGATGCTGATGTTGATGTAAATGCTCCACTAATTGCTGTGTTTCTAGCAGATGATCCTGTGAACGCCATTAAGGCTGTTATCTCTGCATCACTTGATGCTGTGTAAGCATGTATGTTTCCAATATGAGAATCTCTAGAAGCCGTAGCAGCCATTAATGCTGTTATCTCTCCATCTGCAGATCCTGTAAATGTATTAATTGCTACAATTGCTGCTGCATTAACTGTACCTGCTGCATTACCAGATGTAATGTCAGATGCTAATGAAGCACTTGTTGCTGTTATAGATCCTGAAATCTCTGATGCTATTTGAGCTGAACTAGAAAGTATACCATGTCCTTCTCTTAATGCTATCTGTACCTCTGATCCTGTTGGACCTGCTACCCAATAGTCATTAGTACCATCCCATAATAATGATCCAGAGTTTGTGTTTGGTGCAGTAACATCATTAACTGCTAAACCACCCTTAGTTGCTCCAGTACCATTTAATTGAATTATATTATCTGAAATGTCTACTGTTGTAGAATCAACTGTTGTTGTTGTTCCTGATACAGTGAAGTCACCTTTTACTGTTACATCGGCACCACTTAAAGTAAATGCTGAATTAACTGATGAACTAAACGTTTCTAAATCATCTATATCTACTGCATTGGCTGTTATACTTGTTGCTAACGATGCACTTGTAGTTGTTATAGCTCCACTAATTGCAGTATCTCTGGCTGCACTAGCAGTAAATGCCATTAATGACGATATCTCACTATCAGCTGAAGCAGTAAAGGCATGAATATTACCTATATGAGCATCTCTTGATGCTGTAGCTGCCATAAGAGCTGATATCTCTCCATCTGCTGACGCTGTAAATGCATGTATATTACCAACGTGAGCTGTCTGTACTGATAGATTGTTAGTATTAGTAGTTATACTACCTGCTAACGACGCTGACGTAGATGTAACTGATCCACTAATGTCTGTTGCTATTTGAGCTGAACTAGATAGTAGTGTTGGTTTGTTTGTAATATCATCAAAGTCAGTACTTATATTAGCAATTGCTGCTGCTAAAGAGGCACTTGTTGAAGTAAATGATCCACTAATCGCTACATTTCTTGCAGCTGATCCTGTGAATGCCATTAAAGACGTTACTTCACCATCTAACGACGTAATATTGTTTTTATTAGTAGTAATGTCTGGTGCTATCGAAGCACTTAAACTTTGTGAAACTGTTAATAATTCAGCTTCAGTTGCAAATGTTGCATCTAAACTACTTGAAAATGTTTCTTGGTCTGTTACTCTTGTTGCTAACGATGCACTTAATGCTGTAGATGATCCACTAATTGCTACATTTCTAGCAGCAGAGGCAGTAAATGCCATAAGTGCAGAAATTTCACTATCTGCAGATGCTGTGAAGGAATGTATGTTACCTATATGTGCTTGTGCTACGTCTACATTATTCTCTTCCGTAGTAATACGGGTAGCTAATGAAGCACTTAATGCTGTTGACGAACCACTAATTGCTGAACCTCTTGCTGCTGATGCAGTAAAGGCCATTAATGATGTTACTTCGCCGTCTATTGATGCTGTAAAGGAATGAATATTCCCAACATGTGATTGAACGACATCTACATTGTTTGCTTCAGTTGTTATACTGGTTGCTAATGATGCTGATGTTGCTGTTATTGATCCGGATATATCGGTTGCTATCTGAGCTGAGCTAGATAAAATACCCTGGCCGGATGATGCTAAATAATTTGAGTCGTTGGCTAGTTGAGATATATTACTACCCGAGACTACAATTTTTTTCCAAGTTGCCATTTCTTATTGATGTTTTTAGTTGTCGTTAGTTATAAATAAATATCATGGTATACTGTTAACTGCCCCCTATAAATAGATTATAATTTGAATCTAAGTATAATCCTCCACTTACGTAAGTAGGTTCAGAAGATTGAGTTAGTAAAGTAAGTGTTCCTCCAATAGTTACGTCACCAGAAAAGACGTTATTATTAGCATCTGCATACGATGAAGTTGCTGCTGTTAAGCTATCAACCTGTGTCTGTATAGATGCTGTAAATGTTACTATTGAAGATGTGAATGAATTGAATGTTGCAGGAGTTACTATTCTAGAATCAACTGCTGTTGTAAAGTGAGATGAACCAGTATCTAAACTAACACCTTCTGTGTTAAGTACTATACCGTTACCTGCATCTACATCTATTACTACCGATCCTGCTGAACCTCCTCCTGATAAACCATCACCAGCAAATACTGCTGATATGTCTCCTGTACCAGAAACACTTTGAGGTTTCCATACTCCTGCTGTTGAATCGTATGCTAATACTTGACCATTAGATGCACTTGCTACCGATGAAGATACATCTGTCAGTCCTGCTAAAGTAGAAGATCCTCCTCCACCTCCACCTGGCCAAGTAAATGGTGCAAATGATTGTGAGTTACTAAATCCTGAATAGCCTGGAGTTACGAATGCTTCAAAGAATGATCCTTTATATAGAGCGTTTGTATGTTCTACGTAAACAATTTGACCTTCAGCTACTCTGGTAGGATCCAAAGCAATCATGTTTGAAGCAGAAGGGACAGTTATCCACCCTCCTTGAACAAAGTCAATTTTGGTAAACGCTCCGGAATTACCGGATCTAATATATATGTCTGTTGCAGTTACTGCCATGTCCTAATCATTTTATGGTGCCGACCCTGTTGAAGGCATCAAAAATAGTCTTGAATTATTATTATTTTGTCCTGTTTGAAAAATCATTCCCCAATTAGTATGACCTAAATGATCATTTTCTAATTCGAAATAATATATCCCTGCACTTGTTACTCCTTCAATTGCAATATCTTTAGCATATAAAGAGTATTGTTTTGCTGTTCCACTACCGTAAGGTATTCCTCCATTATACATTGTAGCTGGTTTATCACCAACTACTGATGCAGATGGGAATAAGAATAATGCTATTTGAGCATCTCCACTAAAGTCTAAATATCCGAAACTTGCTAAACCTGTACCAGTTCCAGATGTATTAGATAATGTTGTAAGTGATGAACTATAAAGTAGCTCATTATCTCCTCCTACATGAGAAGGACTAAATGTTGTTCCTAATGCTCCACTTTGAAACATTGCTATTACTGAACCAGAAGTAATGCCAACTCCGTCTCCTCCTACATCACCTAATGTACCATATGCTGCTGCTTCTGATGCTGGTGAACCTCCATCATATCCGTACGCATAAACTAAGTATGGTTGTGCTGCTACTTCAATTGTTCTTCCAGTATGTGTTGTACTTTTACCAAAGTTATCTGAAACTTTTACATTATAGTTGTAAGTACCAGCTGCTAATTGAGCAGTATTTCTTATAAATGCTGATGATGAATCTGCTGCTGTATAGAAGAAATCAAACTTATCTGAATCACTACCTTCAACACTTGCACTAAATGGTACGTTACTTTCAGTATCAGAAATACTCATACTTACTAAGTGAGTCCCTATTGCTATTGAAGCTGTTAAATTAGCTGTAATATCTGCAAAAGATACTACTGTTGGTGCTGCGTTTTCTGTTACATTAATACTTATACTACCAGATCCTACATTATCATATTGATCTCTAAAAGTAATATTAGATGTTATTGATGCTCCTGATCCTGTACCAGAACCGCTTATATGTTGGTTAAGTGAAATTGCTCCAGCATTTGTAATTGCTACTTGAGCATTTGATGAAGTAAATGATTGAACTGCTGCTGTTCCATAATTAGGTGAGTAACTTACTCCTAAATCTGCTTGTGTTCCTGTTCTACCATTTGAATTAGTTACTACATCTGCTCCACTTACTGCTGATTCAATTACATAGAAAGTACCATTAGTTGATAAAGTACCTATATCTGCTGCTGCTACTGTAAATGAATCGTTTTCTGTATTGGTTCTGAAAGCATGTGTATCTGTTACTGATGCTGTTATAGG
>Ga0228633_1000048_pt1 | contig 31952 bp, 24 predicted proteins | sample 41DmetaG_FD_182703 | JGI IMG/M metagenome (GOLD analysis project Ga0228633, IMG submission 182703) | Seawater microbial communities from Monterey Bay, California, United States - 41D | ecosystem: Environmental > Aquatic > Marine > Coastal | place: USA: California | collected 2016-11-13
TTATTTTTTGGGTTAAAAAAGGTACATTCCCTCCATCATTTGGGTCGGCTATTCTTGCTTTTAATCTATCAATTGTTTGTTGAGTAGTTTCTTCTTTTTCATATTTAGATTCATTTACTCCATCAAACTTTCTTTGCTTTAAAGCTGCTTGTATAGCGAATACTGCATCTTGCTCTTTATATCCGTATCTCTTAGCCATAGCTTTAATAAAGCGATCTACTGATTTAGATACTTCTGGGTTTAGACTTTCTTTTATGACTCCTTCATCGTAAGCATCTATCATATAAGCATCTCTCAATGCCTCTATAACCTCTAATGCTGCTTCTTTAGTAGTTGTACCATCTTCATTAGCCATATCAGTAATTACTCTTACGATAATATCTAGATCTCCTCTTCCTTCTTGAAGTGATTCATTATAGTCATCATCGCCAAAGTAAAATCCTAGATTTTCTAACTCTTCATTATCGTACTCTTGTGATAGTTTCTGTTGGAAATCAGATATTCCTCCGATCCATTCCATTATTACTTCTACACATCCAGGATTGTCTTCTATAAATTCGTCAAAACCTTGTCTATATCCTAATGCTCCAAAAATTTCATCTAAATCTCTAGAAGCTGATTCTTGTATCATATCACCAGGTTCAGTATATTGTGATCCTGTCCCTGCTACCTTACTGTCTAAATGTTTTTCTAATTGTTTCTTTTGACCGTTAAGTTTTTTAAGTACCTCTATAGCTGCTTTTTTTGCAGATGCGTCAGTTGCTGTTTTATATGCTTCTAAGTTAGTTTTTATTTGCTTCTTTACTTGGTCTAATCCTTTAGATATTTTTGCAATTGATTCTTCGTTCACTCCTTCTTTATAGTAATCTGGATCTTCGTAGTAATCATCTCCTTCTTTTCTACGTTTAGCGTAGTCGGTATCTTCACCGTCGGTATACGCATCGTACCTATCTTCATCACTCTGTGCTGCGTTCAGCATATCATTTAAATCGTAATCCTTTTCTAGATTAGGATTTTTTAAAGTTACTGCATTTGGTAAATCATCTCCTCTACCTATATGTAATTCAAAATCTTCTCCTTCTTTATACTTGCTTTGTAAATGATCAACTACTTGTTGAATCATATCAAGATCATATCCAAAGGTAACTAATTCTCCATCTCCTTCATTTATTTTACCTACTGCTGTATCGTAATCTAAAGGTTTAATTCTACCTGCTGCTTTTTCAATGGCATTGTCAATTTTATTTAACATATCACCATATCTGTCAGCTACCGGTCCTCCGGTTGGTTCTATTTCTGGATCATTTTCCATTTCTCTTTCTATATCTGCTCTTTTTGCTTTTAATTGCTTAATGAGAGCTCTTTTCTTACCGTTTATTCTAGTGTCTTTCCTATCTCTAGCGTGTATTTGATCTACTTTCTTAAGATCAGCATTTCTCTTTTTAGCGACTCTCATCTTCATTAGTACAGGGTCATTAAAGTCAGTAGCTTCGTCCATATCTGCTGAATGGTCTGCTAATTCAATATCGTTTGCTCGTAAATCCATTACTACATCGTAAATAAATGCTTGTGGATCTTCATCTGGTTCTTGATAAAATTCTGAGTCTGGGTTTTCTGAGTCATCATACATGTCGTCAAAGCCATCTTCATGTTTAAATATAAAGTAGATAATTACATTACCTGCTCCATCGTTATCCACTACTTCCATTTTAACGTAAGTTGGATCTACGTTCTGATCTAAGATAGCCATAGCTTTCTTATAGTCGTGTGCTTTTACTTTGATGTAATGATGATCATCTCCTGCTCCTTCGTCTAATGATTTATCAGCAATATAATTTTTAAAATCTTCAACATAATCATCTGATGTGAAATCCCTGTATTGTTCTTTACCATTTAGCTCAATATCTTTAGCTAATGATTTTACATACATTTCAACTTCATCTCCGGTTGCATTTGCGCCTGCTTTAAGAACAGGGTAAAGTGCTTTACCTTTTGTATCTTCGAACCCTTCTCCTAATGGACGACCTTCGTCGTCATACCCTACTCCATGATCTTCTTCATCGTCTTTTTGCATTTGGTCTGGGTCATAGTCTCCTTCGTTTAAGGATCTGAAGTGTTTCATAAATTCGTTTGTTAATACATCTACATTAACAATTGCTTCTCCGGAAGGTTTAACCCCTACTTCTATTAATTTTTTATCAAAAGAGAAATCTACAAGGTGTAGCTTATCATCAGTAATATAAAAAGAAAACTCGTCTTCTCCACTTTCACCTTTATATATAACGTGTATATCAAAACTCCCTTCTTCTAAACGATGTGCTTTAATTCTTGCTACTTCGTCTCCTGCTTTCTTAAGAGCTTTAATTAATGCTTTACCGACAGACTTAGCAATTGATTTTGTTTCATCTTTAGAGAAGTTTATTCCTTCATCTTCTTTAAGTTTTGCTCCCTTTGCTGTATCTATGCCTGTGATAGCAGGATCTTTTTTTAGATCCATTGCAGTTTTTCTATCCATTTTAACTGCTTTAGTGTCTCCACCTTTTGTTGAAACGAACATAGTTTCGTCTCCTTCTTCTAATATTTTCATTTTTGAGAGTATATTTTCACGTACTATGTTTAACTGTTGTATAGAGTCTTCTACGTAGGTTGTGGTTAACGCTTTAGATTCTGCTGTCTGTAGTTGATGTAGTGTTGTTTCAACAGAGGTTAAACGTGCTTTTAATTCTTCGTAAGTCATATTACTAGTTTTATGTTGTATAGCTATATAAATAAATAGATTACTCTTCCCAAATAACGTTTTTAAACTTCTCAGGCTCTAAACCAAAGAAATCCGTTCTCCATTGGGTTTGCTCAAAGAAATCTAAATTTATCCATTCATGTTTAACTTTCCAAAGATCTATAGCTGTTTGATCCCAATCTAAGTTAAGAATAAATTTCTCAATTTCCAACTTTTTTTCAATTACTTCTTCGTATATAAATGAATCCCATTCGTAATGGAATACCTCAAAGCATTTAAGCTCTGAAACGTAGTCTATCGATATATCTATTCCCCATTTAGGTTTCATTTTAATGAGTTTCCATAACATGGGATTATATTCTGACATTGCTTCTAATTGAACTTTTGCTGTTGAATCGAATCCTTTTCTTTCAAATATATCTGAGTGGTTGATATGAGCACCTTCTTTCTTATCCCAGAGTAACCAGTCGTACCTTAAACAGTCTTCATGTCTTCTTGCTATTGGTTCATACCCATTATAAGAAAGGTATGCTTGTTCTGCTTTAGTTAAGTGGTACCCATTTTGGTCAAATAAGTCTACCGAGGTTTTATCTCTTAGTATACTTACATCCTCTATTGGATTTGTAAAGTATGCTTCTCTGTGAAGGGCGGTATTTGCTATTTTTATTGACAATGGTAGTTTAAATATCTTTGAAGTGCTTTCGCATAGTGAGTTCCTTTGTCTTTTAAACCTGATTTTGCTTTTCTAACTTTAGAACAAGATAGGTTACCTAAACGTTTTTTAAGTATACCGGGTTTAACCGGATCATGAGGACCTTCTTCTAGTACCTCTTTAATTACCTTAGTTAGTTCAGATTTCTTCATTTCTTTTGATCAGTTCTTTTTTTATTGCAGCTTTCTTTCTCTTGTACGATGGGTTAGTAAGGTACTTTTTTAGTTCTACCGTAGATGTATTAGTAACAGTATAATGTTCCCAGACCCATTGATTGGACATTTTACCGTTTTTATCCTTTTTATACTTCTTAGAACTTGGTTTAATTTTTACAGGCATTTTATTTTTTTTTCCATATTTCACCTCTTCTACAACGGACAACTGCCCCGGAGGCGTATGCTGATGGCCAGGTGTCATATTTACTTTTAGCTAATCTAGTACATCTATCATCTTTTTCCATGATAGTATTTTCATTAGTAGATTCGTACATAGTTCCTACTATTGCATTTTTAATATCTTCTTTGGTTACACCTTCTTTAGTCTTTTCTAAAGATGTACCTGCTTTTTTTGCATCTTTATATGCATTAGAGTTTTTATGGGAAGATTTTTTACCTGCTTTTTTCTTAGCATTTATATTAGCCCAAAGTCCTTCTTTCTTAACTGTTGCTTTCTTTGTATTTTTCACGACTGTCTTTCCTTTACTTCCTGCTTTCTTTTTCTTAGCTGCGGTAGCGGCTCTTTGGTTCTTAGTTAAACTTTGTGCCTTAGCTTTTGGTAAGCATCTATCAGGATTCTTTTTATTCTTTGATGTTCCACAATCACCAGCTATATTACCAGAAGAAGAGATGCGTACCCACTTCTCTTTCTTAAACCAGTCTCTTAAAGACTCTTTTACTACTTCTTTTATATTAGATGGTACTTTCATAAGCTACTTTAACTTTAAAAACTCTACAAACACTTTCATTACTAATCCTGCTAGAATTCCAAATATAATCCAAAGAGCTTTAGATACGCTGTCTTTCCATCTCTTTAAATCTTCTAACTCAATCATCTTAGAACTAAATTCTTTTTCTCCTATTTCCATTTTTCTACGGAACTGAGAGTTTTGATTAGTTTTAACTATAACTCCATCTTCTGGGTTGAGTAGTGTAAACTTTAAGTCTGATACATCTTCTTTTAATGCTTTCATGTCCGATTGCATGGATTTTAATTCTCCATTCGGCATGTGTTTTTTTATGTGTACTAATTCAGTTAGTACTGATTCTAGTAGTTGCTTTTGTGTCATGCTATTTTAGATATATAGTGCTTTTAAGTATATCTAATAAATAGAGGTTAATTTAGCTTCTTTTTCAAGTAGTCTATGTATTCGTTAACTTTTTCGGTAACTATAGCTTTTTCCTTTTGTTTACTGCTGTTCCAGTTTTCAATATCTCCCTGTTCGGTAACATAATCATTCGTTTGCTCTAAAGTATCTTTTAATTGCGCTTCGATTTCATTTATGTAGTACTTCAAGTTTCCTTTTCTAGCATGCATTAAATAATCCTCTAACATACCTTTTTCTCTAAGTTCTGCTTGCCAATCTATCACGCAGTCAAAGCACATTTTATTTACCTTGTAAGCTTCTTTAGAAATATGTGATTTTATTGCTTTTCCACATTTTGGACAAGTGAGCGGAACTTGAATTGCTTGTTTAGCAGCGTCTAGTTTAGTAATATTTTGCTTTAAACCGTTCTTTATTGTCCAGTTTTTGCCTGATTCTTCCCAGATATCTCCTTCTTTATACTTCTTATAAACTTTTTTATATCCTGATTGAAGTTTGGTCTTACCGGTATAATCTTTTTTTATGATATTACGCATTCTTTCTACATCTGAATGCTTAAATTCTTTTTTAAGATTACTACTCATACCCTAATTCTTTTAGTCCGTTAATTGCTTCTGTTATATCTCCACCTTTTACTCTGAATGCTATTCCTCCTTTAGCTCTCCATTCTTCTATGTTAGATTTTTTATCATCAATAAGTATAGCGTAAGGGTTAGCGTAATTTTGTTTACTGGCTGAGTATGCAAATATTACTTTTGGTTTTGGTGTAAGGTTATTTTTAGTCCATAGATTTTTACCTAATCTAGAAGTATTATCTCTAGATGGTGAGGTTAATAGTGATGGATTATATTTAGATATAAAACTCCACAGTTCCTTACCTCTTGGCATCCAGTCCATACCCACCCAGAATGCTACTCCTACTGTTTGATCTATAAATTTCCAAAATTCAGACATACCGAAAATTGCTTCAAAGTCTTTCGGCTTAACTACTTTCTTTATATCTTTTAGAGGGTAGTACTTAGGTCCTACTTCATTTAACTTTTCGTGAAACCTACTTTCAAAATCTGTTAACACTCCATCCATATCACAGTATATTTGATACTTAGAGGTTTTTTCTGCTACAGTTGGTGGATGTGCTTCTAATAAGTCTACTATACTTGTATTCATAACCTTTTTTTAGTTTATACTATTATACCTTAATATACGAAATATTATGTTCCGAAACAACTTTTTTGTTAGTTATTTTTTAAACCGTCTTCCCAATTCCTAAATGTTATATTACCTAAAAGGTATGCTTCCTTTTCTAACTCTAATAAATCACTATCTTCGTTTGTATTTTGAGTCTGTATATTATGGAGAGTTCCTTTTAGATTTTGCATATGATGTACCATTTCATGTGAGTAGGACCTTACTATGTCTTTATCATGTCTACCGGATATATAAAGTACTATCTCTTTATTATTCGGGTCATAATATGCTGTTCTTCCAAAAAAGTTTGAGGCATTTGCTTGATCTTTTTTAATAGTTACATCTGGTAGAGGAGTTATCTCCATCCCCTGGTCTATCATGTATTCGGTTAGTGAAGCTATAAAGTCTTTTAATTCTAGTTTATTTTTTTTATTTTCGGCGATTTGTTTAAATCCAACTCTTAAGTGATCTCCTTTATATTCTATCTCTGTATTGTTTGGTACTAATCTGGTTAAGTAGTTGTAAAGTGTGTTGATGTCTGTTTTTGTATTACTTTCTTTTAACGTGCTATTATTATGTCCACATTTATGGCATATAAATAAGTCATCCCCTCCATCTTTTATATCCCAACTCCATCCACATTTATCGCATATAATCTTCTTATCTTTTATCTCTTCTGTAACAAAGTAGTTAGTCAAAAAACCTTCAATATTATTAGCTAATATTTCCGATACTATTTTGTCTTTTAAGTCTGTCAGTATGCCTAGCACTTCTTCTCTAGAAAGGTCTTCTGGAAAGAAATCTAAAACCTTATCTAAATTTCCAGACAATATTGTATTTCTAAAGTCTGTTGCTCTAATGCCTGAACCTGGTGCTGCTGCTAGAGCTAATCCACTTACATTTGGAGCGTTTTTAAATGTAGTTATTCTTCTTAAGTCTACAAAATCTTTATCTCCTCTAATACCTGTTACAGATACAAATTCTTGTTTAGGGTTTGCTTGTGCATAGTCTTTAGCTGCAAACATTGGATTTGATTCTCCATCACGTATTTCAACATTCCCTAAGTATTTTGAATATACCTTCCATATTGACATGGACTCTTCTTTAGTTATCCCGTTTCTTTCTCCTGCTCCTACAAAGACTATTACCTTATCAATTTTAGGTTTGCTATTACTTGTTCCTTTAAGTAAGTTTGCACCTGTCTCTTTGTAATTATCCTTGTCATATATCGAACCGTTATATGAACCGTCTAGTAAAGATTTTACTACATTAAAATGTCCTCTATGAGGTGGTTTATATGCTCCTGGGTATAGTGCTATCATGCTAAAAATGCTTGTACTTTAGAATCTATTTCTGATACTGAGGAGTGTTTCAGCTTTTCTTGAAATGTTGGATTGTATATCATATCTACGATATTATCTAATACTTCATCTGCCTTTTGTTTCCTTTTCTCACTACTATCTCTGTATTTCTTAACTGCATCTCTAAGTTTATCTTGTCCTGGACCAACTCCATTCTTTCTAAAGGATTTTAAGAATGCACTTTTGATTGCTTTATCTTCTGATCTATTGTCTTTATTCCAATCTATACTTCCAACATCTTTTATAAACTGCTGCTCTTCCTCAGGTGTCATTTCTACTGGTACAAAGAATGAAGATCCTCCAACGTTATTATCTTCGTTAAATTTTTGTAAGTAATCTTTTACTCCACTTAAGCCGTTTTTAGCAGCTTTGTCAAATCCTTCAACTTCTTTTTTGTACTTTCCTCCTCTATCACTAACGAATATAGATAAATTACCTTTTAATTGTCCATTAAAATCTTCTATTTTAGCATACACATTTCTCCAGGTTGCAAAAACAGAGTCTCCAGGTATGTTTCTTTCTCTAGCCATAAAATTAGATACGTATGAGATCATAGGATGAGCATACACCATAACCATGTAGACTTCATACCCTAAAGCAAGTAGTTTATCTAAGTTTTTTTGGAAACCTGCACCAGAGGCAGTAGTATCCCAGACAAAGCTAGTTTTTTCTTCTGCTGCTGCCATTGCGTCCTTTGACGTTTGATTGGCTGCTGGTCCTAGTTTGTTGTAGTACGGGTGGTCTTTGTCCTCCACGTACTTGTCTGGGTTGAATTGTTCTAGGCTGTCTAACCCTAACTGGTTTAGAAGGTATGTTTTGCCTGATCCTGCTCCTCCCGCCATTATTACTGCTTTCGGTCGATCTGATCGTTCTAGTATTAAGTCTGATAGTTTGATCATTATTATTGTTATTAGTTGTTCTTCTTCTATTTACTACTGTTTGTGTTACTCTCCCTCTTCTTCCGTTAATGTAGGATGTACTTGTTCTTCTATTATAATTATTGCCATAAAATGTATTATGACCGGTATTCCAACCGTAATAGTTGTTCCAACCATAAGGATTACCCCATTGGTTAGAGGACCAACGTCTATTATTCCAGCTATACGACCAACCCATTCCGTATCCATAGTTGTTATACCCCCATCGGTCATATCCAAATGGTGACCATCTATGAGGCGAATGCCAATTGTATCCCCATACCCAATCGTTCCACATTTGACTTCTACTGTAATAAGGGTTATAGTAATTATACCTATTACCTAATATTCTATTGTTCCAATCAAACGATCTAGGCTGTCTTAAAGCATATTGTGCAAAATCAAATCTAAAGTTAAAATCTGTTCTGAGTAATCGTTGAAGTTCAAACTCATTATCTATTACTGTTATTTCTGCATCGGATCCTTCTATGCTGTAAATAGGATCATGATTTAGAGTACTTACTTGGAAAGTAGCACATCCTGATAATAATAATACTAGTAATAAAAGTAATGATCTGTTCATATATTATAATTTTAGAGTTGTAGGGTAGCTATTATAAATAGGTTCCGTATTAGGGTTCTCTAATGAGTATAGTTTATATATCATTTTAAACAATTCAAAGTTTTCTTCTATTTTATCTATCTGTAAAACTTTCCACCCTTTTCCTTGTATTACGTTTTTTTGTTTAGATGGACCTCTAGAATGAGCTTTTAACCAGATTATACCTGTACGCTGTATCTTTATTCCTTTTGCTTCTTCTAACCCTTTAGCATAGGCTGAAAGCTGTAAGTCGAAGGACTTATGTACTGAGTTTGATGTTTTAATATCTAGTAGCCATATTTCTCCGTGCATCTTTACTACTAGATCTGCCGTACCTGCATATCTATGTTCGTCTGACCATACAAAGTCTTCTGCAGATATCAGTTCAGGTTTGTGTGTTCTCCAAAAGTCTGCAAACTTTAATATCATTTCCCAAACTATTTGAGAGTACTTCGCATTACCGTAATCATCCATCCAAGAAACTTCTTTCCCTAGAACTAACTGTTCACATGCTTCATGTACCTGTGTTCCTTGTTTTCCTGCTCTTCTCATAATAAGATCGGCGTTATGCCCAACATCCTTAAGCCATGACTCAAAGAATTTATTCTTGGGCATATACTGGAGTATAGTTGTTACGGACGGGTAATATACTCCTTCACCTCTCTTATAGACTCTACGGTCTAAGAAATTTATCTGTTTTAACTGTGGGTTAAAATCTAATCTCTTTTTTTCATTCTGTTCAAGAATGTTCATTCCTTGCTTTATCATAAATTTAATTTTTGCAACATAATCTTAGAAAAATCTAATTCTATTGCGTTCTGTACTAGTTTAGTAAAGTCTTGAAATCCCATTTCTGAAGGATCTTTACCTGGTAGTTCAATTAGAAAAACTCTAAATCCTGCTGCTATGAATTTTTCAGCCATTTTTAAAGCTGCATCTTGAGCGTCTAAATCTAGAGCTATGTAGATGTCTGTTAATTTACTTGTTAATATTTTTCTCCAAAGTTCATTGGATATACTCTTACCTAAGATAGGTATAGCATTTCTTCTTATTGCTATAGCGTCAAATACTCCTTCACATAGTATAATAGGACAATCCCAGTTTATTAAGTTCTCATAAAATATTATGTCTTTGGAAGATTCCGGGTTTTTGTACTTAAAATAGTTGCCGTCAAAACTTCTTCCAACAAAATAATTGAGCCTGTTGGATCCAGAATAACTCGGCAAAATAACTCTTCCTCCATATTCTCCACTTGTGCAGTATCCAATACCATATTTAATAAAATCATTGTCGGTAAGGCCTCTGTCATATAGGTATTTTTTAACTAAATTTGCTACGACTGATGTGTTGGTTGCTTCATCTAATCTTTGATACTCTTTAGGGAGTTCAACTATTGATGTACCTGTATATTCTATTTCTGAACCTTTAGGTAAATACTTCAGTATAAGTGCAGCTTGATCTTTAGGTGTATTAAGTTGTTTGAGTAGTGAACGGATAGTGCGACCTTTTGTCTGACATACCCAGCATTCCCAGGGATTATGCCCTTTTTCGTTAGTAGCCATGTTTATTTCTAACTTAGGCTTACGGTGATTGCAGAATGGGCAATGAAAAGCATGATTTGCTCTTGCTCTCTTATGAGATTTACCTAGTAAATTCTCTATTGATCCTAGTAAAAAAGTATAATCCATTTAGTTGTCCGTAACTATTATCTTATAATATAAGAAAAATAATTCTAAATATCAACTAATTTTAAATGATTTTTTTGATTTACCATAACATTTGATGGTCTGATATCTAATTCTTCTGGGTCTATGCCTATTCTTTTAGATTCTCTTTCAAGTGCTTCGACCCACTCTTCAGGTATTTCTCCTCTATATTCTCCTAGAACCTCCATTTGTATAATCCCTAGTTTAGGATTTATTACTTCTACATCGTATATTTTTGCAAAGTTATTTGTCTTCTTACCTTTTAGTATAGCTGCATGTTCTAGTTCTACTTCATCTGTTGTAGCTTTGTAAACTCTTCCGTTAAGTAGGTAAGCTGATCCGTAATCTCCTGAGCCTAAATATTTAGCGCCTTTGTCTCTTAATTGATCTGTTACTTTTTCAAATGCTGGATCGTAGTATAGTATTTCACCAAGTATTACTCTTGATAGTTTCATTATTTTTAACTTTCTTTTTGATTAAAGTGGAACTTTACACTTGGAAAATATTCTCGTTCTCCGGGATCATTTTCATAGTAGTTACTGTCCTGTGTAATTTCCAAACCTTTGCTTTTTATAAAGCTTATTATTTTGTTCCAATCACTTTGTTCAAATTCATCTTTAACTCTAAAAGTAACCTTACCGTATGCTTTTCCTTTTAATGGATCATTATCTTCTCTGCCGCCGGCATAATCTCCCATACTTACATAAGGGCTTCCTCCAAAATTTGTATCTAATTCTTTAGCCAGTAAATCTGATTCTTTATCGTATTTGTTAAAATCAATTTCTAAGAGTAAGTCTGTTAGTTTCATAGTTTGTAAATTTTTACTTTAAGATCCCCTGTTCCTTTAATTAATCGGTGATAAGTCTCTTTAGGTATAAATAGTTTATTTTCTGATAATCTTTGAGGTATTTTATTGTCAAATTGAAATTGCCAATCAGTAGGGTGAGTTGATTCTACTATTCTATCTTCCTTATCTCTATGCCAAACATATTCAAATGAATCGGTATCACAGGAGAATTCTCGTACTAAGTAACCTTCCGTATTATATTCTGTATATGGGTTATCCATTATTGTACTTTATTCTACCAGTACCCAGAGAAGTTCTTTGCTCCTCCTAATGATTTCCAATACCGTCCTACATTACAAGCCCAGTAACCTGGTTTTGTTTTATCTTTTTTAGTAGCGCATTTATGTCTTGCAGCAAAAGAAGCTCTTGCTCCTGGTTCTTTTATTTTAACGCTTAATCCTGTTGTTCCTCCAAAAGACACTTTAACAACATTTCCTTTTTTATTTTTAGTGTAGACAAAGAACTTTTTAGAACCTCCTCTTTTAGGTTTATTTAAAGGTACATCTTTACCTTTGTATTTAGCTTCATTTAGTATTTTTAATGCAACATTAGATGGCTCATAAGACCAGTTTTTCTTATCGCTACTCTGTGTTAGAATTATATCTTCACCTTCTGGTGTTGATATTGTATATTTTCCAGTTCCTGTATTTTTACCAATATAACCTTTAGGCATCTTTGGAATTAAATTCATTAACTTATCATCAGATATTTTATTAGCTTCATTTATCATAGGTAAATCTAAAGGTACTTTTGTTCCTTCAAATAATCCATATAGACCAATATCTGTTGTTTCTATTAACTTTAAGTCTTCTTCGTTAAGTTGAATTTTACCGTCTCTATGAGCATCTCTTGCTTCAGCAAATAATTGTATAAAGCTATCGCTAGAGTATCGGTAGACATTCTCATGTAAGGTGAGGTTATTGTCTACATGGTACCCTAAAGAAGGGAGCCCTAATAAATCTTTTATCTGTATCATAATTTACTTTTTATTTCTTTCTTGCCAGTCTAGGGAGATTTTATCTTTTTCTATTGGACCTCCTTTTGCCCATGTTCTACAGCTTCTTGCAGAATGACATTTAAAATGATGCATCCAACAGTAACCTAATTTTCCGTCTTCATCAGACGTTACACCTGGCATACATTCTTCCATTCTAGGAGATATATCAAATGCAACACAATTGCTACAGTTAGTTCCTTTTGCTGCTTCTTCTGTAGTGTTCCAGTACTTTGCTATATCCTTCCAGTATGAACCTGGTTCACTTACATTCAGTGGACCGTACTGTATATGAGTTGCTTTTATTGAAGCATCTCTATTTTTCGTGTTGAGTATTAAATCCTGAGTTGCTGCAGGGCAGGATTCATTATTCTCTTTAAGTAGAATATCTCTTAGTTTCATACGTCAAAGTCTTTTCTATAGAACTTACCGAGTACATTGTCGTTAATATAGCTATCCTTGTTCTCTAGTACTTCATTTATAAATAGGTATTTACATTCAAAATACGTTAGAAGCTTTTTATTAGGTACGTAACATAGTATTGAACGTTTAAAATCTGTTGGTGTACCTTCTTTCACATATTTTAGAATATCTTTGTGTGAACCGTAATACGTCTTCCAATCTGACTCTGTTATTATTTTTTGCTTTAAAGGTGTTCTTCCTCCTATTCCTTTTGCTTTTCTTTCTTCTCTTAAAGCTTCTAATGCTCTTTTACCTAATCTCTTGTTACGTTCGAAGTATAGAACTTTTTTTCCTATATACTTTTTATTCGTAGGAATGTGAAAAGTTTCATATATAAAACCGTACGTACCTTCCGGCATATCTGATATCTCTGTGATTGTTTGACCTTTATTGGTCCATTCTGATTGTGTAACCATGTTTGTTTAATTTACGAAATTAAATTTAATTAACCAACTATATAAAGCTCTAACTAGATTAATCGAAACCTCTATCATCTGAATCTTTCTCAATATCAGATATCTCCTTAGCATTGTGTACTAAGAAATTTGATGCAAAGTAGTTATCTACCTCTTCAACATCTAAATCACCTGTTTGAACTTCACCGGGTATTTTTTCTCTAGTTTCTATATTGATTAATTCCATATTAAAGTTAAAGAGTTTGTCTCCTACTACTACTTCTTCTATGTACCTAAAGGAGATAGTGTTATCTCTTTTAATTAATACTGGGTGTTCGTTTGTTATCTTTAATGTGTTATTTATACTATAGTGGTTTCCATTTGATCTTAATCGGTTTGCTGTTACGGTTGATACAGTCTTTTCACCAAATACTCTGTAGTGTGTGTACCATTCGGTCCAGTCTTCCTGTGCTCCTAATCCTTCTATGTTAAAAGAGACTACCCTATCCCCTACTACTACATCTTCGATTGGTTTTTGAGTTCCGTCTGCCATTTCTATTAAAGTACCATACACTAAACATCCTAAATCAGTCCCATCATCATCATCATCAACAGATCCTCCTGATTTACCGCGTAAATCATCAAAGCCTATTTCTCCGGAAGTTCTCTGTGCTAATGTTCGTATATCACTATCGTTTAAGCTACACTGTGTGTTAGAAGTCCCTCCTGCTTCTACATGTATAGCATTTATAGTTATTGCTCCTGTTGATGATAATGCCATAGCTTTTTAGTTCTTAGTTTCAAGCTTTTTTTCAAGTTCAATTACTTTTGCTGATAGTTCTTTTATTGCTTCTGTTAGTACCGCTACTGTTGCTGCGTAATCTATAGTTTTAGTATCTTTATATTCTTCTGTAATAATTTCAGATGAAGATACTAATTCTGGTATATGTTTTTCAAAGTCCTGAGCTATAAAACCTATTGAGCTTCCTAAATCTTTATTATTCCAATCAAAAGAAACTCCTTGAAGTTTTAGTACCTTATCTAGAGCACCTTTAAGTGGTTTAACATTGTGCTTTAATCTCTTATCAGATGCATTCCCTGTGGTAAATGCTGTTATGTTATTTGCTGCTGCTATTCTATACGCATATATATCCTTATATCTATATGTTGTAGAGCCTATATCAAAACCTGTGGTAGTACTTGTGCTTGTAGTGTTCGGTCTAATTGCATCGGTTGCTAAGGTACCTCCTTTAGTCTGTAGTATTACTGATGCAGCAGTTGCATTACTATCTAGCCTTTCTGCTCTTACGTACTTATCAGCATCAGATACAATCTGTAGCCCTCCTGCTTTTAGTTCTACAAAATTACTTGGTACTGCTAATCCTAACTGTGTATCAAATCCAGTTACACTGGTAAATGTAGCTGCTTGATTTGCGCCGACAGTATGTTTTCTTTCAGTATATGTTACAGAGTTCGAGTTCGACACTGTGACAGATCTTCCTGAACCGGTTATTACCTTCCATTTATACCTAAAGTGTATAGTTCCTGCTTCTGATACGTTTATTATCTTTTCAGCGTTAGTAACTGCAGAATTAGATGTTGTAGATGCACTAGAACCAGCAAATGTAGCATCTACCCAAGTATAACCGTAACTAGGGTTATGGTGTATTATACTGTTTGCAATGTAGTTAAATTTATCTGGTATTTCATATGAGTGTACCTCTAATTCTTCTTTTACTAACTCTCTCTTATCAACAGTCTTAAGTTCTACTCCATTTCCTGTGTCAATATAGATTTGTGTTATTCCTGTGTCTATTTTCTCTGTCGGTATAATATGTCCTCCGTCGGTCCAGAAGTTATGGTTATAAGTTACTCTGATATTCTTACCTCCTGCTTCTACGAGCCAGTGCTCGTTAACTGTTCTTGTATTTATACCGGCTGGTGTTACTCCTATAAATTTAGAAGTTTCTTCATCCCAGACTTTCAGTTTATCTTGTCTGTTTATATTTTTTGCAAGTTTAGTTGAACCGTCTATAAGTGTTACTAAAGCGTTAGAATCTACAGAAGTGAAATCAAATTCAAACTGCTCCGGGGTATTTGAGGAGTTAGTTCCAGAAGATATTTTATATGTAAATGATGAAGTTCTTCCTATCGCAGTAGATGATCCTAGTAGAGTAGACCCTATTTCGTCATTCCCACTGTTGAATGCACATAAGTATAATTCTGTTATGGTAACTGCTGCTGTTGGTCTAATAAATCCGTGTTTCTGGGATGATGTTGATGGTACGTAGTTAGGGTCTGCAACTGATACTGTTGGTGTTGTATGTGTACCTACTTTTGCTGTAAATGCTGGTATATTTAAAGTGACTGTATAATCTCCTGCTGATGTTGCATTAAATGTATCTGCGTCTTTAGGTCCTAGTATACTCCCTGATGCTACTCCAAAATATTGCTTTGCTCTGAAAGCTGTATTGTCGGTAGAAAAGAGGAAGGGTATAGAACCTGTTGATGCAAAAGAAGACCAATAGTTACCTGTGGAACCTATAGCATCTATATTAACATTTACTGCCCCTCCAGCAGTACTAGTCAGATCTCCTAAGGGAGAGATGATAACTTTTTTATCGGCACCTACATACATCTGTATTTCAGGTATATTTGGTTCAAATACTATTTCACCATCTTCATCTCTTAATGCGTTGGTACTTTCATCAATTACCCAATCTCCAATTCTACCAGATGTTGCTGTGATTTCTCCTGATATTGATGCATCTGATGCTGTCATGTACCCTTCTGCAGATACCGAGAATAACGGTAGTTCTTGGGTTGGGATGGATAGTGACCCTCCTTCAAGAGTACCTCCTGTAATAACCCCACCTTCTATGTTTGTACCTCTAATTAAACTACCCGTTACACCGGCAGCTGTTACTATTCCCTTGAATGATGCCGATCCTTCGTTATTAATAAAAAATTCTTTAGCATGTATACTACCTGCTGAATGTAGAGTTAATCCAGATTCTGCAAAGCCGTTTGTTACTGTTTTAGTTCCTGAGAATATAGCGTCTTGGTCTATGGTCCATCCTCCTGCTGACCCTGATGTTATATCTTCTGTTGCTGTGTATGTAACTTCTATTTCTCTTAATGTAGCTCCATCAGTACTTGTTGAGAAGATTTTTATAGTATTACTTCCTTGATTTACTTTAATGTTATCGAAGTAGGTATTTAAAGTATTATCTGCTCCTCCTACATCTGTTCTACTTAACCTTGTGCGTAGTTGTCTACCGTTTACTGTTGCTTGTACACCTGAGTAGTTAGGTTCTCTTTTAATTGATGGTTCAAATACATAAGCATCAAAACGTCCTGAGTTTTCAGAGAGTACCATTCTTACTGGAAGAGTATCATCACCTTTTGGTGCAGCGATTTCATGGTAAGTCCAAACATCTGTTAATGTTATAGCTTTGTCAGCAAAGACTCTATAATCATTTCCGAGTCGTTGTCCACGCATTTTCATTGTACCGGTCCCTTTAAACCACCCTGATATTAGGAATGATTCTCTTTCAGTATTTGAGGTTATACCGTTTGATGCTACGTATTGACCTTCGACGGTTGTCTGTATCCTAGTAGCTCTGGTTCCTTCTTTTTTATCTTCTTGATCTAAAGTAAGTGTTGGATATGAAGTACTTGTTGAAGGTCTACCTTTAAACCATCCATTTCCGTGTTCTATAACCTGGGTTGCTAATGTTTCTGCTCCTGTAAAAATCCCTGCTGCTTCTGCGTCTGCAATTACTAATTTTAACTTAGCAGTTCCTTCTTTATCAGATTCAAAATCGTATTCAAGAATATCATTTGTAGGTGTATTTGGAGCAATTCCTTGTGATCCTGTAAAGTAAAATAGTTCTGAGGTTACTACATTTTCATTAAGTGTATTAGCCTCTGATAATGTAGTATTACCTACCTGTAATGAACCTCTAAATGCTGCTGTACCGTCCTTGTTAATATAGAAATTAGGTGAGTGGATAGATCCTTGGTAATTCATTACTATACCGCCATTAGCAGCGGTATACCCACTTTGATTTTGAGTAGTATTAGCAGTATTACCGGAGTTAATATTGTAGCTACTAATGTTCCATCCTGCTATTGTACCGTCAGTTGCTGCTGCTGTAGCTCGCATAGTTGCGGTTGTTATATTGTCAACGTTCCCTAAACCTATAGTATCTGCTGTGTTGCTTGAATTTAATGTATTAGCTGCGGTTAAATCTGTATTACCTATACTTACTGTTCCTGAAAAGTTAGCGTTACCGTCTATGATAGAAAATTCTTCACTTATTAAATCTCCTGTATCTAAATTAAATTGAGTTCCTGCTGCTGAATAAGTTCCTGATGTATAGTTGTAGTTGGTTGATTCTATCTTACCAGTTGTTACCATTTCTCCAGTTATAGAGGTAACTTGCATATAGTGTGCTTCTATTGCAGGGTCAGTCCTAAGTAAGAAATTGGTTAAATTCAATGATGCTGAAGGTATTACTCCTCCGTAGTTAGAGAATGTAGCACCGTTGGTTGGTGCTTGTATTCCGTACATATTAGCACTAACTAATCTTCCTCCTCTTGGGTTAGTGGCTATAAAACTTACTACTCCTCCTCCACTATTTGATGTATAAACATCGTTACTAAGAGTGAGTGTAGTCGATGACCCTTTTAGAGAAAATGGATGTACAATCGTTCCACCACCGGGTGACTTTTTTAACTGTGTAATTAATCTTCCAGAATCAGATGAAGTGTTTATACCTACGTTTGCATTTGCACTAATACCTGCTAAGATTGGGTGAGAAGCTGGTAATCCCTGATTAGCTGCTGAGTAGCCCATCATCCAACCTATACCAGTACCATTAGCAGTTGCTGCAATTGGCCATTCTGTATTATAAGATCCTGTATAATTCCCTACATTGGTATCATTACCTACTACTAGTACAGATTTACCTAAATCAAATAAGTTAAGTGCTAATTGTATTTCTGATCCATTTAATCCCCAATTTCTTTCATCAAATACGTATAAGTCATAATCATGTGAATCAAATCCGTCTATGTCTGCTGGGTTAGTGTTGTTGGAGGCGTAGCCGTTATCGTCGTAGTACCAAGTACTCTCATTACCGCCAGTGTATCCTAGTGATTCTGATATATATGTTAATGTGCCACTTGCTGTTGTTCCTGCACTACCGGTTGATACTAAAATTATATTGTAATCAGATTTATTCTTAGTAGAAGGAGTTGCAAAAGTATCTGGGTTTGTTACTTCAATATTTCCTTTTACATTTAATGTTGTTCCGTCCCAACTTAAGCTAGGTGCTGCTGATCCTCCTAATTTAAAAGTTCCTGCATCTAAATCTAATCGAGAACCATTTGCTGTTCCCCAATTGGTTGATTGTATTCCTCCTGTCTGTATACCGTTACCTGAAATCCTTGTTGACATCCCGAGAGTCTTTCCTCCTGACATTCTACTAAATAGTAGGTTATTTGTTGTACCGGAATTGTGTATTGCTGCTCCCGGCCTAACATATCTTTCAGTTATTGCATCATTATTTCCAGTCTGTGGATTCGTTACTACTTGTGAATCGTATGTTACGTACGGTGAAGTAAAGTCTCCATCTTTAAATATTTTGTATACAGCTCCAGTAGGTTTTAGCTGGATGCTAATTCTAAATAACGTAGGGGTATTAGTCGTCCATGCACTATATGCAAGGGCTCCTCTGGGCTTAGCATCTTCGTAAGCGTATATATTACCATTATAGAAGTAAATAGCGTGGCTAAGGTTGCCATAGCTAAATGTATTAGCACCCTCTTCAAATAACCCTATCATAGTTCTAGGGTTGTAATCAGATGTTACAATATCCCATTCAAATATACCTCCATCTTTTCTATCAAATAATGCTTTTGTATGAAAGCCTTCATCCCAGCTATTATTATTATTATTGAATTCATTTCCAAATACAGGTGATGCATAACTAGTAGTTGTTGTAATACTAGAGTCAAATAAGTTTGTATCTAAAGAACCGCTAAAGTTATATTCAAATGAAGGACCTACTCCTGGGTTACCTATTGATAGACTTTGACCGTTCCATACTAAGCCATCATCTCCAGAACCTGATAGCATAAACAGTCCAGATGATGACATGAAAGTTAAGAACTGAGTTCCGTCATGAAATCCAAATGCATCAAAGCTTGTATAGAGTCCTGCTGTTTCAGGAGGTGTTGGAAGAGAGGCGAGTGACATCTGTGCATCTGGTCCAAAGTTGTATGTAGCGGGGTTTACCATTGAGCTGGTTGCTGCAATGAGGGTTGCTATTGAACCTGTTGCTGCATCTGCAGTACTTTGAGCTGTGAGTATTGATCCTGTTATTGCGGTAACTGCTGTATCCGCATACGTCTGTAAAGAACCTGTTGCAGTATTTAGTGCTGCTGTAGCAGATGCTTCTGCTGCAGTTTGTGCTGCTGATGAAGATGATGATGCTTCAAGAGATGCACTAGTTGCTGCATCATTTGCTGCACTAGCGCTTGCAAATGCTGCTAAGAATAAATCTGCTGATGATGATTGTTCTGCTTCTAATTCTGCTTGTGATGCAAAATCACCAGGGTTAGTAACGTTTATTTCTCCACTAATTGTAAGTGCTTGAGTTGATGCATTCCATACTAGTTTATCTCCTAATGAAAAGTTACTTGATGAGTCTAAATAGAATCCAGTATCCGCATCACTATGAGTTCCTTCTCCATTGTATAATTTAGAATCTTCTAAAGTTATTCCTCCTATTTCTCCTGCTCTAGCAATTATTGTTCCATCAACTGTTAGTTCATCATTAGTCCATGCTAATCCGCTATTATTACTTCCTGTTAAAAAGAATTCTCCACTACCAGACATATATGTTTTCCAAGATCCTGAGTTATAGAATCCTAATCTGTCTGCGTTATAGTATAATCCGTAACCATCTCCAGGAGGTGTAGGATTATATGCAATTTTACCATCTACATCTACTGATCTTGATAATGCTGCGGATGCTGATAATGCTGCTTGTAGTGCTGCTTGGGAGGCGCCTTGGGCTGCTGCAATTGCTAAAGATGCTGATGCATTACTTTCTGCGGATGCTGACTCTTGTGCTTCTGTTAGTGCTGTACTTGCATCATCTACACTACCTGTTACATAGTCTTGAGTTGCTGCATTTCCTCCTAGTATGTTTACTTCTCCTGAAATGACTAGTGCTCCTCCGTCCCATTTTAAATAATTAGTTTCACTTCCTGTTAAGAAAAAGTTACCATTATTTGCCATGAATGTTTGGAAAGCACTTCCAGAGTAGTAACCCATTGCTGTAGGACCTGTGTATAGTCCTTCTAGGTTTGGATCTGTAGGTCTTACTATTCTACCAGTTGAGTCTGTAAATGTATTTAACGATGCTGTCCCAACAGAGTCTGTTATAAGTTGAGACTGATCGTATGTTGTATCTGAAGCTGCTACCCATTCGCTTGCACTGTAAATATGTATTGCATTTCCGTCATTTGAGTCAATCCACATATCACCGTCAAGTCTACTTTCAGTAGCAGGAGCATTATCTTGTCTAAATATAGAGTTTAGTCCTTCTTGAACTAATGAAAGTGATGCATTGGTTACTGCTTGATTTGCAAATGCTGCATTTGATGCTGATATTGATGCTGATAATGCTGTATCTAAGCTGTCTGTTTGTTGATCTGTATAATTTTCGGAAGCACTTAATGAAGCAGAATAAGCTGCATCTGCTGCTGCTATTCCACTGTCTGCTGCTGCTGCTGCGGATGCTGATGCGAATAACTCTGCTGCGGTTTGTGCTGCTTCTAGTGATGATGTTGTTGCTACGTTACCTGCTGTGACATTTATTTCTCCTGAAATTTTTAATGTTCCTCCATCCCAAGTTAAAGATTCTCCTTGATCACTTCCTGTTAAGTAGAAGTTTCCGTTATTAGCCATGTAGGTCTTCCATTCACTTTCGGAATAAAAACCTAATGCTTCATCTCCTAAGTACAATCCTGCTGATGCCGTATCCGGTGTTCTTACTATTCTACCAGATGAGTCTGTAAATATGTCTAAAGATACATTATCTATTGCTCCTGATATCTCGCTTAGTTGATTGTAGGTTTCATCTGGAGTTGTTGCCCATCCTGTTTCGTCTCCTGACCATATCTTTACAGCGTTTCCTTCGTCACTATCTATCCACATATCTCCTATAGTACCTGATGCGGTATAAGGTGCTTCTGCTTGTCTAAATATAGCCGATTTTCCAGCTAGTACTAAGTTTGCTGATTCTAACCCTGATTGTAGTGTAGCTGTTGATGAGCTAATTGATCCTGAGAGTGAAGCAGAGACTTGTGATATTATAGCTAAAGAAGCTGATTCTGCTACTGCTGCAGATGCTGATGCTGCATTTGTCGCATAATCTTGGGTTGCTGCGTTCCCTGATGTGATGTTTATTGCTCCTGCTATCTCTAATGTTCCGGTCGATGAATCCCATGCTAATTTATTACCTTCAGAACCTGTTAAGAAGAAATCTCCTTGGTTGTCCATATAGGTTTTCCATTCTCCATCTTTATAGAACCCTAAGTTCGTAGAAGCTAAATAAAGTCCTTCAGCTGATGCTGTTGGCGGTCTTACTGCTCTACCTGCACTATCCGTAAATATTTTTCCATCTAAAGTACTAGTAGTATTCTCTACTGATGCTGAAAATGCTGCGTCTGATGCTGATATTTCTGTTCCTAGAGAGCCTGATAATGAGCTTGTTGCTGCATTAAGTTCTTCAGTGTTTACACCACTACCTCCTGTTATATCTATATTACCTTTTATATTGAGGGTTGTTCCATCCCAGTATATGTAATTTGCACCTGTTGTTCCTGTTCCTACCCTAAACTTACCGTTACCATCTAAGTATACTCCTGTTCCAGTAGTACTTGTCATGTTACCGGCATTCGTACCTGCTGCTAAGGTTCCATTGTTTAATGAACTTGAAATTATAAAAGTAGAAGTATCTAAAGTAAATGTTTCAGTATTAATAACTAAATTACCATCTGTGAAGTTATCTAATGATATGAAGTTATTAGCGCCTCCTACTTTCCAAGCACCGTCAGTATACCAGTAGTTATTATTATTTACAAATATACCGTCGTTGAAAGCTCCTGTTGTGCCTGATACTTTTCTACCTATAGATATTTTTTGACCTGTTTCTAATCCTCCTGCTACTGTAGCTACATGAAGTATACCTGCTATAGATCCTGTTTCAGCTGTTATAGCTCCTTTAAAAAATCCATTTTCAGTGTATAAGCCAAAACCTGGTTCATTATTACCGTATAAGTAACCTGAAGCTAATCCTGAAAGGTCTCCTAATCTAGATCTTAACTGTAAATCGTATGCTCCTGATCCTGTTCTTTCTACAATATCCATATAAGGAGTAGAAACATCTCTAGGATTAGCATTCATCATTATATACCCAGATGATATATCTTGAGATGGATTAAATACTCCTGTTGAAACTAATACTTGCCCTTCATTATAGGGTTTCGCTGTTGAAACTAGCCCTGATAAGAATTCTGCGTCTAAGTCTATTAAGTAAACTGTATCTCCGTTAACATGGGAATCTGCTTCTGTATCATGGTAATCTCTTATAACAGTTAAAACATTACTACTAATTGCTGTTACCTTTAATCTTTCATTCCCTATCTTTATAATATTCTGTACTCCAAGACCGGATGAATCGGTTACATTGACACTAGTCTCTCCTGTGGTTGATATATCTGCTGATAAAGTTGTAATAGATGCTGATACTGCTGGTGTACCTCCGTATGCTCTTTCTACGTACAACTCTCCTGCTAAACCGTCTGGATCTATTGAACCTGTATTTCCTGTTATGGATGAATCTTCTGAGTATCTTTTTGATCCTGATACATACACATATTCTACGCTAAAACCAGCATCGTTGACTGATTTAATTTTAAGTATTTCTCCTTCAGAAAAACCTGAAGTATTAGCAACTGAAAATGTTACGGCATTTGCTGCGTATGATGAAGACCCTGCTAAGATTACACCGTCTGTATCTTTTAATGGTTGTATTGTAGTAGCGTTAGCGACCATTAGTTGTCCACCGACTACGTTTACAGTTTCTTTTTCGAATACTGTTGTGCTGAGTGTCCCTCTAATTCGCATATTTTCAAACTCTGCTGAACCGTTTCCGATTGTGTCTATTCTCCAACCTTTTAGATTAGAAACAAAATTAGATGATTCTAATTTTCCGTCTGAATGTATTATTAGTCCTGTCTCGTCTTCACCGTAGTTTTCTCCGAAGCCTGCTGTAGGTATTGTTCTAATTTGAGAATCAGTTATTTCCCAACCACCAATCTTATTACCCTGTTGACCGAACATTGCTATGGTATTAGCACTGCCAGTCCCTGCTCCGTTATATATCTTTATACCGTAAAGATCATCTGCTGCATCTGATATTTCTCCTAGTCTTATTATTTCTGCAGAAGCAGTATCGAATATGTTTAACCTTTGAGTGGTTGTATCAATATTAAAATAAGTTGTGTCTAACTTAAAATTATCTGTCTTAATATCAACACCAGTGGTTGTGTTAAACCTAACATAGTTATTAGCATCCTTAGTCAGATCCAGCGTTGGTACAGTGTTATCCATACCTATTATTACACCAGCAGCATCAGTTCCAAAGCCGGTTTTTGCACCTGCCACGATCATCGCATCTAAAGCGCTACCTGATATCTTAAATACATTTGTTTCTCCTACTTCAATAGCAGAAGAAGCTCCCAACAGTTTTACACTTCCGTTACCAAGAGACATAGATGCTTCTGTGGAAGATATTTCTATATTAGATGCTGAGATTTCTAGTAATGAAGTTGAGAGGCTTACGTTACTCCCGTCAAACTTTACAAAACTACTTGTTGCATCCCCTACATAAAATCTAGGGGTACCTTCATTATACTCTAACTGAATACCTTTATTGCCGAACGTACTGTCATTGAAAGTTATACTTCCTGCATTTGCATCTATTACTACGTTAGTAGATTTCTTTATCTGTGTATTAGTTATTTCCCATCCAGCAATTTTACCTCCGGAGAACATTACTGCTGATCCTGTTATATCTCCGTTACCTTTTAAATTAAAATTTGAAGCAGAAATAAAATGATCTGTTGGTCCTGCAGCACCGGATATAAAGAAGGAAGGTATGCCTAGGGTTTCAGGTCCATGTATGGCGTTAGGTGTGATACTGAATCCTCCTATGAGTCCGGAGGATGCTGTTATATCTCCTTCGATGATTGCTCCAGAAGCGTGTAAGAAGCCGCTAGAGGAGATAGCGAAGTTAGATCCAAAATGTACGTAATATGGAGCAGTCACTGCTGGATCAAAGTCTATGTACCATTCGTCAGAAGATAGATTTCCTCCATCTGAATTCATAGCTTTATTTTTATCGTAGAATTGCCCGTTAAACAGGTCGATTATCATCCTACTACCAGTTATCTGGCTGTCAGCTATATATACATCTCCGATTGATCCTCCGTTTTCTTGAAAGTCAGCAAATGCTTCTCCACCGATAGGTACAGTCGCAGTTGTTCCGTCTTTCCTTTGAAGAATTAATTGATTTTCAGCGAAGGACGCTGTATAGAAGAATGATCTAAAATTTTCATCTAATTCTTCATGTGTTAGAGGTGCTCCTTTCTCGTCTCTAAATGTTAAACCCATAGTACGTTCCCTTTATTATAAATACGCTCTAATTCTCGAATTAGCCAGTATACATAATATAAGCTAAGGCGTAGAATGATGGAACGTGGTATGATGTTGTTATGTCGTGGTCGTGACTGAGGCCGTTACCTTGTGATAAGGTTGTACCAGCTCTCCAGTATACGTATTTATTATCTGTGTCACTATCTCCACTTCCTTTATACTTAGTTGGACCTACATTATCCACTCCTCCAATAGCTCCGTTTTGACCTGTACCTGGGTTGTTGTATTCTATATAATACGAATCTTTATATTGATGAGTGTGACTAGGGATCTGAGCTTGTGTTAAGGTGTGTGCTTGAGTGGATCCAAAGTGATCATGATTAGTGTTCCCTCCTGTTGATACTGCACTTCCACTAATAGTTGTAGTAGGTGTACCTGTTGTGTTGTTACTAGCTACTATAAATTTATTTCTTAAATCTGGAGTAACTACTGAGTTATATGTTGATCCATTACATAAATTCCAACCGCTAGGTAATGATTGTACTGCTCCTGACCACATGATTATTCCTCCTTGAGGTATTGGTGCTGCATTTACTTGCTTTACTACACTGTTATTTTGTTGAACTAAGAAATTGTAGTTTGTAGCAGATGAAGCATCTGCAATGGTGTTAACTTTCAATGAACCGGAAATTGTAGCACTTTCACTTACATATAATTCTCCGCTTCCTGAGATATCACCCGTGAAGGTTGCTTTTCCATCTATGTTAATGTCGTCTGATCCTGTTATTTTACCTTTTACAGTTAATACATTTCCTGTTATAGTTGCAGAAGTTCCTATACCGACAGCTCCGTCTGCTGCAAAATAGGCTACCATTTTGTTGTAAGTGGGTTCTGCTGATGAAGATGGTGGTGCAGATATTATACTAAACGATTCGTCTCCTGTGGTAGATTGTAAACCCATGATTATATGAGCGTTGTGAGGTCCTTCTAATATAATACCACGTTCATTACCTGTTAATAGGTTAGCACCAACATTATTCTCGATTCTAGTATTAGCTGAATCCCATGTGAATAATTTTGACCTGTAGTTGTTCCCGTGGTCTTTACCGAACACTATACTACCGCTAATAACAAAATCTCCAAGGTTGTTAGCAGCGCCTCTATGGAGGATTTTTCCATTTCCTGTTACAGTTAACAGCGGCGTTATACCGTTATAAAGTTCTATATTTGCGTTGTTGTCTGAGAAGTTGTTTCTTAATACTAAATCTTTAGTGGTACCACCATACGTAATACTTGCGTTTGCGGCATCTGTTCCTATCTTAAAGTCTGATCCATCTCTCAAATACACATCTCCGCCTTCTACTCTTAATTTTTCTCCAGTAGCAGCGGTTGTTGCTCCTAATACTAAAGCATCAACTCCGGTACTATTATCATATACAATTGCTGAAGCTCCTCCTAGTAGTGTTGGGGATAGTTTAAATTGCAATTCTCCAACATTTCCTGCTGCTACTGGGTCAGATCCTGTATAAGGGTTTAGGGGTATATTAATTGCACTAGCAGCTTGTACTGTACTACCTGTATAATGTAAGCTTAGGCTTCTCAAATCAGATGAAAGAGAAGCTGAGTAAAATACTGAGCTAAAGTTAACGTCTAATTCGTCGTATGTTAATGCTGTTCCTTTATTGGATCTTAGTGTTATTGCCATGGTTAAATATCTAATTTTACTACTACTGTTGTTTCATTGTTATTTGATACAGGTACTGGTTGGCCCATTTTAGCTACAGCGATTAGTTCGTTTGCATCATTATATAGACCTACAGTAGTGAAGTACGGTTTAAAGTGACTTCCTGTAAGTTCTGCTTTTATAGTACCATTTAAATCCGTTACACTGGTTGGGTGTAGTGTATTGTTAAATTCACTTTCCCCTACCGGGCAATGGTAGTTATACGTATAAATAGGTTGTGATGATTGCCAAGTAATACTACCTGAAAAGTAATTAGCATAGTAATTACCCACTGCAGGATTAGTTATTATCATTAGACCATGAGAATAGACAATGTTTCCGACTATTCTCTGTGGAGAAGATGCTGATAGTATTAGGTTGCCGTTCTTATCATCTATTAAGGTAGTTTTCCAATCATCAAATCCTGCTACCACAAATTCCTGTTCGGTTTCATTTATATAGTCTCCTTCCCTTACTACATATTCTCCATCTTGTAATTCTTCTGCTGCTCCATATAGTGTACCTATTTCTTCATTGTAACTTTCCGATACGAATCCATATTCATCGTCTTGTAAACTATCAGATGAAGTATATACATAATTAGATTCTGGACCTGATATATCTGGTTCAATTCTAATACTACCTGGTTTTATATTTGTTCCGTAGAGGTTTTGAGGTATAGATATAACGGTAAATTCAGATTCTGCTCTTCTTTGATTTTGTGTATAAGAGCTCTGTAGATAGTTCTCATACGCTGAGCCTGACATTTCATTTGAACTACTAACGGGACTTCCGTTTTCAAAGCCTGAGTAGTATAGATGATTAATACTATTGTAAACTAGTTGGGTGTAATGTTCTGTGTCTGTGCCTATTAATCTTTTATCTGCTGTATCAGGGAAAAATTGTGTTGATCCTGAAATGCCTATATATGTTTCAACTCCGTATTCAACATGTTGACTCCCTGAGATTGTAAAGCTCTTATGAGCAATATAGGAAGTTAAAAATGAATCTTCTTTGTTTAGTTTTTTGTAAGCACTCATTCATTAATAGTCAAGTTTGATTCGTATTAGAGCTTCCTTAGTAAAATCCTTTAGTAAAGGTTTTGATAATTTAGCTACTCCTAATAGATCATTGTTATCATTATATAGTCCTACAGATGTTACGTAAGCTTGTGGATTATTAACCATTGAATTGTGTCTTATCTCTCCTGAACCTGTTACATTAGAAGGGTTAGATGAATAGTTAAATTCACTATTTCGTACCCTTACAAAAACATAATTTGAAGATATTGTTTCTTCTGAGTTCAGTTTAAAACTACCTCCTCTTTCAATTGCTTGGTAGAGTAACCTGTTATTAAATCCGTTTTCGTCTGCAGAACCAGATTTAATTTCAAAGCCTGCGGAAATATTTTCCTGTAATGCCTGTACATTTAAAAGTATTATACCTACGTCAGGTAAAAATTTTCCGTAAGAAGCTATATACCCGGTCTGAGCGGTGTAACCTGTTCCTAAGTCATGAGAAACGCCGTTTGAACCTGAGATTACCTCGTATACTCTTCCTACATCGTTGTATGTTACAGTTGAGCTTAATCCACTATTATCTGTAAGATCAAGAGTTTCGGAACTACCCTCTAATCTGAGATTAAATGTACCTGGTAGTAACTTTTCTTTGTACCTTGCTCTGTTCACTGAAATTGCAAAGAAACCTTTTGTACCTGTATTACCTCCGTATAGAAAAGTGGATTCTTCATCTCCTAGTACTAATGATCTGAATTGTCCATATATAGTTGATGTTGGAGATTTCCCGGCTACGTTTGTATTATAGGCTGTAGCTCCTAAGCCATCCTCTGATCCGTACGCTATTGAGTATTGAACTGCAGCAGCAGTAGAGTCTGATGATGTTTGATATACATTTAAATAATAATCACCGCTTGTTGCTGCTTCTTGTGTTGATGATGTTTCAAAGCTATCTAATTCATAAGTGTCAGTAGACCATACTGTAGATGATACAGAGTCTGCACTTACTATTACGTCTTCATTATCGAATTTTTTAAATGACATATCTTATTAAGTTGTTTTCGTTATTGTAATTGGAATAGTAACTCTTGCTCCACTATCTCTACCGATTATAGTAATCGTACTAGTAAGTGATGTTGCGTTAGATCCATACAGAGTGTTTATTGTTGTACCGGTGATATTGATAGATGTACCGATTACTGCTTTTGATACATTTGTACCAAGTGTGGTAGTTGAATTAAGTCTATCTGCTTCTGATGAGGTTACACCTACTCCGGTAAAGTTTGACAGTAAGCGTACATCTGCTATTGTTGCAGAATAACCGTTAGTTTCATATGCTTGAGTAGCTCCTAAATAGTTAAGAGTTTGCGGTGTGATAGTTAGAGAGGCACCTTGTTTTAATGTAATAGATGCAAATCCTGCTTCTAGTATTGGTAGCTTAGCTGTACCTCTTGGAAGTGTAGCAAGCTTGTATTTCATTACTTGATTTTCATCTGGGAATGCTTCTAGGAGTGGCATATTTTCTATAGCTTCTCCAAAGAAAGCTGAACCTGACGGATGAGCGGTGTTATATAGAGTGTAGTCTATTTCATCATCTGATAATGCAAATTGAGTAATTCTAAAGGAACCGTCTCCTCGAGCGAGTAATTCACGTCCTTTTTTTGTTAATATTGCGTCTACTGTGACGACTGAGTTGTTTAGGTATCCCATGTTCTAACTTTTATATATATTATAAATATGTAGCTTTTTAATATTCTATGCTGATGATGAAGAAGAATCCGATGATGACTCAGACGATGATGATGATTGTGTAGAAACTACACATTCAGTTTTAACTGAATCTACAAATCCTTTATCATTTGTTGATATTATTGAATTAGTTTCTTTTAACCATACTAAATGTCTCCCTACTGGTTTAATTCTATTAGCAGTTGAGGTATATAATCTTGATCCTCCAATTCTTCTTACTTGTGTTCCTGCAGCTTGTGCTGCTATTGTCGTACTATCGTACCCTCTTTCTACCATTACTTTTATATACTGACTATATAGTACTAGTTCTTGACTGAAAGGGTTAAGTTGTTTTCTGTTATGATTTACGTTTAACACCTGTACTTTTTCACCTGAGTCTAGTACCAGAATATCTCCCGGTGTTACCAATGTACCTGGTATAGGGTTTAATCGGAAAGTATTATCTGTCCCTACGTTAGTCAGTACATCAGGATTTGAAATTGTTCCTACTAGTCCTTCTCCAATAGTAGGTTGAGTTCCTTTTCCGTCAAATAGTAGATTCTGCATATCCCTCTCTGCTAACGGAATATTACATATTCTTTCTAACTCTGTTGCTACCCCACTAAAAGGGTAGAGTGCTGCTTCTATTGTCATTCCTGCTATTGCAGGTGATATCCCACTAAAATCTGCTTCGGATGTTTTTGTTCCGTTATACCTAGCATTAATTAAACCTGTATCTGTGTAGTTTGAATCTTGAACGGATGCAGGTTGAGCGTAGGGTTCTTGAATACCTCTAACGGCTGATAGTGTTAAGAACCTATCTAATTCTCCAAAAAAAGTTCCGATATAAACTAAAGGTTGTCCGTTTGAGCTATTATGTGTTACTTTCTGTTTTAATCTTACATGTAAATCATCTGTAGATGTTGTAAATGTTTCGTTGACTGGTGCTCCTGATTTTATAGTTTCTACTACTCCTGAGTTATAAGTCTGTGTTAGTAGTGTTTTTGTAACGTTTGGAGTTCCGGAAGTATTAGAGGTGTGAAAAATTTCTAGTAATAACTGTATTGTAAAATTTGCATAGTTATTAGAGTTTTGATAGAATGATGGTTCTATCCTGATTACAGACGGTACCGGTATGTCAAAGGTATTATCTAAGTCAGCTAATGTAAATACGATATTTGCACCTCCTTCTCTATTTAGAGACCTTACTGGTGATGTTATTGTGTTTATTACAGATAGTGCGGGTTGACTACTTATTTGGTATCCGAACTCTTTTTTAAATGCTGAATCGCCTTCCTGGTGAAACAGTGTTAGATCTACTTGTGGGTTACCTAGTAATGCGTCAAAATTGTCAGGTTGTATCCCTCCACTCACCCTGTCTACATCGTACCTAATTCTATTAGTTCTTGTATTTTCTGCATTACTAATTAATGCATTATACTGGTTATTAAAGAAAGGTTCTATTAAAAACGGGTCTACAGCTATTTCTGAGTTGGTGGTGCTTACGCTGTTATTAATTATAGTATCCTGGTTATTAAGAAAAAAGTAACCAGTCTTATCACTAATATCTATTATATTTAAAGTTGTGTTTTCTCCGCTGCTGGAAATGGGAAGTAGTATTTTATTTATCTCAGATAAAGATGGAACTATTCTAGTACCTTCAAGGTCTACGTCTGAGATCGTTAGAGATTTAACTGTAACAAATCCTGTTCCGCTTTCTGTTTGTACTAATACTCTAATTTCTCCATCCGTTGGGGCAGTGTTTGAAAAGACTCCTTGACTTGGCATAATCTACTTTTTTATATAAATATCTACTATTAATTATAATATTTAACGTTATGAGACAGTATCCCGTTGCTTATGTATGTATGAGCTTTTTCAACCGTTAACTTAACTACTGGTCCATCCTCTGCTTCTTCTACTCCTAAGACCTCGTAACCTGTTGTTATGTCTCCTACTTCTAAGGAATTTGCTGCTATAAATTCTGATTTATTATCTACATATACTCTATGTCCTGGGCTGCATATTAGTTCTCTGTCGCTATATACTATTTTTACTTTTTCACTTTTATCTTGTAGCTGTGCTCTAGTTACGATACAGCTTAGTAATTCTAAAGTAGTTTCATGTTTTGTTCTAACTATATCACCTGTTTTTATATCCTTGGCTTTTTTAGTTTTTCCCTGTTCTAATGTAATATCTGTTTCAGGGTCTATACAGTTATTGGCAGGTTGCTGTACAATAGAGATAGAGTCTTTTACAGTTGTTCCTATACGTAGCGAAATAGTACCATATCTAGTGCTACTGGTATTATTTGCTGAAGCGTACCAGGTTCTTGATCCGTTACCTGTCCCCATTGCGCTAGAAAGGGTTATCCAGGATATACCTTCGTAAAGGTTCCAGCTTGTATTTGATGATATGGATAAGGTACCATTGGTGGCGTAACCGCTTGCGTTAACTGAAGAGGGAGACATTGTTGCATAGCTTGAGTTAAATATTACTGAATCTGA
>Ga0228633_1000052_pt1 | contig 30903 bp, 49 predicted proteins | sample 41DmetaG_FD_182703 | JGI IMG/M metagenome (GOLD analysis project Ga0228633, IMG submission 182703) | Seawater microbial communities from Monterey Bay, California, United States - 41D | ecosystem: Environmental > Aquatic > Marine > Coastal | place: USA: California | collected 2016-11-13
TTTTCAATAGCTACATATCTAGCTTTATTCTCTACATATTGAGAGATTCTCTTATCAATACGAAAGACTTGTGAACCTTTAATCTCTACACTATCCCAAAGCTTCTCATGATGGGTCTTAGGTGTGTGTCTAAAGACAGGTTCAGGCAAACTTCTCCTATCACCAGATGAGGTTAATAGGAGAAGTGCACAAAAACATGTAGTTATTCTATACATTAATAATAATAACTAGACCTGCTGCGATAATTGAGCCACCAATAAAGTATGTTAGCGCTTCAAACTTCATTAGCTTAATACGTTCGTATGATGTCAAGGACTCCCAGTCTTCTTTGAGTTGTACCTTATCATCAACATACTTATCTGTTGTACTTCTGTTATATACATTACGCAGAAGTAGTCCTGAGGCTGCTGCAGCAAGGGTGAAGATTGGAATTAAGAGAATTCCTTTCATAGCAACTCCGAGTGCACCGCTAGTGTAAGCGTAGATGAGCACTGTAAGGGCGAGTAGTAGTGGCCAATAACGCTTTGCGTATGTAATAATCGGTAATTTTAATAGTTTCATAGAAAAATACTTAGTGTGTTTTCCATGAAAGGCAACTACTAGCCAATCAGCGCTCTAGCGATTCTACCTTGTGGCGACCATGCTCCAAGCCCACCTAAGAACTTAACAAGAATCCAAGCACCTAAACCCCAAACAATCCATTTATACTTTGTAAGCTTATGGTATTTGTCTTTATAGGCTTGATACTTCTCTAGGTCTTTAGCAAGAATCGCATTACTCTCTCTTAATGCAGCCTTCTCTTTTTCACCATTAGCAATTTGTACCTTTGCTCTTTCTAGCTCTTTCTCAGCCTCTCTTAACGCGACTATCTGCTTCTTAATAGTAGAGCTAGTAGTACGTAACTCTTTCTCAATAACAACAATATGCTGTACGTAAATCTGTCTGAGTGTTTCAATATTATCAGCAAACTCACTCTTTTTACGTTTCATTGTTGCTACAAGAGATTCAATCTCTTTAGCATATATTTTTGCTTTTATAATCTCAGCTTGAGCATTACTAACGCTCTGCTGGGCAGTGAAGGCAAAGCCTGTTGCGGCCATTACATCGTCACTCGCTTTATGTACATCTGCTTTATCAGTATGTGGTATAACCTCACGCTTGTCATTCTGCCTGAAATTACAAGATGTAGCAGTTAGAATTAAACTAACAACTATCATTCTCAATAGGTTATGTTTGTATATACTATTCTTCATAGTACCTATATTTAGTCAGATTCCAGCATTATCAATCTACATTAAGCCATTACGAAGTAGTTTGTACCGTCACTAAACACCTTAACAGCTTGATATTGTGTTGTTAGTGTATAAGAACCAGCTCCATTAATTGTACCACTTGCTGGTGTTAATACCACATCTGCAGTTGAGCCTATCTTCATATGTGTAGTCTCTCCTTTATGACTCGTTGGAGCTAGTAGTGTTACATCAATTTGTGCACCAGCTGTATCATCATTATATAAGTTATGTGTAGTGTCAACTGCCTGTGTATGAGTAGTTGTAGATATTGTCTCAGAACTATATAATGATGCCCACTTACCTATACCATTACTATCTAGACATGTTAATACATCACCTGTATGATCAACCTCATCAAACACTAGACGCATACCATTACCAACTCTAACGTTGAATGTATCTGCGCTAACGGTACTAAAGGTATTCGATAAATCACCCGCATTAAACATGAATGATCGATCATGATTGATTATACTACTTTGACCACCGGCTATACATGACTGCGTGGTAATTATATTGTCTCGTCCTGCTAATATAGCACTATAATTGCTAGTCGCTTCATTGTTTAAACCGCCTATAATAGTAGAGCCATTACCTGCTGTACCTATCTTATTTTTATCACCACCTAGTAATGAACTTCTTGGGCCGGCAGCGACTTCATCAGCTGAAGTGCGATATATCTGCAGATCTACAGCTGAGGCGCCTCTTCTATTACCCTGTACGATATTATCATGATTCGCCGCGCCAGTATTTCTCTCAACAACTTCAAGTGCTAATTGCGTGCCGTTGTTGTTATTGTCATGATTTAGTTCAGTACCTCCCATAAGACCCCAATCAGCACTATATGTACCTACAGTACTATAAGTACTATCCCAGTTAGCACTCTCAGTATCAACTGTTGTATATGTACTCTCCCAATCAGCACTCTCATTAGTTACTGTGGTGTATGTACTATCCCAGTTAGCACTCGCAGCTTCTATTTCCGTACTATCAAATTGATCATCCCAGGTATTACTTAACGAGGTGACTGTATTATATGTACTATCCCAGTTAGCACTCGCGGCTTCAATTGCTGTGCTATCAAATTGATCATCCCAAGTATTGCTCAGAGAAGTAACTGTATTATATGTACTATCCCAGTTAGCACTCTCAGCATCAACTGTAGTATATGTACTCTCCCAGTTACCAGAAGATGCTATAATAAAGGTAAAATTAAAAGGTTGTTTTACCCAAGCACCTTGCTGATAAATCCAAGATCGGTGTTTTTTGCCTTCTTCAGGAGTTGGAAAATTAATAGCAGCCATATAACTTTATTTATTCTTAGTAACCTATAATAATATAACTTTTTTAGTTTCTATTTTGACTCAGTAAATAGCTAGATAGTCTCTTCATCTGAAAAAGGCTTGATATCGTTGTCAATGATATATGTTAGAAGCTCTTCTTCTGTATCAGCAATGACCATTATATTTGGAGATGATGTATACCCACTGCATTGAAGTGGATCTTCTATTACAATTTTTGTTTCATCACTATATAGTATCCACCACTGCTCTTGAGTCGTTTCAATATTATCGACATTTGTTATTTTTTGTATTGACATAAAATTATAGGGCTACTGTTACTGACCAATTGCGATCTCTAAGAGTTTGTGCATCAATAGAGCCCTGACCAGTAGGGGCGGCATTCGTGCCACCTAAATTTAAAGTACCATTTGTCGTGCCGGCAGCAACAAGATCTGCTAAAATGGCATTTACTGCTGTTGCAGTTAATTGATTATATTCTGCTTTAAAAAATAATAAACTTGTTGGCACCGAACCAGCCACGTATCCAGATAATTGATTTCTACGACAGCTAAATTGTTCAAGAACTGTATTACTACTTAAACTTGGAATATTACCAGTGAGTTGATTACCGTAACAAAAGAAATCTCTCAGCACCGTATTACTACTTAAACTTGGAATATTACCAGTTAAGTTATTTTCAGCACAGTCAAATTGTTCAAGCACCGTATTACTACTTAAACTTGGAATATTACCAGTTAAGTTATTTTCAGCACAGTCAAATATTTCAAGCACGGTATTGTTGCTTAAACTTGGAATATTACCAGTGAGTTGATTTCTACGACATTTAAATACTGAAAGCTCCGTATTGTTGCTTAAACTTGGAATATTACCAGTGAGTTCATTATCAACACAGTTAAATTTTTCAAGAACTGTATTGTTGCTTAAACTTGGAATATTACCAGTGAGTTGATTACTGTAACAAAAGAAATCTCTCAGCACCGTATTGTTGCTTAAACTTGGAATACTACCAGTGAGCTGATTTTTGCCATAATTTATAAGCTGTAAACTCGACATACCGGTGATATCAGGAATAGACCCGCTGAGTTTGTTATCATCCACAAATATTGTCTGTATATTAGTATTATCAGTATAACCGGTTATTTCTGTTATATGATTACTTCTGCATCTTATTTCTTGTAAATTTTCAAAAGCAGATACATCAATCGTACCACTAAGTTTCGGAGAGGATGTCCCGCAATCGATTTTTGTAACAGCTGAAGGGCCGTCCTCTGGATTTATACTTATTACTGTCGCCATAGCTATTAATACGTTTTATTTATAGATTGACCTGAATTTACAAACTCAGTATCACCGTCGCCCCAATCGACGAAGACACCTCCGCTCGATGTAGTTACTTTAAAACCTGTGATTGTAGTACCAGGTGAGGGAGTGTCGAAGCGCCAAATACCATCAAACACAGGCCATACTCGTACGTCATTTAAATACGCAGCAGATACCTGACCGTCTCCTAGTTTTAAATTAATCGCGTTGTTAAGAATATTATTCACAGCCTTAATCTATAATAATATATAACGTATTAGCAGCAGGTGGGGTAAGTGCATTATACCCCGCCTGTGTTATTTGAATTATTTCATTAACCTGTGTTGTTTCCGCAGAAACATCTGAATCCGGGCTTGTAACTACGTTATCTAGATCTGATATACCGCCAGATGTATCCACCCAGTGATATGCATCACCATCCCAATAATATACAAATAGCTTACCACTATCATCTTCAAACCACAAATCACCTACTTCTGAATCAACCGCTAACGGCGGCGTACTTTGTGTTACAACAGACGCTCCTGCTCCCCAATTAGCGCTATAGGTGCCTACTGTCGTATATGTGGACTGCCAATCAGCGCTATTAGCACTTGTGGTAGTATAATTACTATTCCATTTATCGATTAATTCATCTTGAAGGTTTCTGTTAACAATAACCCATTCATCTTTTATATTAGAACCGTCTTCTATCGCGATAATTAAATCACCTTTATCAACTTGTATGTCGTAAAACGTACCACCTGTTTCAATATAATATGTATCACCTTGCGATACACCAGTACCTGCTGTTAACGGTGGGCTATCTGTACTCGCATTATAACCACCCTCCAAATTATTAACACCGGTTACAATACTATCGACATATGCCTTTACACTCTGCTGTGTTGGTACTTTTGTAGCAGAGCCATCTGCATCACCTAACACTTCTGGATCAGTTAAATTATCAATATCTAGTACCCATGTTGCAGGTGTAGCAATATCTTCAATATCATACTTAACCCAGTTAGCGCTATTCGAACTTACAGTAGTATAGGTTGATTCCCAATTTGTACTAGTTACATTTTCATAAACGCTTAATGAACTATTATATGATAATATATCTTTATCTTGTAAGGAGTTAATTGATACATCATGTAGATCTTCCACATCGTAACCTAAATCTAGACTGACATACATCTTACCTTCTGGAGCAACTGCCGACCGTATACAGTAACCTAAACGCACTTCATGGTCAGGTGTTGTAGGAATAATGTCGACAAGCGCACCATTTGTACCAAGATACACAATTTCACCAGCTGGAATATTACTTGTATCGATACCACTAAGTATACCTTGCGTGGTTATATAACCAAACTGATTCGAATCAATATCTTCTGCAGCTACACCAGCCACTGCATGAGATTCTTCCTCTGTATCGTTAGATGCTAAAGATATTAGCGGGTGCTGACCCTGAGCACTAGTAATATAAACTGCCTGACCTGCTGTAATATTTTCATTTGCCTTAACACGTAGGACCTGCTCCATACCAAGCATAACACCTATACCATCACCAGCAAGGCCTAAATCCAAAGTACCCTCTGTTTCATTCCAGTTCAAATTACCTTCAACAGGTGTTATAGTATCGTCTAGGTGAAACTGTATAGAGTGTACATTGTCTATAGTGTTATCGTTAACATCAAGATTAGCAGAAACACCAATTGTACCTGTACCGCAGGATGAGAGTTGATCCATTGTAACAACTTTACCACAAAAATCACCAGTGCCTCCACTCTCCCAATCAGCACTATATGTACCTACAGTACTATAAGTACTATCCCAGTTAGCACTCTCAGTATCAACTGTTGTATATGTACTCTCCCAATCAGCACTCTCATTAGTTACTGTGGTGTATGTACTATTCCAATTACCGGATGCAGCTTCTATTTCCGTGCTATCGAATTGATCATCCCAAGTATCACTTAACGAAGTAACTGTATTATAAGTACTATCCCAATTACCGGATGAAGCTTCTATTGCTGTACTATCGAATTGATCATCCCAAGTATCGCTCAGAGAAGTAACTGTATTATAAGTACTATCCCAGTTAGCACTTGCGGCTTCTATTGCTGTACTATCGAATTGATCATCCCAAGTATCACTTAACGAAGTAACTGTATTATAAGTACTATTCCAATTACCGGATGCAGCATCGACTGTAGTATATGTTGACTGCCAATTAGCACTATTAGCACTTGTGGTAGTATAATTACTATTCCATTTATCGATTAATTCATCTTGAAGGTTTCTGTTAACAGCAACCCACTTACCTTCTGCATTAGACCCATCTTCTATCGCGATAATTAAATCACCTGGATCTACTTGTTCCGTGTAAAACAACCCACCCGTTTCAATATAATATGTATCTCCTTGTAATACACCGACCCCTGCTGTTAACGGCGGGCTATCTGTACTCGCATCATAACCACCCTTTAGATTATTAACACCAGTTACAATATTATCAACATACGCTTTTACACTCTGCTGTGTAGGTACTTTTGTATTAGAATTACTCCCTAAATTATTCTCATCTAGTACCCAGTTAGCAGCTGAAATACTATCTGATGAATAGGTCACCCAGTCTGCACTATTTGAACCTACCGTTGTATAGGTTGATTCCCAGTTAGCACTATAAGTACCTACCGTTGTGTATGTTGAATTCCAGTTACCGCTAGTTGATTCTAATAATGAAAAATCATAACCACCAGTATTCCATAGCGCACTATTAGCATTAACTGTTGTATATGTACTGCACCAATCATTACTATCACCACAATCTGCAGATACAGTACCTATAACCGTTAAGTCGCCACGCATAACACCACCGTTCGCAAACTGTTTGGCTACAGTACCACCACCACCTCCGGATAATTCGATAGCACGTTTAAGTGACATTAACTCACCACTAAACTTATCAGATATAACTTTTTCAAGTTCTACTTTTAGCTTTTTAATACTCTTATTGAAGTCCTTATTGCCTTTTACCGGGTCATAATTTTCTTCAATTAACGCTTGTACGGTCTCTTCTTTATTTTGATTAACTTGCTCAAGTAAACGTGTCTTACTCTCTTCAACCAAGTTAATAAAGTAATCCTTCTGACTCTCGTTAAGTATATCAACCTCATCTCTGATATTACTGATCCTAGTATCGTAGTATTCTCTGATACTACCATCAACAGTTTCAATTTTTTCTAGTAACTGGTCCTGTAAATCGTTAACCGCTGTTTTAACATTACCTACCCTACCAAGAGCTTTATCTACACCCTTTTTGATCTGCTCAGTTAATACATCGCTCTGTTGTGATACCGTTTCATGTACATCTTTTGTAACACGCCCTTCAGCTGCCTTAATTTTATCTACAAGGCTGAGCTCAATTCTACCATCGAGCTCCTTAATACGCTCCTCGTTAATGTCAAAGAACTCACTAAAGTTATTTTCAATTCTACTAGTAAGATACTTCTCTATCTCACTATGCTTTTGCTCTGTATAGTTCTCAAAATCTTGTTTATTATTAATAAGAGCAGTATTAAACTCTTCAAGTAGATCAACTTTTGACGTATCGAAGAACTCTCTGATACTTTGTTTTTTCTCTTCTATGGTAATATCAGCTTCTGCTATTTTTTGAAGCCTAACACGCTCCGCGTATTCTGCTGCATGCCGCTTTGCTACCTCAACCTCCTCAAGTAAATCTTCTTTATAGTCGCGTGCAATATCTACTACATCATCCTCGATCATGATGCTATCGATAATCCTCTGATCTTCAGCACTATTAACGACTTCATTATTTGCCTCGTTATATAGCACCTCAAAGCTACCTTCTGTAAGTACAAACGGGATCGTACGCTTTACATCCTTCTCTACTACAGGTATCGCAACTACAGGTTTGCCGTTATATACAGACAACTTCTCCGCAATATACGTTGTACCATTTATCTCAAATTCAAACACATCGAAGAAAACTTCATTATAGCTTTCAACTGTTAGGATGTTATGTCTTGAGCTAGTAAAGGTAGGATTTACCTCTTCGCTAAACAGTTTAATCATATGTAAGTATATTTAGTCTTACACGATACTAAATCTATAACTATTCACTAGTAAACTGCATATCATAAAGCTTACTATCTAGATCTATAATTCTACCTATATGGCCGGAGTTACGAAGAGATTTAAATGCTAAGTTACCAACACCAAACTCACCATCTTTCTCTAGAGAGTCTTTCCTCATTCTAGAAATCTTCTTACGTATCTTTGTAGTTGCAGCCTGCAAGTCTTCTATACTCATATCAGAACTTTCCACAACCGTGCGTTCCAGTCTATCGATATCTCTCTCTATTTGTTCTGCTTTTGTTTTAACATCTGCAGCATCAACTTCTGGTGGATCAAAAACAGGCTCTCTTAACCACTCACCTTTTTGTAGAGAGTATAGACCAGAAGCCATGTGTGGTTCATCTACATCTTGAAAATAAACTTCAACCTCGACACCACCTATTGTGATATCATGCCTTTCATTCCAAATAAACCTCTTACCATCTAACGAAGACTTAACTAACTCTTCGTCAGCATTTACATCTTTAAAGTCTAGTAACATATGCACATCAAGGTCAGAGTAGTCAGTATAGTTGTAATTAGCAAGTGAACCTGTCAACTGAACATCTGTAATAAGGTCTTCAACTCCCGCTTGCTCTGAAACGTCTTTAGCAATCTCTAAGAGAGTTTCTCTCACCTCTGGGTCAAGCTGATTTTGATCATCCCAGAATCTAGGATGTAGTGTATCGTTATAAAACTTTTCAGTAAAGAATCTCTTAAAGGTCTTCATATTAGTTATTTAATCTAGAAACAAAAAAAGCTCTATAGAAATAAATCTATAGAGCTTAATTTAATTATTAATTATATTATTGCTTTGGTGTCTTAACATGAACTACTCGAGTATCGCCAAGAGTATGATGTAATAGTTTAGGATCTGACGCTCGTTCAGGGTTAATATCCCACCCACCACGGCGTGCATATAGACAACGAACTACAAGCTCTTCTGGTTCTAGTAACTCAAATAAACGAGTATAGATAGTCTCGCAAATCTCTTCATGGAAGTGACACTCATCTCTAAATGATACAATATACTTAAGTAGAGACTCTTCAGTTACTGTTTTATCACCCTTAAAGTAAATATACACATCACCTGAGTCAGGTTGCGAAGTTACACGACATCTAGATCTTAGTAGAGAACTATGAAAGAGTTGAGCTTCTTTATCACTATCAATCAACTCCAGCAACTCAGGAGTTTCAGAGTAGGTATCAAACACCATTGAATCGTCTTTACATGATTCTTCTAGAGTAATATAACCTTGAATTCTATCACCAACTAGTGCATCTCGATGCCACTCACGCATTGCATACGTTGGATCATTTAACGCTTCGAAGTTAGAGAATACTCTCACCTCTGCTGTAGTCTCAAGATACTCACTAAGATCTTTAGCAGCTTTTTCTTCGATACTACGCAGTACATCTTGCTCAGTCTCACCTAGATGAGTCATACAAAACGAGTTGAAGTAAAGTTTAAGTGACTTTGATTCTACAATATACTTACTATCGCAAGGATATACAAACTTAGCCACACCTACAATAGGTCTACCACTATTTGTAAGACCAGTTACCTCATAACCATTCCATGTATCACCTCCTACAAAAGGAAGGCTATCATCTACAACATTAATATGCGTTCGGTTTGATTGACGAGGCTCGCGTACGAGTAAGCTCGGATCATATAGACTTGCATACTCAGATGACTTACCGAGGTGCTTATTAATATTTGAATTATCTAGTTCTTTTAATGCCATGTTCTTATTATATATTATTTGATGTTGATGTCAAGTCCTTTTTCAGACAAAGTCCTTTTAATTATTTCTAATCTTTCTTCTACTGTACCACTCAGTACTACAACCCTTTCTTTTAATCTAGGATTACACTCAAGCCAATGCTCGAAGTCACTAATGATATCATTCCTAAAACCAATATCTATACTTCTCTCACCATCGTCTTCGATCTTAACATCAGCTGAGTCAGTATAAAAAATAACATCATAACTTTCAATATAATTATCAAATAGATGATATGCATAATTACCAGTCCAGGTATTTAGAGCTTTATTATCTTCTAACCAGGAAGTATAGATAAGCCCATCTAGAATACATCTATCTAAGATAGAGCTTCTTTCTTGTTTGTTATGATTATTAATATTCTTAAAATGCTCGGTAATGATAAGAGCTTGAGTCATCTCATTACCAGCTTCATTAATATCAACACCATAGTCACGTTTAATAAGTCTAGTAACTTCAGGAACAAAGTTAACACTAGAATTACAATCACGTAACCTTTTAAGTAGAGTCGTCTTTCCAGTACATTGAGCACCGGAGAATGATATTAGTAGCTTACTCATTAGCAGTATATAGGTATGTTATTCTCACGATCATTCTTAAATGTTCCATCGTAGTTAAGATCCGTTTCCAATATTATATTAGAGTTCCTAAAAAACTGTTCCCAAGTATGTAGAGATAAAGCACTACAAACACCAAACATACCATCAAGTGAGTTTATTTTAATATTTGTATTTGTTGATTGTTCAGCTACAACTACAACCTCACCACCATCTACTTCATCTGTAACTCTATGGATAACACTACCAACAGTATCATACTTTTTAAGGTTCTTAAAAACACGCTCTTGCGGATCTTTACCTTTAAGTTCAGGGTAGTTAACTATATGACCTGGATGACCGTTATATATAGTATACCTTTCACATGTATCTGCAGGTACAATATTTAACCAGCCATGTAATGTGACTATATCTTTACTATTCAAAATCTCATCATAATACTGTACTTTATAATTGATACTTTTTGGTAAAGGTCTATACCAAAACTCAATATTAAAATACTTAAAGAACGTCTTACGTTCATCGTACGATTCTTTATTATCAGTAATAATAAGATCAGGCCTATACCCCTTCTTAATAAGACTTACAATTTCAGAACCAGTCTGCGAAAAGAACGCTACCCACTTACTACCTACTTGCATAGCTGCTTATATTGTTGTACGTTATAGTTAATATCAAACTTCTCATCTTCTGTAACCTCGTGATCGATAAGATCGGCTAGCATAGTAGATGGCTTCTGTGTCATTCCATAATCCTTAATATATCGAATACCTTTGATACCTGCGACGATAGGGTTGGATGTATCAACAGATCTAATAGACTTAATATCAGTATAATGCTTCATCTCTTGTGGGAGTGAATTACCGAGCAAGTGATGTGGCTTATTATGATTCCAGATACCATCATCAATCAACATATTAATAAACTTACGTCTACCATCTGCTAGTAACTCTAGCACGGCTCTATGATCATCTTGCTTATGTAGCTTGTCATATAGAGATTTGTCTTCTACATCCATAACTACATGCGGTCTTTCAATAGGCTCATAATGACCGATAGTTTTATACCAGGAGTAGTCAAATGAGATAGCGATATAATCTGCATGAGCTGACATATACTTATAACATTTAACTAACTGCTGATAAGTCTTTCCTTGTACAACTCCGATAGTCAGACCAGGTAGATCAGGATATTGCATCTTAAACTTATGAAAAGATGACATAGTCTTTTGCGAGTCTTCTAGAACATCAGGTACTACATAATAAGTAGGTTTAAGCTCTTCAACATATTTTACAAACTTCTCAGGATTAAAGGCATAACCAAGTTCAAAGATAGAGTTATCTAGCAATACCTCTCTACCAGCAAGAAGTGATTGTTTAAAGAAGGAGTAATACTCTGGGTGAGTCTCGAACAAGTGCACTAGAGCATAATCATAATCATTGTAATATCTAGACTCTTCTAGCATACTAATAGGTGTTTCATGTGATACAAGCATACTTATATTATAGCTCTTGAAAAACAGATTTCAAGTATAAATATAATAGAATGGGACTTTTAGATAACATAGGCAAAGTATCAAATAGTATAAGCAAGAAGGCTGGTGGTCTAGCTTCCGGACTTAATGACCTAACTTCTGCTGCAAAAGGTGTGTTGTGTTTACCAGCGATGATTTCTGGTGCTGTATCAACAATACCAAATATTATTGGTGGTATTATTGGTGGTATTACAAATACAATTAACAGCTCTATTGCTGCAGCAACGTCAATTGCTACAAACGCAATACAAGGTGCTGTTGATGATATAACTAGTAAATTCAATAAGGTAAATCAACTGTTAGGCGAAATAGGTACTATATCCTTAGAAGTAAATAATTTTTTTAATGCTATTGATAACAGTGTGGCAGATATAAAAAGCTTCATAAGCGATAAAGATAATTGTAGCTTTGCTGGTGCTGCACTGAGTAAGTGCTTAGCTCAAGAAACCTTAAATAATTTAAGCAAAAGGGATATATCATCTATTGCTAAAGGTAGTCTTAAATTAGAAGATGCTATTAACAAATCTGTGTCCACGGGTAACAAATTAGAGAGTGTTGTAGGTAGTAACATTAACAAACACGCCGCACAGCTAAACAGAGCCTCGAGTATTTTAAACAAAGCTAATAAAATTATTTAAATGAGTGATATACATATAGGTACAGTTATAGCAAACTCGGATATATCAGACCCTAGAAATACGGAGGCTATGGGTAGGGTACTCGTTATGATACGTAATAAGTCTGACATACCACAAACTGAGGATTATGTAAATCCGCATGGTAGTAATTTGTGTCGTTCGTTATCACCAGAAACTTTAAATAGAGTTAACAATACTGAAGTATGGGCTTATGTACTGCAATCTAATACTGGTGGTGCTATTGGTAGTTATAACCCAGGTAAAAATTTTACTAAACCACATAGCGATGCAAACGATCCTAATGATTCATATAAGAAGGCTCCAGCAGCTGCTTATGAGCTTACATTAGGTGCAGGTAACAATAGTACAGATGCAGGTTCTGCAGCCAACAATACAACAGACGCAAATTTTGTACCAGATAACAGAGATGGTGCTGCTAAGGGTATTTTTTGTATACCACCTATAGGCGCAACTGTTGCAATATCCTTTCTTAATGGTAATAGAGGTATGCCTGTTGTTATAGGTACCTTAATGGGTAAGGAGGCATATGGCTCAATAAATTCTGCCGGGAGTAGTGGTGGTCCAATGCCTGATTCTCCAGGCGCTACACAGGGAATAATAACACCTAATAAACAACAAACTGCTTAAATAAATGGCAAGTATACCTAGAAAAGATAAAACAAGTGATCAAACACCTGTAGCTCAAAACACGACCAATACTACAGCTACACCAACTAAAGCACCAAATACTTCTGTTAGTAGCGTAAGTGGTATACCTATAGAGAATCCTGAAGAGTGTAACATAGATAGAGATAGCTATGTCATTAACCAAGGTTCCGGGGCATTAGTGTTTTCTAATACAACCGGTCAGCAGCGTGTTCAACTTACCCATAGGTCTGGCTCTAATATTAAATTTGATAATAGATGCACATCTATGTTCTCACCTAATACTTATCAAACCTTGACTCATGGTAGTAGTTTTGCGACAACACATGGTGATGCATATAATACAGTATATAAAAATTATGAAAATAGAGCTTATGGTAATTTTTATATTATTACAGGTAGTAAAAAGTTTTTTAATGATAGCATAGCTAAAGAGTATGTAAAAGAGAGACGTGATATAGCAGTAGCGCAAGTAGCTCCGGAAAAAAAGATAGGTGGTATAACTAATAACTCTAAAGTACAACTACCGGTTGATGGAAAGCCTGATAAATCATCCGGGGCTGTTGAGAAAGGTAACTTCAAAGAAAACGAGTCCGCAAGTAAGGTTACTGATATTATAAAAGAAAAGCAGGGAAGGTTAACAGAGCTTGAGAAAGAGATGGGTACAGGTGGTAATATTATACTCACTTCAGCAAAACATATTTTATTCCAGGCTGGTACCGTCGCAGTACCATTTGACACAGGTTATAGTGTACAAAACGGTAGAGATATACTCAAGAAATATACTACACCTGCCGTAGGTATACAAGATAATAGTGCTAGTCATAGTCAAGTTAGAACAGCTGCACCTACATATGAAAGTACTGATACCTCGAGCAGTATGCCTTTCGGAGACATAACCTTTAAAGCTATGGGTAAGGTTAATATAGAGACTGGGTCAGGCGGCTTTAATTTACAATCTTCAGGTGAATCATCTATTTCATCTACCGGTCGTCTTGCCTTAGGTGGTACTGAAGTAGTTATTGGTTCGGGTACATCTTCAAGTGACGCGAGTGTTGGTAGGTTTACTGTTAAAAGTGATCACGACGTTTTTATTAATTCGAAAATAGTATTTACAACGGCCTCGCCCTTAATTAACCTAGCCGCTAGCGATCAAGTTACTATTGCAACTCCCTTAACTCATATTACTGAGGATGTACATATTGAAGGTGATTTACGTGTACAAGGTACTTTAACTGTACAGGGAGATATTTACTGTCATGGTAGTACCGGTATTGTTGTTACAAAAGGTAATCTAGATGTACAGAAAGGCTGGGGACATGTTAATAAAGATATTACTACAAACGCCAATGTACTAGTTCAAGGTGCAATTGCATCATACGGTACTGGTGGGTCAGGTGGTATAACAGCACGCGCTACAATAAAAACAGAGAAAGATATGATCGCTGGTAGTGTTAGTCTACGTAAGCATGTTCATCCTGGTGACTCCGGTGGTACAACGGGTCCACCAAAAGGTGGGTAGTTATGTAATATTAAGGTGTGGATATATGTGTCTTAGATTTAATATTACATAACGGGAAGCTGTATAATATTAAAAAGGTACCGCTACCTTCTTTTACTGTAACAGATAGGCCATCACTTAAAACTACAGGTCCTGCGATAATGGTTGACGATCCAGGTAATGTAATTATTCTATGTAAATTCCCAGTCATTGCATCATAAATTTTAATTTGATTTGATGATGCTAACGCTGCTGTAAATGTTGATGGTCTACTCATAATCTTTTATAGTATTTATAAACATCGATACCGCTTCATCGGATTTATGTGTAGCGAAGTTTAATGTATTACTAATTTTTTTATTTGAACTAATACCTCTTAACTTATGGTAATCAATTAAATCCTTTATATCCTGTGAATCAGGATCAGCTAAGCCTTCATCTTCAATATTAAGAATGTTTCTTATTTCTTGAATAGAATACCCTTTGTTGAGGTATGTCTTTGCCTTCTTTGTAATAAAGAATCTCTTTAGATTTTCTTCTGTTTCAAATTCATCTACCTTCTTCGCAAAATAATCCTTACTGAAAGTATATTTACTACCAGTTATAATACATTTTATACTTCTACTTGCCATAACTTATTTCTCCCATGGAAATACTAACCACGTACCTTCCTTAACTGTAACACCGTAGTGATCTACAACATGTTTGGTTTTCTCTCTAGCAAACAACGTAACGTATCTTACAGATTTATATCTTGTATCACCTATCTTTTGCTTAATGTGTTGCATGGTTTTACTTGAATCGCATATATCATCAATAACCAACACCTTACTATCTTTATCAATACTATCTAAATCAATATCCTGATTGATTTCAATATCTCCTTGTTCTGTACCTTCATACGAACTTACATCATACGATAATAGCTTTGCATTAAATAAATAACTCATCATAGTCGCCGGAATCATTCCACCACGTGCAATGCCAATAACGTGTGTAAAGTCTTTTCCATTAAGTTTAAAACGAAGAGCAATACTTTTCGTTAAAAAATCTATTACATCGTAACCGATAATCTTTTCTTTCATATAGCATTATTATAATATACTTTTTGATTTAATCAATTAAATAAGTATATGGATGACTATAAAGAAATGGGATTATTGTATGAAGCATTTGCACGTGCACCACTACGGGCACCTATAACTACAAGATCTTACCCAGCAAGTGAACCTGCAAATCAAAACCATACCCTCGGTCACCAACTACCAACAACACTACCTGGTGGGTCTATTAACGCGCATGCAAAGAATATTAGTAGCAGTAATAACAACGCAGGAGTTTGTGATGAGGAAACCGATATGTCAACACTTATGAAAAATGATATTATCAAAAAAGTGAAAAGTCTTATGACTGACGCAGAAAGCTTTGAGGATACAAAGACTATAATAGCACTCAACGAGCTAAAGCAATTTATAGAGAGACTCTAATTATGAATGATAATGATAAGATAAGCTTAATGTATGAAAATGTCCTAAAACATACATATGTTATTAACGTTAACAGTGATGCATCAAGCTGTAATGAAGCAGATAAGGTGGCTGCGATTTTATCAAAAGTTGATAAGCTTATCTGTAACAAAAAAAACTTTAACGATGCTACAGATTTGGTAGCTCTTAATACCTTAAAAGACTTTATCGAAAAGCTTTAATCGTCTGGATAAGCTTTATTACACATTATTTCCTTAACTAGGTGTAAGAAGTAGCATACACATGCGCAAAATAGAGGTGTAAATATACTACATGTAAATGGTATAAATATAATACCGCACCAGAAGCCTGTGCATAAAGCACAAGAAAGAAGCTGACGAAAGAACTCAATCTTCGTCAGCTTGTTTCTAAAGTAATTTAAAATCTCACCATACATTAGAATATAGCATAAGCCATATGATGTAAAGGTGAGAAATATTAAATCAGCCACAGATAAGTGTGTCATCACTTCCACCTATAGTTTTAACAGCATCACCCATTAATTCTAGCTCCTCTGCTTTAATAATGATGACATTACCATCATCATCAGTAACCTTATAACGACCATCAGCCTGCTTTTCAACAACAGGACAGCCCTTACCACCGCAGCATACTCTAACTGAGTTATCATTGATTCTTTTAATCATAACAGTATTTATTCTATTTACCCTGACCTCTATAACGTTTTTTATATATTTTACTTGTCTTACGTCTAGATGTACCAGAAATAGCGTGACAACCTCTTCTAATACCTTTTAGTTTACCTCGAGTTAATTTCATGTTTATATTTTAATATAGATGTTTAATTAATCAACTATTATTATCCTTCACAAGTACTACATGTAAGAATAGATCTAGCTAGCTCTTGAGCTGGGTTAGCACTACGCTGATAGTATAATGACTTAATACCTTGTTCCCAAGCGAAGATCATAAGCTCATTTACTTCTTTTGGTTTAGTTGTAGGTGGTATCATAATGTTAAGAGACTGGCCTTGATCAATATGCTTTTGTCTAATACCAGCTTGAATAATAATCTCCTTCTGAGAAATCTCACCAAAGGTCTTAAACACGTCTTTCTCTTCTTGATCTAGAAAATCTAAATGCTGAACTGACCCTCCGTGTACTAGAATAGATCTCCATACATCATCTGTATTTTGTTTCTTTCTAGTGAGAAGCTTTCTTAGCTCAGGATTCTTAAAAGTAAACTTACCCTTAGCGAGATCTTTAACAAAGTAGTTAGAGTTAAGAGGCTCAATAGATGGTGATACCTGACCGAGAATAAATGAGCTTGAAGTAGTTGGTGCTACAGCAAGAGTGGTTGTATTACGTCTACCATATCCTTCAAGTATAGGCGCTTCACCAAACATATCAGCTAACTCCACAGATGCTTTGTCTGCTCTCTCACGAATCGTCGACCAGATAGTACCATTAACCATCTTTGCCTCCATGGACTCAAACGCTATCATGTTCTTTTGCAGATACGAATGCCATCCTAACACTCCAACCCCCAATGCTCTATGATTAAGAGCAAAGCGTCTCGGTGCATTCATAAACTGCATACCTTCTGTCTTATCAACGAACTCTGAAATAACAGCGTCAAGAAAGTATACAAGCGTTTCAACAGCATCGGTATCAACGAGCTTATCCCACTTAAGTAGGTTTAAGCTTGAGAGACAGCAAACAAAGCTCTCCGCTGGGTTAGAAGGTAGCATGATCTCACTGCAAAGGTTGCTAGCGTAGATCTTTTCATTTTTATCTTTATAAACATTAGGTGCTTGATTGTTAACATTATCCTCAAAGAATACATACGGGTAACCAGTCTCAAATCTCTTCTTAATAATAAGTCCCCAAATAGATCTCTTTTCTTTATCACCATCAATCATGGACTTCATCCACTCATCACTGACAGTAACACCAATAGACATATCTTGAATATCATTACCCTCAGATCTAATCTTAAGGAACTCTTCAATATCTGGATGGTCAACAGGTAAGTAAGCAGCAAAGGAACCTCTACGAACGTTCCCTTGGGAAACAACATTCATTAGTTTATCGTAAAGTTCCATAAAGTGAACAGCTCCTGTTGACTTACCACCAGTAGAAATAGGAGCACCACGGCCTCTGATATCACCAAAATAACCAGATGTTCCACCTCCTTGAGCAGTCATAATACCTACCTCAGCAGTCTTCTCTAGAATACCTGACATAGTATCAGGTACATAGGAACCAAAACAACTAATAGGAAGTCCACGCTCTCTACCGAAGTTACTCCATACAGGAGAACTTAGCGAGTAGAAGCCTCTATGCATATAGTTTTCAAACTTATCTGCGTAACCTTCAATACCGAGAATCTTCTCAGCATGCTCAGCAATATCTCTAATGCGCTGCTCTGGTGTTTCACCTTCCAGTAGATACCCACGCTCTAGAAATTTACGCGAGTCCTTATTAAGCCAGTATATTCTTTTTTTCATAAAATCAGTTAAAATAAATCGTCTTCAGAGAATGACTGGTTCTTCTTGGCATACTCAACTGGTCTACCATGGAAGAAGTCGGTCATAGAGTTACCGTGTAACTCCTCTTCAAACCATATTGTACTGGCTATTTTATCTTTATCAATGTCAAAAACAGGATTAAATCCAATCATTTCAAGTGAATCATTAATTCTACTTCTAACAAACTCTTTCAATACCTCTGCAGATAAACCTTCCTCATCAACACCATTAACCATCCAGTCAATGATCTTAGCTTCTGCCTTAAAGGCTTCTTCTGCTTCGTGAGATACACGCTGAATCAACTCGTCGTCAATCAAGTCAGGATACTCTTCACGAATGGTATTAATAAGCTGTGCGCCTACCATAGCGTGAATGTTCTCTTCATTACGTGTGTATTTAACTTGCTGGTCAGTATCCTTAAGAACGTTTTTAAATCTCGCAAACCAGTTAATAACGTAAAACTGAGAAAACAAAGATACATTCTCAACGAACAAAGTAAACAAAATAAGAGCATAAAGATACTGCTTCTTACTATCCTTATAGAATCTATGTGTATACTTCTTAAGATACTTAACACGGCCTTGAATAAAGTCTAACTTAAGGTTCTCTTCAAATACATCCTCCATATCAAGCACAGAAAGTAATCTCTCATATGCATTGTTATGAATGACCTCTGTGTTAGCCATAACATATCCAAGGTCCTGTAGAGATGGATGTGGGAGATTGTCGCCCAGTTTAGCCCAAAAAGTTTTTACAGCTACCTCGATCTGACCAATAGCACTAAGAGTACGAATAATAATCTCTCTCTCTTGATCAGTAAGGACAACTTTAAACTGCTGTACATCTGACTTAAACCCAAACTCTTTATCTGTCCAAAAGCCATTATGCATCGCTTCAATGAACTGCTCGGTCCATGGATACTGGTTAGGTTTTCTTGAAACCTGCTCTTCAAATATCATTACGTGTATTAAGGCAGTTAGATGTTCCGTTCGTTACTTCTATACCCGAGCTCCTCTTTCGAGAAGGACTAATGTTGTTTAATGATACTCTGCTCATGTTCTTGTTTAATTATACTATGGAAAGTAGCCAACTCCAGCTACTCTCTCCAGAAAGTATTTAGTACAACCTGACTCAATAGCAGACTATTTTCTCACTCTTTTACGATTTTTTTGGCCACTCTATAACGGGTCGGTTCAACCTACCATTACGCCTTAATATGCCCTCTATTTCCTCTATTCTATCATCATTATGTGATGTACCCTCCCAGCGTGGGTCTTGTTTCCATCTATCAGAATGCGCGCCCTCAAGACCTGCATCTAAATCCTGCCACCAGTACCTTGTTTTCATTTCATCACTAAGGTCATCTAGCTGTTCAGATGTGTATGTTTCTTCGTCGCTGTGACGTAATCCGCACTCTTCATTAAAGAATTGTTTAAAGCTTTTATGTGACATAATAGTATTTATTAACTTTTAGCATAAATATACAAGAATGACTGAACAATTTGATGAAGGTGTTAAAGAGGTAGTACTATCACTATTAGCTCTTGGGGCTGGTGCATATGAGGCTGATTATATTAAGAGTCTGATTGATAGTAAGACTGAACCTATTGAGCAAAAGATACAAGCTATAAAGATAGCAGATAATCAAATAACAGATATGAAGTTTGATGCAGCTGCAGAAGAGGTCCTTAAGGATTTAGAGCAGGAGGCTGAGCCAACAGAGCCTGTACTTGTTAAACCAAAAGTTAAATATGATCTAGATTCACAAGAAGATGATTCGTGGAATGAGATGCTAGATGGTGTTAAGCACTTTGAAGGCTTTAGAGCAAAGAAATACGTCTGCTCAGGTGGTAAAGAGACTATTGGATATGGTCATACAGGATCTGCTGTCAATAAAGGTAATATAACTGAGGAGGAAGCTAGTAGTCTTCTTGAGAGAGAATTAAGGGAGACGGAAAAAGTAGTACAGTCTATTGTCAAGGTACCACTTAATAGTAATCAGTTAGCAGCGTTAACGAGCTTTACATATAACTGTGGTAGAGGTGCTCTCAGTCAGCTGGTTGGTAAGCCGGGTAGATTGAACGATGGTAATTACGATAGTGTAAAGGAAGTGCTTCCAATGTATCGCATAGCAGGTGGTAAGATACGTAAAGGTCTGGTTAGAAGGAGATCGTTTGAACTGGATCTATGGAATAGTTAAAATCTTTGTAAGTTACTATAAATATTCGTACTTTCATGTTTTTTTTATTATTTTGGTACACAAACTATATCCAATAATTTTGATAAAGGGTTGTCTTTGTCGTTAAGATCTATATATCTTATCGGCTGCTGCTTTTCTCGAGATGAATAATGCTGCATATATTTATGTTTAGCGTTATGTACAAAGTTCATATATTCGTCATGGTTTTCATCTTGGGTAATCCAATAAAACTCATCTCGCATATATTTATAAGCATAAGCACCTAATATATTATACTCAGATATAGTTGGCTTATCTTTTAAATAATCAAACAAACTGCAACCGTGCGTTCGAGCGATATAGCTTCTTAGTTCACCAAACAATCTCTTTGGATATACCAATGGCATACCTCTCATATATTCATACCCAACATCAAAACCTAAAGCTTCGCTCGTTAGTTGTTGCCACCGCTGAACACCTTCTATTGGTCTTTTCATCTTTTTAAATAACATATCATATGATGTTCGAAGCATGACGGGCTTCCCATCTTTGAACCACACATCAGGGTTATGTTCAGCACTAAATACACTATCACTGTCAATATGAAGAATGTAGTCAGTATTATCCGCAACATACTTATCAGAGAGCAACTTAATCCATTGTTGCCTCACATAACCGTGTTTAATATTTTTAGCTTTTTCGTCAATGAAATATTTTTGACTAATTGAATCTAGATATCTTTGAGACTTCGCACAATCATCTTCATGATCATCAATAACAATTATGTTTTCATTATATCCTTCGCAGAATTTTTTAATTGATTTTAAATTGTATTTTAAGAACTCAAGATCTTTGTCGTAAGTTATTGTTATGATAGATGTTTTTATTTTTTTTTCGTATTTAGATTTCACGTCTTTAAGAATTGATTAAGTTGAGATTAACTGTTGCGCCTCGATTCCCTTTTTAACTATCATTTTATATATCTCCTGTATATTAGCTGATCCCATTTCGTTTGATTTAAAAAGGCATGCTGTGTTTGATCATCTAAACTATCAAAAGGCACATCTATCTTATTAGCAGTCTTATTGTAGATTTGCTCTTTAATGTTACTAGTATCTATATTATAGCACTCTTTATATACTTCTGCTAATGCTGTTGATGTCTCGGTCGTATTATATACACGCATGTTATCTAGAAGCTCACATGTTTTATTAAAGTGTTCTTGAGTTACTGCAATATTATTTGGTAAATTATGTATATTTCTAATTAACCAAGACCCTTCGAGTTGTGATGAGTTGAGATATTCTATAAATGATTTACCGCCAAACGCTCTATGGGTTGGTTCATGAGCAGAATCTGGTGATTGAATATAGGTATATAGTGATTGCACTCTTTCATAAACATCTCTCAAAAAGATAAACTCATATGGTTCTATATATTCCGGTAGAATACTATATAAGGTCTCTTTATAGTTTCTAAAGCCTTCATCAGATACCTTTACAAAGAATATATTCTTATCACTTATATCTAAATCATTTATATCTACCTTATAGCAAATAGGGTTTAGTTTTGTATAACTACCACTCGTTGGTGGGTCACCTATATATAAAAATCTAAAAATAGATGAGTCATTTTGATGTACATCTATATACCAACACGCTCTACCTGCTGCATGCTGCTTCATAACAGCTAAGCTCTGCCGGATCATAAATGTCCCGGCGTTCTTGGGTATGTGAAAAAATACTGGTAACTTCTTACTCATCAACTTCTTCACTATTATCTTCTATCTTCTCTCCAGTTACATCTTCATACACTAACCGGGCTAATGAACCATCATTGCAGCCATGTAACAGTACAGCTGTACGTACATTAACAGGCTCACTAAATGTATATGTCGGATCAGGCCATTCCTCTCTATCTTCACCTTGAACGAAATAATTACCAGAGTCATCAAGATACTTGCTATAATTACACGTCCTGAAACATAGTTGTATCAGCTTGGTATCATGCGCATGCGGCGGAAACTCCCACTGACATAAGACATCCCATGCTGTATTTATATTATTAACATACGTCCAAATCCTTGAATATATGCCGATATCTGGTGGATAGATAGCCGCACCAACGAGATGCTGGCATAGTTTGACCATCTCTTGATCACCTGTAGTGGTAGTAGTCCATGATAAGTTACCCATAAATGGCTTACCTTCCTCGTGATATTCAGCTTCAAGCTTATCAGCCCAACCTCTACAGAGCGGCGTCATATCCATCTCCAAGAACAGCCATGGCTTATCCGTGTTGGTATATTCGTCACCCTTTAGATACTTAGCTGTCTCTAACCAATAATGGTTAGGTCCTCCAGGCCAACCGAGCCTACCGTCAATATCGAACGTGTGATGAATCTTACAACCACGTTCAAAGTTATGCTCGATACGTCTATAGGTCTCACGAGCCAGAATATGATCACGCGGCCTGCTAACTACAACAAGATCATGACCCGGGTAGGGTCCAAATAAATTAAACACGCGTACAAAGTCTTCAAGGACTTCGTCATCTGTCTGTGATACAGGTACAACAAGAATCATATATTATATATTAATATGATTCTCTATTTAGTCAAGTGTATTACTTAACTTTCTTACGTAGCGCGTTGTATGTGTTTTTACCTTTGCCTTGTGATACTATAATACCATCTTCGAACTCAGACCAATCCTCCTTACTAATAGTCTCAACACCATCCTTCTTTAGGACATTGTTTACCTTAGTAAGAATTCTTGTAGTAACCGTAAGCTCAGTATCTCCAACAGTAATGTTGTTAGCTTCAGGATTATAGGTGATTACAACACTACCACATGATAGAGTGTTAACATCCTTTTCTACACTTAACGCTTCTTCCTTTTCAGCTGCAACTTCGATATCAATCCAAGCTGTAGGCTCTCTACGAATTATTGATTTTAGGAATTTAATTATCTTTTTCATATCTACCACTTCTTACATGACCAGTAACCTGCTTTGGTCTTGTCTTTCTTTTGATCACACTTATGTCTAGCTCTGAATGACTTTCGTGCACCTGGGTTAGACTTTCTAATACGCATGTTAGGGTCGCCGAAGTTTACCTTCTTAACGTTACCTGTCTTAGGATCCTTAACATATACTTTAAACTTTTTAACATCACCACGAGTTGGCTTATTCAACGTTACCTTACGTCCTTTGTACTCAGCATCTTCTTCAGGTATACCTGATGAAGCAAGAATATCCTCGTCAAAACTACCAGAGAGTACATCATCTTTAAGACTCTGTTTAGCCTCTTCAATTTCTAAGCCCATGCTCATCTTAGCTTTAATAGCTTGTGCAAGAACATCCTCTTCTTTGGTAAGGTCATACTCCTTCTTCTGATCAATGGCTTCACCAATATCCTCTTTAAAGTCGTCAAAATAAATTTGATTACTACCATACTCTTGCTCAAACATATCTACAAGATAAGACTTAAACATAGCTGGAGCTCCAGCATCTTCTTCATCACAGTCGTGGTAGTTAAGGAAGCGCTGTGCTGCTTTGGCTGTATGTGAACCTTTATCTTTAGTACTACTTCTCAGGCTCTTTGCCTTTGAGCAAGTAATCTTACCTTTAATCTGGTTAGAGAGTATACCAGGTTTAGATGCCTTATGCTTATCTTCAGCATTTTCTTCACCTTCAATCTTCTCACATGAGCCAGACTCACCACGCTTCTTACCAGGTACCTTCTTATACCCGTCCCAGCACTTATCATACTTCTTATCCTGCACACCTTCTGTATACAGTCTTGCCATGGCTTCGTTGTCTTTCTGAATACTCATAGTATATAGTTATTTATAGCAACAGTATAATAATTTGCAAAAAAAACATAACACCGCCGAAGGCAGCATGCCGCTCACTAAGAGCTCCGCACCGCGGAGCAAAATGCCGCTCACTATGTCATAGCCTTCCAAACAAAGAATCCAATATACACTGAGACAATAGCACCTAAGAGGAAGTATGTTCTGATCTTATACTTCTTAGTAATCTCATCATTCTCGTCAACATACGCATTATAGAGCTTCTCCATCTTCTTATAGTATGCTTCCTCTCTATCAGTGTCATACTCAACGTTCCTATTACGTTCATGAATGTCATCGATAACTTCTTGTAGATCTTTTGTATTAGCCATATACCAATTATACGATAGTTCCTTTTATAAACAAGAGGACAAAAAAAATTCTCTAACACACAGAGGCATTAGAGAATTAATAAAGTCTGAATACTAGTGATGTTTAGTTACCCCGACGGCCCTGATATGCCTCATGTGCCAGTCTTAAGTAGCTAGCTGTATCTTCGAATGCTGTATCACCGGTCTCTTCTGCATCAGCGTGTGTAAGCTTAAACATACTATGAAGTAGATCTTCGTACTGCTGCGCATCTAGTGACTTAATGTCTAGTGGACACTCTTCACCTTCTGACTTACTAGCTTCATGTCTATCTAGATCAGCCTGTGACTCAGGTAATTCACCATGTGCTGCAAGATACTCTGCATCCTTGTCTTCTCCGGCTTCGTAACTCTCAGTGATTACTTTACTTGCCAATGATGCTAGATCATCTCTATCTTTACCCCAGTTATTGTGTTGCATATAGTTATTTATGTTAGATTGTTAGATTTTATAGTAACCCCGGGGAAATTCCGTATATAGGGGATATCTCTCGAGCGCTAAAAAAATTATGCGAGCCATGGCTATATTATCCTTTTTCGTTCACCTCTATATATTAACAATCTCGAACGCCCACTGTCTATAGAGCCCGCTCTCTCTAGACAAACCTTCTCTCTAGTACAACCCTTATTCTTAGAACCAACCCAGTCTCTGATAAGTACATTGTTATATTATATTAGTATCTAATAAACCTACTACCACATGGTGTATAATAATACCTTCCACACTTACTATATGAATGTCTATTGTATCTATATCTATATGATGTCCTAGATGGGTAGCATGATGGGGCTGCGTATGTATTGTATGCTGGGCGAGTGATATATGTCCTCGTCTGTACTGTAGGTACTGTTACAGCATACTCGGTAGGTACTACACATGATGCTAACAATAAGCTCGCAATGCCTAGTAGAACAAGCTTAAAAGAATTTTGCTGTTGTCCTTTTAGTGATGGTATAGTTTTCATAGTGTTATTTATTATTGTATCATTAAAGAGCCAGGCAGGCTGTATATGTTATGTTGTAGGTATGTATTAAATGCCTGCCTGGCTCTCTGTTATGATGAAATTGTTATCCGAAAGCTATTGGTAAGAGTACTACTAAAGCTAACATAAGTGAGAACATTACTAGGCCTCCTACTATCTCTACTATCCATTCTTTCATGTCTATATTATATTAGAGTTCCAATTGTGGGATAAGATGCTTGGTTTCCATTGGTGTAGTGCATGGATGGATTGAGCAATCCCAATCAATCTTTGCCCATTCTTGATCACCAATCATGTACACGTGCGTGACAGTACCTTGATAATTATCATAGCCATCTGGGTCTGGGTTATTCAGAACAACGCGTTGGTTTAGAAGTTTCTCTTTCATACTATTATTATATTAGAGTTCCTTAGAACCAATACTCACCATTCTCTTCGAAGAACAGTTCTAGTTCGTCTAAAAAATTCTCTACACTCTCATCAGATACCCAAAAGAAATCGCTGTTCTTTCCTGATTTATGTACTTTGTGCTGCTTCATAGCAGGACACCACTCGATTTTCATATCATAGTGACTTGCTAGTTTTAGGATCATTGCATCTAATTCTTTTTCCATACTATTATTATATTAGAGTTCCTAGATGATACCATCTGGTACCCATTCGAATACTTCTGGAGTACCTTCTATAGGTTTGAGGATATGTTCTTCTACTTCGATCTTATCTATATCTTCTCCATCTAGTTGTGACCAGAACTTATCATAAGCTGAAGCGAATCCAGATGCGTGGATCCAGAGCTCTTTATCTTGCTCATCCTGTTCGAATACGAAATGATATCTTTTTTCTTCCATACCTAATTATATGACAGTTCCTAGTACTCCAGGTCCATAATAGGATTAAACCACTTCTTCAGCTGCTCTACCTCATAGTGAGCCCTGCCAAAGTCTGACTCTAGCTGCCAAAATTCTATTGTGTTGATGGCTGTATTGAGCTTATCCATCAGCTCTTGACACTGCTTATTGCCTTCTGTAGCTGCTGCCTGTAGGTCTGAGCCTGACTTCGAGTACAGCCAATTGTAGCACCTCTGCATATAGAGTAGGTCTGCTGGTACATCCTCTGGTAAGTTGCTATCTTTCATCATACTTATATTATATTGGAGTTCCCTACCCTCTTAATTTATCAAGTATCTCATGCTTCTTTAAACGTAGCAATGTTCTCTGTTTATCATCCTCAACCCAAAAAATACCAGAGCTCTCCTTTTCATCAAGCTTAGAGATCTCAGCTTTAACCTCTTCAAGCTCCAACCTCATCTTATGTTTATCTTCGTTTTTCATCTTATTATATTATAGTTAGGTAGACAGTTTAACCACATGTCTAGGTGGATGATGAAAAATCTTTACCAGCCTAATGCTTCTGTAGGCCCTTCTGGAAGGTATCCAATCTGTGAGCCTTCTGCTAGGTATACTACAGGATCACATCCACCTCCATGCTCTAAATTATCTTTAGCTAATGCTCTCTTATCTTCATATGACATTGGCTCTGCACCATCTTCTTCGATCGCTTGTTGGATGTTCTCCATCTCCATATCAATCATAGTCTCTTTGTCCCATGATAGTACCTCTCTGATACTATTCTCAAATGGGTAGCTTGGCTGTGAGGCATATCGAACCTCAGCATTAGGATTAAGTTCAGCGATCTCTTCTAGTTGCTCTATAAGGTCTGTTATTTTCATCTTAACTAATTATATCAGAGTTCCTATCCTTCGAAGCCCCAGTCTTCATCTCTCCACTTAACAGTATAGGACTTTCCTAGATACTTCTCAACCTTGAAAACTTCACCAGGAAACAAATCATTCAATTTGTCTTCCATATCAGTCAAATGCCATGGATGAATATTATCATTCGAATAGAACTTAATCCTACCTCCCATAACTCTCTTATCATTATAATGCTCTCCAGTAAGTTCGTATCCCAGATTAAGAGAATTAAGAACTACACGAACATCACGCATGGTGCATTTTATATCTTTCATCATCATAACTATATTATATCAGAGTTCCTGTCTATCGAATTGATGGAATGCAATCTTCATACTTCTTAATGATATTCTCAAGCTCATCATTTAACATATCTAATTTAGCAAATAATCGAACATGCAGAATATTATCTGGATCGAACTTATTTCCTCTATCTCCATCCTCATCTGATAGGAACGAATCGATTCTCTTAATATTCTCAACTAACTCTTCTCCCAAATATAATAAAGATATATCTTTATCATCTGAATCCATATCATTGAAATGTCTGGTTAAGCGAATCTTACTGAGTCTGTCGTATTTTATATTCATCATACTTATATTATATCAGTGTTCCTTATACATTCTCTCTAGAGCTCTCATGAGCTTCTTTCAATATAGCTTTACATGCTAGATCTAATGCGAGTCGAAGTTCCTTCTGATTACTTTCTGATCCTGTATCATAATTATGATTATGCTTCATCCTCATTAGAAGATTCTCTGCAGACATAGAAGATTCTAGGAAGCCTGACAAGTATGGGTAGTTTGGTGTTTCATTCATCATAACTATATTATATCAGAGTTCCTTAATAAATTCCTCAACTACTTCAGCAAAAACTTCACTATCATCAAACTTAAATACATCAGCTCCATTCTCGCCCCAACCTTCTTCAATAAAGTCTAGTACTTTTAAACCAACTTCATCTCCATACTTGTCACATACATTTTTGTAATTCATCATAACTATATTATATTAGAGTTCCTCCTTCCACTCCTTACAATCTTTAATAAAAGATTCTATCTCATTTTCCCTAATACCACATACTACTGCAGCATCAGTCCAACTCTCTCCATTATCAACCATATCAACACACGTTTCAAACAAAAGTGTATCAACCATCTCTTCTTTATATTTCATCATACTATTATTATATTAGAGTTCCTAAAATTGAATATACAAACCCTTTTCCAACTTATTAACTTCTTCTAATACCTTCTCCACTTTAATAGTCCAATCATCTTTACTATCATACTCTTCATTATCCTTCATATCTTCTATATAGTTTGTAATAGCACTCTTCCAAAAACTTATATTAATAACTCTTCCTATTAAATCCACTCCTGTCCACATCTCATATAAATCTTCACAAACATCAAAATTAATATTTGTATCTGTAACTTCAACTACCTTATAACCTTTTACTTTCATCATACTTATATTATATTGGAGTTCCTAAAACTGCACTAACACATCATCATCATACTTCTCCAGACTATTAAGCATCATTACACATTTGTCCTTCCACCAACAATACTCACTACTCTCTTCAACCCACTCAATAGTTGACTCTAAAATAATCTTAAGAAACTCAACATCTAAAAACCTACCCTCAATATCCTTACCACTTCCATTCTCATAAATCTCTTCACACAATTTATAGTCAAGACCAACTTCATTATATCCAATAACATTTTTTACTTTCATCATACCTATATTATATTACTGTTCCTTTATCTCATTACCATCCTTATCCAATACAATAAGGCCTGCATCTACCATCTCTCTCCATTCAATAATTGTCATACTTATATTATATGACAGTTCCACTAGCCCGGGTGTGCTGTATTATAGCCACAACACCAGGCATCCTCAAGTGCTGCCTTAAGCACCCATACAGCTCTCTCATGGAAGTCCTCTCCAGAATTGGTTGTCTCAAGTGAGCTGATGTCTAGTATTTCTTTTGCGATCTCTTCAATCGCATTATCCATATGTTTAATGTCCTTCATCATACTTATATTATACTTGTGTTCCTATTCTGGGTCACTTACCAGCTCACTTAATGTCGCCATTCATCATTACCTATTTGGGTAAATTGCAGTTCGGTTAGTGCATCACTCACTAGCTCACTTAACGACCAGTCTCTCAACCTAATATGGTCCTGGATGCCATCATCGATGTTCTGCTCTACCCACTTAACAACAGCTGGATCGCTATAGTCTAGATTCAATTGCTCACATACATCCTTAACTTCTCTATCTGGTACGGTAATTTCTATCTTCATCGTAACTATATTGTATGACAGTTCCTAACAGCCGTATGTCTTATAGTGTTCAATTGCTTCCTTCTCAACCTCATCGATGATATCATTAATCACATCATCAAGAAGATCAGCGATCGTGAAAGCTTGATCGAAGTCTAGCTTAAGACCTTTCTTCTTCATGCCTTGCATCAAGCGATAGCCACTAATAGCTCCACTCAGATGTCCATAGCCATATGCGTAATTCATCTTTATATCTTGCATCACCCTTATTATACTAGAGTTCCTTATAGAGCACCCACACACTCTATATCACTGATGGATGGCAGAGTGCGTTGGTATTGTTTTAAGTCTTTAATAATTTCATCAAGCACCTCGAGGTTGTGCTGACACTTAAGATCCTCATTAGACTTCAGGTGACCTTCTACAATCTCACGAACCACCTTTGGAATGGCATAGTGAATATTGTCTGATAGTACATGGTTAGATGACTTGACAGGCTCAACGTCTTCTGCTTCGAAGAACCAATCGTCGTCGTTCTCATCAGTAGCTACCCAGATCTTATCATGCTCGTGGTAGTATTCAACATACAGCCTGGTGCCTGTTTCCTTATGCCTTACGCACATGTCTAGTTTAATATCTTTATCCTTCATCATACCTTTATTATATTAGAGTTCCTAAATTTGATCTAACGACTCATAACCAGTCAATACATGCAATACACTCTC
>Ga0228633_1000053_pt1 | contig 30697 bp, 29 predicted proteins | sample 41DmetaG_FD_182703 | JGI IMG/M metagenome (GOLD analysis project Ga0228633, IMG submission 182703) | Seawater microbial communities from Monterey Bay, California, United States - 41D | ecosystem: Environmental > Aquatic > Marine > Coastal | place: USA: California | collected 2016-11-13
ACTAATATATTTTATAAACCTCTTGGTGTTGAAAAACTAGCATGTCCAACACTTACACTTTTATCAGTTACTGGATCTTACTCACCTAACCAGTTTATATTTTCAGGTTCATTTGAAGCAGTTGAAGCAGGTACATACTATATAGATATTCGACCGAGCAGTCACAGTACCTATGCTCAATCATTAACCCCTATCGTAATTACAGAAGCTCAAAATAAATTATGGAACACTACTAGTACGTTAGGATTTTCTGAATTAACACCAGGTACTCTTCACCCAACTGCCTCTATGTACTATACAGTAGATGGTGCAGCATCCGATTGCGGAACAGTAACAGTCTTAGGAGATACATTTGAAATTGCAGCACAACCAGAAGTATGCCCTGTTGTAACAACATCAGGCTTCCGAGCAGAGACAGGATTTTCCGGATCTGATTACAATGTATTATTCCCTGGAGGGTATTCTAACCCCTCTGGTTTACGATTAATAATGTCCGGTACTACAACTCAACTACCTGATGGAGATCCGATAAAAGAATTAGGATGGGTGATAGGAACTTCTAATCCCCCTTCAGTAAGTGGTAGTGGAACACTATTCCAAGGACGTATTGCTACCAATGGAGGAGGAGCAGCTGGTCAAATAGGAGAATTCTACAATATAAGTACTAGAACAAATTCAATGGATATAAACGGTAATACAGAATGGATTGAACCTAACACTACTTACTACATAAGAACATATGCTAGTGCCAGCAGCACTTGTGGAACCGCAGGTCCATCAGGTAGCTATGTTTACGGAAATACACTTTCAGATACAACAGGTGCAAGTACATATATAGCTTCAGAATCATACGACTTCGGTAGTGTGAGTACTGGTGTAGTATGTGATAATTTCCACAATGACAGTGGTAACAATACCGGGTACTTCTGGACTTATAGCAGTGGCACTTTCGGAGTACCGTTTGATATAGCAACACACTTATATACAGCACCTATAGCAACTAATACATACGCAGCACCATCAAACTTCTATGTATCAGGTTCTAGACAAGGAACTGCAACTGTACGAACAATAGGGTCAAATGGAGCTTTCACTACTAGTGCTAACTGTGCATACACACCGTAATAAATAAAAAATATGGCTCAATCATTAGCAACATTTAAAACTACAGCACCTAACCAGGGAGAGTTAAAGTATTTTATAGACTCAAGTTCTGCAGGTAATGTGCACGTAGATTGGCTTACAATACATACAAGTGACTGTAACGGAGTAAGTAGACTAGAAAGTATACAGAATCTTACTTCTATCGAAATAGGAGACGTAACACTTAGCACTGACAATGGAGTTGCATACAGCAACTACTACCTATACGAAATAATACCTGGGTTTACTGGGTCGTTAGATACTATAACTGGTTCATGTACATTCTCTACTTTACTACCTTTGCCAAGACTATATGACTTTAAAAATAACGATTATAACTCTCAGTTTAATAATGCTATAGAGCCTAGAAGAGGATACTTAACAGGTTCAGCAGGTACAGTTACAGGAGGAGTTTTTGAAGTAGATTACTCTAGATCAGGTAATACTTTAGGACCTCGTAACCTCACAGCAATATTAAATAACACAGCTATTACAGCTTCATTTCAAGAATCTAACCTATACTCTAAAACCTGGACATCAGCTAGATACGATGGAGCCAAACTTGATAGCGGTAGTTTATTCTACAATGACCCTGCTCTTTCATTCAAGAAGTTTGAAGCAGTTAAATACCCTCTTTTGGTTTCTTCAAGCTTCATAAGATCTCAATCTTTTTCTGATCTTGAATTCAATGAGTTTTATTTCAACCCTCCTTTTGAAGTTATAAGACCAGGTTCTACAGATGAACTAAAAAGTTACCACCAAGGTAGCACAGTAGATATACCACCAGTTGGTCAGCCAGTTTATGAGCTAGTAGGTAGTGACTTTAAAAGAGTGACTAAAACTAAACTATATATACCTGACGAAAATGAAATAATTGCTATAGATAATAGTGAAGCAAGATATGAACTTAAACCAACACCTTCAGGTAGTATAGCTGCAACTGATAACCTGTTTCATGTAAGTATGAAAACTATGAAATCTCTAGAAACTATTTACTACTGGAACTCTTCAAATAGTTTAGCAGAAGTAGAAATAAGACAAGGTAGATCAGAACAACTAATAATAAGTGGAACGTTTATAAGTTCAACAGAAGGGTATTCTCTAGATGCTCCTGGAGTTAGTCCGAGAATAGGTACTAATGCATCATCTAATCACTACTCTGGTCAATCAATAAGCATAACTCAACCATGGCAAGCACAAGCTGATAATGGAAGTTTTTCACATAGAAATGTAGATACTTACGTATTTAGAATAGATTCAAGTTCCGCTAATTAACCTTATTCAATAAAACATTAAACCAATATATTTATATAAAAGAAACATAATCAAATGGGATATTTAAACAACAGTGTCGTAACAGTCGATGCAATTTTAACAAAAAAAGGAAGAGAGTTACTAGCTAGAGGTGACGGCTCTTTTAATATTACACAATTTGCACTAGCAGATGATGAAATAGACTACACTCTATATAACCCAGATCATGCATCAGGGTCTGCCTTCTACGGACAAGCAATTGAAAACATGCCACTACTAGAAGCATTTCCAGATGAGACTCAAGTTATGAAATATAAACTTTCAACACTACCTAGAGGTACATCAAAACTTCCTCTATTAGAAGCAGGGTATGCATCTATTAGTTTGAGACAAGGAGCAGCATTAGCAATAACTCCACAAACGTTAAACTACTTAGGAGCTACTTCTACTTTTGAAGCAGGAGGGTATACAGCTACTATAGCAGACGCAAGAGTACTATCTAATTTCTCCGGTGTAGGGGTAAATACAGAAGAAGCTGATAACCTTAACAGTCAAACAACATTAGGTACTAACGTTTCTAAGACAGTAATAGGGACATCTATTAACCTTACAGCAACAACAGTGAATACTTTATTCGGTACAAGATCTTCATTACAGACTACAATTACTTTAATTGGTAGAGATAGTGGAGCCAGAGTAAATATTCCTGTAACTATAACAAAAGTAAATATATAATATTATGTCATACAGAAGATTTGATAACGACGACATTGTAGTAAGTGCAGACTCTATTACTTCACCAGCATGGTCTAATAATGCTGTAACCCTAAGCACATACGTTACAGGTTCACAAGCAGGAACAGATTCAGGTAAATATTACTACCATGTATATAACACAGGATCATCTGATCAAGAAATACAGTTTGCAATAGCATACGGTCATAGACTTGGAAGTGGTTCTGGATTATACGATGCAAGTATAGTAGGAAAGTCTTATAGTTCTACAGTTTACGGTCAATTTAGAACTCTTATAAATGGAGATGAAGATACTGACTTTTCTTTTTTAGAAAGCGGTACACCTACAACACCAGATAGTGTGCACTTTATTTCGATACAGAGATCAAGATTTAAAGAGAAAATACTACCGGGTTCAATCCTACTTTCTCTTTCTGGATCAGCCGGTGATCTTAAACTAACTGATAATAGTAAAACAGAGACTACAGATAGTTTTGTAGATGCAGGTAGAGTATATAGTTTATATTCTGGATCAGCAGCAGGTACTGTAATAAGTACTACTATTGAATACGGAAAAGTATACCCTGATGTAGGTTTAATAGCTCTAAATACCGATAAGCTAGTAGCAGATAACTTTATGGGAGCTGTAAATGTAACATCGAATTACACAACAGTTGACGGAAAAGAAACCTGTTTAAATTCTCTAGTATCAGGATCAGGATTTGCTTTGAGAGCTGACGAAACTTTATCTTCTAACTTTATTTTTGTTAGAGCAAGAAATAGTGAATTTAATTACTCTACTAATCCATCTAATATAACAGGCTCAGGTGAATTACGTCATAGTACAATGATTGATAATCCTCAATCTTATATTTCACAAGTAGGTCTATATAACGACAGTAATGATCTTTTAGCAGTAGCTAAACTATCTACTCCATTATTAAAAGATTTTACAAAAGAAGCTCTAGTAAGAATAAAACTTGACTATTAATGAATGAGTGCTTACAAAAAACTAAAATCTCAAGATTCATTTGTTACAACATATGTAGCTAAAAAGAACTGGTACATCTCCGGAAGTACTATCGACTTAGCAGCAATTGGGGTTCAAGCACTATATGCATTATCAGGTTCAGAAGAAGTAGCAGAACTATCTGTAGGTAAATCAAATTTTAATTACGGTCCTACAGAAAGCAGCATATCTAATCAAGGTACTTTTAACTCAGCATTAGTTTATAAAAGTTTAGAACAGCTCTACTATAGAGATTATAATCTAGATAACGGTTCTATACTAAACTCAGATTACCAAATAGCAGCATTAAGTGGTTCTTCTGTAACAACTAACGTTGGATTAGATACAACAGACTACCCTAAAAGAAAAATATACGATCACTACGAACCTACAACCGATACTCCAAACGGTACTATTAACCCTTCTGGTTCAAGATACCTTAGCTCATCAGCTATGGTTTACTCTTTACCGAGAGATATAATAGGAACTCATATTGAACCCGGTTCATTTAAAATGATCCCGGCTTATAACAACGCAGTAATAACCTCTCTAGGCGGACAGTATGTAGAAGAAGATTACGTTGTGACCGGATATATAGCAACCGAAATAAACTCATCTAGCCAAGCAGGGTATCTAGGAGGACTAGAAGCCATAGTAGATGACGGACAGGGTAATTTAAAACTCATCGACTCACAACAACATATTAATATAGGTAACATAATATATTCTCACGGTATTGTAGTACTTACTAATACTGATGTAGCTGAATATTTTCACGATTCTGCTTCACTAGATGTACTTTCTTATAAGTCTAATCAACCTATTTATACATATAACTACCACTTAAAGGTTTCTGATTATGAATACAATCACACACTTAACACTAGTGCGTTGACTGGTTCAGACAATAAATTAAAAGATAACGTAAGTGGTTCATCATTTCAACCTTACATAACATCTGTAGGTTTATATAATGATACAAATGAATTAATAGCAGTTGGAAAGCTAAGTCAACCCTTAGTTAAACCAGCTGAGACAGAACTAACAGTACAAGTAAAATTAGATATATAAAATGGCAATTAACTTTAGACACATAAAAGGATCAGCACTTACTCATGCAGAGATGGATAGTAACCTAGGTTCTTATTTTCATTCAGCATCTATATCAGTCAATGATGATAGCGGAAGTACTATAACACTTTTTAGGTCTGAATCAAATGGTTCATCCCTTACTCTTACTACTGCTTCAATTATAATTGTATCATCTTCATATGCGTTAACAGCTTCTTATGCTGATAATGGTGGTAGTGTAGATTATATTTCAAACGTTAACTTAGATGGATCTAATTTAAGAATAACAGGTTCAAATAATGCTTTTGATGGAGTAATTGACCTTAGTACTATATCAGTAACATCTTCATCTTATGCTAATAACGCTAGTACTGCTGATAGCTCTACATCATCATCTTATGCTAATAACGCTAGTACTGCTGATAGCTCTACATCATCATCTTATGCAGTTACAGCTTCTTATGCTACAAATGCAGGAGCAGGAGTAGGGTTTCCATATACGGGATCAGCTGAAATAACCGGATCACTAGCTGTAATAGGAGGCGGTATAACAGGGTCACTTTTAGGAACTGCATCACACGCAATATCAGCATCACATGAAACTACTTATGAATTATCTTCTTCTCATGCTGAAAATGCTGATAGTTCTATATCATCTTCTTATGCTTCTACATCTCCTATCCAGTCAAATGGATTAACAGTAAATGGAACAGGAGCTGACGGCTTCCTTTATATAAATGGTAATGCAGCAACTACTAACCCTACAAACGTGCAGGGTATGGCTTTTGCTTATAACGACGATGGAGGTAATAGAGCTAGTATGATTTATTACAATCCAGGTACAGTAACAAGTGCTGAAAATGCATCCTACTACTTCGGTATAGAAAATGAATTTATTGATTCAGCAAGTATTGTAGCAGGTAATACTGTAGAACAATCCAGAACAAGTAGTTTGAATTTAAAAATGTACGGTAATGGAATGATCGATTTAGTTGGAGCTTATCCAACTATAGGAAATACACAATGGAGATTACCAGTTGTATCAGGGTCAGCAGGACAAGTACTTAAGTATCCTTCATCAGGTATCCTTTTAGAATGGGGTAATTCAAGTGACCTAACAGGTTTAAACTTAATATCAGGTTCAGGTCAAATAGACGGCTTAGGATTTTTACAAACTGGTTCTTTAACTAGTTCTTTAGATAGTTTAGGATACTTAGACAAAACAGCAAGTAGATTAGATATTCAAGATTTCTTAACAGGATCATTATCAGATGTAATAACTGGATCAAGTTTAGATTTAATTTCTGGTTCTGGTCAAATAGACGGATTAGGGTTTTTACTTACTGGTTCTTTAGGAGACAAAATAGACGGATTAGGAAAGAACTTCTTTACAGGTTCAGGTCAGCTACCAGGAGGATTAATATCCGGTTCAGGTCAGCTAGGTGATTTGAACTTTCTTAATAAAACAGAATCAAGATTAGATATTCAAGACTTTTTAACAGGATCATTATCAGACGTAATAACTGGTTCAAGTTTATCTTTACTTTCAGGTTCAGACCAAATAAGTGATTTAGGCTACTTAACTGGATTAGGAGGAGGATTAATATCAGGTTCAGGACAAATAAGTGATTTAGGTTACTTAAGTGGATTAGGAACAGGATTAATATCAGGTTCAGGACAAATAGGAGGCTTAGGGTATTTACTTACTAGTTCTTTAGGAGACAAGATAGACGGGTTAGGAAAGAATTTCTTTACCGGATCTGGTCAGCTACCAGGAGGATTAATATCCGGATCTGGTCAGCTACCAGCAGATCTTATTTCTGGATCAGGTCAGTTGAATGATCTTAACTTCTTAAACAAGTCTGACAGTAGATTAGATATAGACGACTACCTTACAGGATCTCTAGGTTCTATTATTGGTAACTCTACCTTAACATTATTTTCAGGATCAGGTCAGCTACCAGCTGGATTATTTTCAGGATCAGGTCAGCTACCAACTGGATTATTTTCAGGATCATTTGGAGACTTAGCCCCTACAGGCTTACTATCCGGATCAGGTCAGTTAACAGATTTAAACTTTTTAGATAAATCTGACTCTAGATTAGATATAGATGACTACCTTACCGGTTCTTTAGGAGCTATTATCAGCCACTCAGCATTAGCCTTATTCTCTGGTTCAAGTCAAGTATCATTTACAGGAATAGGCTCTAAGCCATCAGGATTAGTATCAGGATCTGCTCAAGTATCATTCACAGGATTAGATAACATTCCATCCGACATAGTATCAGGATCAGTTATAAGGTCACTACCTTCTGATTTAGTATCTGGTTCATCACAAATATCATTCACAAATATAGGCTCTAAACCTTCTGGATTGATTTCTGGTTCAGGTCAGTTACCAACAGGATTAGTTTCCGGATCAAGTCAAGTATCCTTTGCCAGTATAGGTTCTAAACCAACAGGATTAGTTTCCGGTTCAGGTCAAGTATCATTTACAGGACTAGGTAATATACCAGCTGATATAGTATCCGGATCAGTAATACGAGAGTTACCTTCTGATCTAGTATCTGCTTCAGCACAAATATCATTTACAAATATAGGATCTAAACCAACAGGATTAGTATCTGGATCAAGTCAAGTATCCTTTGCTAGTATAGGATCTAAACCATCAGGGTTAGTATCTGGATCAAGTCAAGTATCCTTTGCCAGTATAGGTTCTAAACCATCTGGCCTTGTATCAGGATCAGGTCAAGTATCATTTACAGGGCTTGATAACATACCATCCGACATAGTATCCGGATCAGTTGTAAGAAGTTTACCTTCTGATTTAGTATCTGCTTCAGCACAAATATCATTTGCAAGCATAAGCTCTAAACCAACAGGATTAGTTTCTGCTTCTGGACAAATATCATATAGTTCTATTTCATCTCTACCAACGTTATTCGATGGTGATTATGATAGTCTATCAAGTAAGCCAACTTTATTTGACGGTACGTATGCTAGTCTATCAAGTAAACCTGCTTTAATATCAGGAGGAGCTCAAATTACATTTGGAGATATACCTTCCCTACCTACATTCATTACAGGATCAGCCCAAATTACAGACCTTGGATTTACTGGAGATTACACTCACCCTAATCACTCTGGGGATGTAACATCAGCTGGAGATGGAGCTACTACGATAGCTGCTAATAAAGTTACCCATGCTAAATACCAGCAAATAGCAACCGATACTATTATAGGTAGAACAGCATCAGGAACTGGAAATGTAACAGCATTAACAGCTGCAGAAGTAAGAGCTATTTTAAACGTTGCAAATGGTGCAACAGCTAATACAGGAGACATTACAGCAGTTACAGCAGGATCTGGTATGAGCGGTGGTGCTACATCTGGAGCTGCTACAGTAACATTAGGAGATCCAAGTACTTTAACTGCAGCAACCACTAACGGTACTACAGCTACATCACATACACATACTATAACAACTACAGATGACGGAACAGCTAGTACAATTGTAGCTACAGACGCTAATGGGGAAATATCAGCTGCTAACTTTAATACTACTTCTGATAAAAGATTAAAGTCTAATATCGAACCAATAAAAGAAGGTTTGGAAGTAATAAAAAAATTCGTATCTTATGAATACGAACTTAACGGTAAACAAGACGCTGGGTTTATTGCTCAAGAAGTACAAGAAGTATTACCTTACGCAGTACAAGAAAAATCAGATGGTTACTTAGGAATGAATAACAAACCAGTACTTGCTCATTTACATAAAGCTATATTAGAATTAGATCAAAGATTAACTGATATAGAAAACAAAATAGGATAATATGCCAGCACCAGGATCAGGTAAGATATACGAGTTTAATAGACTCGAAAGCGGAGGAATGGTAACCGCTATACAAGGCTGTAATATGACTACAGAGTATGATATCAATGCCAGCAACGATCCTCGAACTACATTTGGAACATATTACGCTATACATGCCGGAGCACAGAGCATTGCTAATATAGACACAAGTACAATATTTTATAGTGACTTTGGGACTGAATTTCCATTTGTTGGACAAGACGAATGGTACGGTGTTAGAGAATCAGGTTCAGCTGATGATGTAAAACCAGAAATAGTTGTACAGATAAATGACTCTGGAGAGGTATCCACTATCTTTACCTGTGCTCTACTAGGTAGATTCTCAGTATCTGGTAGTATACCTTACGTAGATTATTATGCAGGTTCTTTTACAATGTTTGAATCAGGAGCAATAGCAGCAGGTTCAGCATCAGAGGGAGGAATAAAAAGAACAGCTGCTAATAGAGGAGATTATACATCTATAGAAGGAGCAGTATCTGAATCGTGTTTTGATTTTGGTATAGTATTTTCCGGCAGTAACTTTAATGAATTTATTTCTCAATCTATACCAGAAGGTTTTGATGAAACAATCACCGGGGAAATAATTACAGACCCATCAACACAAATTTCAAGTTCACTACAATTTCAAGGTTACCCACTAGGAGGATTTACAGGTAGTGGAATGGGTAGTGAGTAAAACTAAACATAATGACAGAACCAATTTGGACTTACGACGGTAAATTAATTACCGAAATATCCGATATGCCAGAAGGAACTTACGGATTTATATACGAAGTAACACATTTAGAAACTAAACAGAAGTATATTGGAAAAAAAGTTTTGTTTTTTGAAAGAAACAAAAGACTAGGAAAAAAAGCTTTAGAAGCTTTAAGACTAGAAAGAAAAGCAAAAGGAATCGGAGGAAGAACTCCTGCTAAACAAAAAGTAATAACCGAATCAGATTGGTTATCTTACTTTGGATCTCATCTAAAAATAAAAGAACTACTAAAAAGAGATGGTCCGTTAGCATTTTCTAAAAAAATTATTCAGTACGTACCTAATAAAAAGCAGCTAACATATTTTGAATGTAAGCACCTATTTATAAATGAAGTACTAGACTCTAGAAATAACTATATTAATGATAATATTCTAGGTAAGTTTTATAGAAAAGACTTCAACTTATGAAATTAAGAGATATAATTTTAAAAGAGAATAACGATTCATGTCCTGCAGCAACTCAAGACTTGATGTTAAATACTAAGAATAGAGATGCTTCTATAAAAGCAGAACATATTCAATACGGTCCACTAAATGTAAGTGAACCTGGTAGCTTTTGGAAAGACATCGCTAAATACTGGAATACTTCAGAAAAAGCAGCAAGACTATCTAACTGTAGTAACTGTGTAGCGTTTGATATATCTCCTAGAATGGAAGTGTGCATGCCTGGAGTTACTTCAGATGAAGATGGTAAGCTAGGTTACTGTTGGATGCACCACTTTAAATGTCACTCAGCCAGAAGTTGCAGAACATGGGCTAAAGGAGGACCAATAAATAAAGACTCTGTATCCCAGGAATGGCAACAGAGAAGTGAACAAAATTAATATTATGATTAAATTAAAGAACATTATCGGATACCCATCTTTAAAGTACCACTTAGACAATAAACTCTCTTTACATGAGCATGTCTACCGTTATAGCTCGGATGCCTTTATACAATTATTCAAAGAAGCGAGAGAAGCTCTTAGAGACGAAGCAATTGAATTAGAGGAAACTGATAAAGATCTTTTAGAAACAACAGATATAGGTGAATACGGTGACTATAATGGATTAAAAGTTCCATTAGACTTACCTATGGTATCATCTAATTATAATCCTCTGTTCGAAATAGGTAACGTTATCGATGAAATGATCGAAAATGAAGACCTAATCGACGAAGCAGCTTCTATAGACGAGATGATAGACTTTGATATGATCAAAGAACTAGTAGAGTCAATAGGGGGTAACATAAACATGGACAAATTAAGAAAAGCAGTTTCAATACAAAACGAAAGTTTTGACTATAATGGCTTTGAAATGCTTAAAGCGTCAGTTGATTACATACCCGAAGCTGATTACAGAGGTAAAAAGGTTGCTCTTAACAAACCTAAAAGAGGTGGAAGTAAAAAATTCTACGTCTACGTTAAGTCAAAGAAAGGAAATGTGAAGAAAGTATCTTTTGGAGATACTGGCCTTTCAGTTAAGTTTAAAAAGAAAGGTGCAAGAGCATCTTTTGCTGCACGTCATAAATGTGCAACTAAGAAAGATAAAACAAAAGCAGGTTATTGGTCTTGTAATATAGGCCGTTATTGGAAATCATTAGGTGGATCATCAAACTTCTCAGGATACTGGTAGACCTTACTCTGAACTTACAGAAGAAGGTTATGTTATAAGAGAGTTCTCTAGTAGTACTTCATCATTTGAATTAGTATGGCATAGAGATAAAGAAGATAGGTATGTTCAAGCCATAGGTAAAACGGACTGGGAGTTTCAACTAGACAACCAAATACCTCAAGTATTATCAGAAAACAAACTATTTATACCTAAAGAGACGTATCACCGTCTTATTAAAGGCTCTGGTAAATTAAAAGTTAAAATATATAAACTATGAAAACTAGAGACGATGAATGTGAATGCGGTAACTGCGGATGTGGTAACGGTTAAGTAAAATGAAACTATTAAATATTATTCTTAGCGAACGTTTAAAAGTAAACAATATTAGTATTAACTATACTAATTATGGAGATTTATATAGCGTTGTTGTAAATGGTGATAAGGTAGATAGAGACGAAGGTACTAAGTTAGTACATAAGTTAACTAAACTAGAAGTACCTTATTCATATGATGTTCAAGTAGTCGATGATATTTTAAATAAATTAAGTGATAAAGGTATTGAGGCTGACTCGTACGAAATGGATATAGATTAAAATTATGAAGTTATCAAAAATTATATTAGAGAAGAAAAAGATTGTACATCAATCAGAGTTAAATTTATCTGATAAAGATATTTCTAACCTTGCTGAAGCAATCTCAAGTAAGCTAGATGACTATCTTGATGTAGAGAATAAAGAACTACTTAACCAAACGGTTAAAGCAGCTATAGAGGAACTTACCATCTAATTAGTTGCATAGTCGAATAAAAGTTCTTATCTTATAGTAAAGATAACGGACTGGGTTATGGACTATACTTTCCTTTTAGGATCAATTGAAAATTTATTGGGCAAAAGCCACAAGAAGGCTAGAGGCAATCACGCTTTTCATTGTCCTTTCTGTAATCATAGGAAGCCAAAGCTAGAAATCAACATGGCTACTAATGAAAATGGAAAGAATCCATGGGAATGTTGGGTATGTGAAACTAAAGGTACAACTATAAGATCTTTATTATTTCAGCTCAAAACACCCAAAGCTCAATCAAATGAAATATTAAAATACCTACCAAAAGGATCACAAATAGAGTATAAGGGGATATCTATATTAGAGATACCTAAAGAGTATCAGCTACTATCTGATGCCTCTACAACATCAGTTATTGCTAACAATGTAAAGAAGTATTTATATGAACGAGGACTTTGCGACAATGATTTTATTAAATACCAAATTGGGTACTGCACATCTGGAGACTATGGAGGACGAATTATTATACCAAGTTATTCTGAATCCAATCAACTCAATTTTTTTATTGCAAGAACTTACGATGGAAACTACTTCAAATACAAGAATCCTGAAGTATCTAAAGACATAGTCTTTTTCGAAAACCTTATTAACTGGAATGCTCCTATAGTAATATGTGAAGGAGTATTTGATGCAATGGCTATAAGACGTAATGCTATACCTTTATTAGGTAAAAATATGGCGCAATCGTTATACAAGAAAATATTAATGAGCTCAACATCCGACGTATATGTTGCTCTAGATTCAGATGCTAGAAATAGAGCTCTACAAATATCAGAAAAATTACTTAACCAAGGTAAGCGAGTTTACCTAGTAGAGATGAAAGAAAAAGACCCTTCCGAAATGGGTTTTACATCATTTACTAAACATATCCAATCAGCACAAGAGTTAGACTTATCTAGTCTTATGGTGCACAAATTAGATCTATGATCAAACAAGGAATGAACATTCTAGAACAGAATGAGAAAAAGAGACTGGATTTCAATCCAGAATTAAAACAGATAAACTTTCTCGATAGGAGAGTTTACAAGAGAAGCGAAGGAGTATATTACCCGTCCGTAACTACAATACTCCAATATATGCCCAAGAATAAGTTTTTCGAGTCATGGCTCAAAGACGTTGGGCATAGCGCTGATCTTATTATGAGACGAGCAGGTAAAGAAGGTACTCAAGTACATGAAGCTGCTGAGAAGTTAGTAGAAGGAGAAGAGATCTCCTGGATGGATGATTACGGCAATGCAAAGTACTCTCAAATAGTATGGGAGATGATACTAAAATTTGCAGAGTTTTGGAAAGAATATAAACCAGAACTTATATCATCAGAGCAGTTTGTATGGTCAGACAAATATAAGTATGCAGGAACTGCTGATATTGTTTGTAAAATGAATGATGAAATATGGTTATTAGATCTTAAAACGTCTAATAGTATACATAAGTCATATGATTTACAATTAGCTTCCTATGCTAAAGGATTAGAAGAGAGTCGAGGAGTTAAAATAGAAAGAACCGGTATTATATGGTTAAAAGCTAAATGTAGAGGACCTAGTAAGCAGAAAGGAGTAATGCAAGGTAAAGGATGGAAGGTATTGCAGATAGATGAAATAGAGAAAAACTTTAAGTTATTTCAAAACATCTATGAGTTATATCAACTAGAGAATCCTAATACTGAACCAATTTATAATAGTTACCCTACTACTATAAAAGTTTAACTATTTATAATAAACCATTTATATGAAAAAGATAACATTTATACTTGCCCTGTTTTTAGTAACAAGCTGTGCTAACTTTAAACTAGCCACGCTTAATCATTCTCCTATAGCTACCCAGGAAGGTATCTTAGTAGATGTTATCGATAGTGAATTATCACTATATAGAAAGTTTGACAGAGATAGTAAGTTTAGATGGAATTACTCACAGTTTGCTAAGAATCAAGATTTACGTTGGTATTATTCTTTTTATAATCAGAATAACCTATGGAGATATAATAGAAATGTTACTCCTTGGGACTTATATGTAAACAGATATGATTACTGGTTTAACTGGAACTATAATTTTGGTTTTAGTACATTCAATCATTGGGATCCATTTAGATTTAAACAATGGGGATGGAATAGCTACGATCCATACTATAGTAACTATCACATATGGAATAGACCTTCTATGGCTCATATGAATAGATACAGACAAAGTATTCAAATAGATATTAAAGATAGAGAAATTAAAAATAGAGTTAGATCTAGAGCTATCGTTAATAGTAACAATAACGTTAGAATATATAACAGACCTGAAATAACAGAAGACAAACTTAGACGATCTGTAAACATACTCAAAGGCGAAAATAAAAATATAATAATAAGAGAATATAATAATCCTAATAAGTTTAACAATGATAAAACTATCAAACTTAATCCTAGAAGCTACGGAAGGCCCGAAGGCAATAGTAATGGCGGGAGGAGCTGGAGCAGGGAAGTCGTACCTCCTCAACCAGTTAAATCTAGATTCACTGCACCTAGTCAACCCAGACAAGTATATAGAGGATCCGGATCACCCAGCGTACCAAAAACTAACACCGGGAACATTCGCAGCGGACAAGGAAGCAGCAGAGTTAATATCAAATAGACAATCATTTGTTTGGGACACTACTCTGTCCAACCCTAAGAAAGTAAAAGAAATGCTTGCTTCCAAGTATAAGGTATATATCGTTATGGTATATACTCATCCAATGCAAGCTTATATATCTAACTTTCAAAGAGAAAGAAATGTACCTGCATCTGCAGTATTTCAAACTTGGAGCAAAGTTTACCAATTGATAGATGATTATATTAAAATGACGAAAGGAAATTTTTCTTTATTTGTTAATATAAGAAAAGAATTTAAAGATGATATAAAAGCATTTGATACAGCAGCTAAAAACGGTAAAGAAGGGATAAAAGACTATTTAAGTAAATATTCTGAAGCAAATAACATAACGGGTTCAAGTTTTAGATCCCCTATAGAACTTTCTGCTGAGATACAGCAAGAGTTTGAAAAAGCTACTGACCATATGGATTATGATAGAGATAATTACGGTGAAGATAGAGGGCTTAAGAAATACTTCAGCGACTGGTATGAGAAGAATGGAGCTGGACCTGGTGATGATAAGATGATTAAAAAGCTTAAGAGTATAAGAAAAGCTAAAGAAACCTCAGCTATAAAATACGATGCTGTATTAGAAACTATAGCAGAGCTCTTATACAGTCCTATCTTTACTCAAAAGCTAGTTAGTAGTTCACCAAGAGAAATAGATCAAAAATTACAAGATTTTCTAGCATGATAGCACTTTATCCTGGAGCATATAAACCACCTCACAGTGGACATTTTGAAATAGCATCAAGCTTATTGAAAGGCATGCAGGGTAGAGTTTATAGTATAGATAATTATAAAGAAGCAGGACCATCTGCTTTATCTAAAGATTCTGATACTTCAGTTAAGGTAGATAAGGTCATAGTATTCATTGGAGCAGGAGAAAGAAATGGAATTACTCAATCTCAATCAGAAGCAATATGGAAAATATACCAAAATTATATTCCTAATCTAGAGATTGTATCCAGTGTAAAGAATCCTATGATTGAAGCTAGAGATTATGCAGCAGCTAATCCTAAAGAAGAGTTTTATGCTATAACTGGAATAAGAGGAGAAGAAGATTTTGTTGACTTAAGAAGAATATCAACGTTTAAAAAAACACCTAATGTAAAAGGTTTAGCAGTTACGTCAAAAGATAATAGTGAAGTTAGAGCAACTAATTTTAGAAAAGCTATTTTAAGCGGTAACTTAGACATAATAAGAGACTTTTTTCCTAAAGAAGTTTCATCAGAAGAAATTTTAAAAATATTGAATATGTTAAAATCAACAATCGTATCTGAGCAAATGAAAGAAAAATTACAGGATGTACTTGAAGAGATCTTTGTTGCTGAAGAAGAAACTATAAAAGAAAGCTCAGGAACACCAGTATCTCCTCAATCAATGATTAGGTCTAAAGACAAAGCTCACTTGATTACTTTGTATAAAAGAATCCAAGGTCAAATTGGTAGTGAGAATGTTAAAGTAAAATTTATGCAAGATCACATTAGAATTACTGTAGAAGATGAATACAGCAGTCCTAGTTTTGACTATACTCCATTTATGGGTTCTATATTAGAGTATATGCTAGATCAAAAAATGAACATTACTCCTCTACCTGAAATTAAACTCAAGAGAGATTTAGGAGAAGCAGCTAGCGTATTTGGTAGAACAGCTTACTATAATCCTGAAATAAAAGAAGTAGTTTTATATACCGAAGGTAGACACCCTAAGGACGTATTAAGATCTTTTACTCATGAAATGGTTCACCATATACAAAATATTGAAGGAAGGTTAAAAACATACGGTACTACTAATACAAATGAAGACGAAGACTTAGTAGAGATAGAAAAAGAAGCCTATACAGTAGGTAATATAACTTTCCGTAACTGGGAAGATGGAATTAAAAATAAATAAAGGTTATGAAAAATAGTATTGTAGAATTATTGGATGCATATCCAATTAAAGAAGAAAAAGTAAAACCGCCATATAAAATATATTGTGATATGGATGGAGTGTTAACAAACTTTGAAGGAAGATTTGAACACTTTACTGGTAAACATCCTCAAGAGTATGAAAAAGAGTTTGGAGTTAAACAATTTTGGCACCTTATAGATGTCAAGGTAGGAGTAAGATTCTGGATAGGAATGGACTGGATGCCTAGAGGAAAAGAACTATGGAATTTTATACAACCATATAATCCAGACTTATTAACATCTCCTTCTAGAGATAATGCTTCTAGACTAGGTAAACAACTTTGGGCTAAAAATAATCTTAATCCTAAACCTAAAGTTATAATGGCATATTCAAAAGATAAACAAAGATATGCAAACGAAAATAGTATATTAATAGACGATAAACCATCTAATATAGATGAATGGAAAGCAGCTGGAGGAATTGCCTTCAAAGTAAAAAAAGGAGATATAACAGAAGCAATAAACGGTTTAAAAGAGTTAGGTTATGAGTAAAGAAACATTACTGAAAAAAGATTTTAAAGAAAGTGATATAAAGAGAGTAAGAAATTTAGTTAATAAAGACTTTAACTCCAGTACTAAAATACAATCAGGTTATAAAAAAACTCTAAGTAGACATAAAGAAGGAGAGATTTGGGAAGAAAGCGGTAAGCAATGGACCATTAAAAACGGAGTTAGACAGAATATTACTAAACTAGACGATGCTAAGAAAGCATTAAGAATGCCTCTAAGGTGCCCTAAGTGTAATGGTTCAATGGAACATTGGTTAGCTAAGAAAATGTATAAGATACATGGATTCTGTTTTGACCCCTGTACCGTAGAATATGAAGATTCTCTTAAACAAGCTGGCTTATATGAAGCCTATGAAAAGAAAATGATTCACGGTAATGCAAAAGAATTTGTCGACGATATAGAAAGATGGATACTGGACTCTGTTAACGACAGCCATACCTTTGTTACTGAACAAGGAGTTGTAGAAGATTGGGGCGGTATGAATAAAGAGACTAGAGAAAAGATACTTAAAGATCTTAAAGATTTTACTACTACCATGCGTAAGCATATTAGTTGATATTTATAATAAAACACATTGTGACTCAAAAAGATATTTTAGAATCAGTACTCAAGGAAATTAAGCATATAAAAGGTCATATGCCTAATGGTGAATTGAAACAAATGCAAGCAGATATGTCGGATTTAAAAGAAGATATTTCAGAAATGAAATACTCTATACTTAATCCTGATAACGGAGTTATAGTGAACACTAACAAGAATACAGAATATAGAACACTTCTTCAAGCTAATCAAAAAGACTTTGAAGCTAAATTAGCAGAAGTAGAATCTATTAAGCTCTGGAAAGAAGGAGTTACTAGAGCACTTTGGATTATATTCGGTATAATAGCTGCAATCATAATAAGAATGTTTATGATGCATGCTGAAGGATAAATAAACAAAACAATGCCAGCAAAATTAAAACCTTCTTCTAAGAAGTACGTAAGAGACGCTAAAGGTAAGATGACCAAAAAATGGACTTGGGAACACTACACACCAGCCATGACATCTACCGATAACCTTAAGAAATTTTTAGAAGATTCAAGTTATAAAAGAAAAAGAAGTATTATAGAAAGGGAATTAGCTAAAAGAGCATGAACTATCTAACTTTAGCCCAACTTATAGGAGAGATCATAACTGATTCTAAAATTATTTGTGATAGCTGTGGATGGAGTTGGAACAAAGAAGACGGAGGAGATGATTTATATATGTGTCATAAATGTGACCATAATAATACACCTACTGCTCTTGAAAACTTCAAAGACGGTAAAAAGAAAGGTAAATCAAGACCAGGCAGAGTTAAAAAGTCAGGAGCTAGCTGTAACGGTTCAGTTACTGACCTAAGAAAGAAAGCAAAGAATGCATCTGGGGAAAAAGCTAAGATGTACCATTGGTGCGCTAATATGAAGGGCGGAAAGAAGAAATAGTAATAAGAATCTATTTATTTATATACGTATATTATGACATATCAAGAACTTAAAGATCGATTATCTAAATGCGAATACACTCTTACATGTATAAAAGACGGTACTTTAAAAGATACAAACCAGAAAACTGTGAAGAAATTAGAATTATTAAAGGAGTCTCTTAGAAGTAAAATTGAAGAGATAGAAGATAAAGGAATGGTAGTGACTAGAGACTCAGAAGAAGCTGAGAAATTAGCTAAAAAAGGAGTCAATGTAAATTTACAGACGGAGGGTCCACATCAAACAACTTATATTAAAGTATCTAAAAACAACTATAAGAAAGCTATACAGATAATAGATCAAAATATAGACAGTGAATATGTAAATACTGATATAGTTGATGATGATGGAGACGGTAATGTAATTGTATATTTTAATTTTACACCAGCAATGACTGGTCATCCACACTATAATCCGGATGTAGATCCAGCAGAGTTTATATACGACTTATCTATGGACTTAGAAGCTAACGGTATTTCTATTGTAGATAAAAGTCATGATGTAGACGAAACAGCACAAGCTTTATCTAAAAAGAATTTCTCTGATCATCATAAAGATAATAAAAACGTAGATGAAACTGATATTAACGACCCAGTTCTTATGAAACTAAGAGCATTACAGTCTAAATTAAGAAGAAAGAAAGCAGTCAGAAAGACTGGAGGAGATAGTAAATTATTAGCTACATTAAAAGCTAAGAGAGCTCAAGTAATGAAAGATATGGAGAATGATCCATCAATCGAACCAGAAGGAGGTCCTGTTGCTGATATGTACGGAGATCAATTGAATAAAATAGATAAAGATATAGCTAAAGCATCAGGAAGAAAACCAAAAAGCTATGATGATACTTTCAATGAAGGTCAAGATGATGTATTTGCTTTAGGATACGATCTAGATGCTACACAGTACTTAGTAGACTATCTTAAATCTAAATATAAAGCAGGAGTTGACTACGAATTACATATCGGTAGAGGAGACACACATCCAAATGCTATCTCTCTTATGAACCCAGATATGGAACAAGATAAAGAATTAGGTAATCTATTAATGTCAGCAGGAGATAATGAAGAAACTGATTACCAATCAGGAAGAGAAGCAGAAAATGACTATATAGGAGAAAAGAAAAGACCAGGTTTATGGGCTAATATTAGAGCTAAGAGAGCTAGAGGTGAAAAACCTGCTCATAAAAATTCTAATGCTCATAAAGATGCAGTTAAAGCTGGTAAAAAGATTAATAAAGAAGGTCTATGGGCTAATATTAATGCTAAGAGAAAAGCAGGAAAGAAACCATCTCATGGTAATTCTAATGCTCATAAAGATGCTGAAAAAGCAGGAAAAGCTCTCGGTAAAGAATCTGCTAACCCTCAAGACGGTAAAGCAGCACCTTATGGATCAGGATATAAAAAAGTAACTAAAGAAGAAAACGTAAAATTAAGTAAAGAACATCTTTCAATCATAGCAAGTAAAGCCGGTAAAGCAATTGTACAAGCAGTACATGCTACAGGAGACGAAGTATCAAGAGCTAAAATTAAAAAAGTATTCTCATCAGCTCTATCTCCTAACATACCAGAGGCTTTCACAGTACATATAATATACAAAAATGATTCTGAAGTATCATATAGGTTTCAAATAGAAGGTAGCAAACTTATATTCTTAGCTGACAGTAAAGATATTGTTTTATCTGATGTAGGAGTTAAACCTTCAGGAGAACCATTTATAAATACAGAGCTCGTTAAAAACGAGATGACAAAATATTTTAAACAAATGCAAGAAATGAACGATCAAGAATTTGCTGACGCTAAAGAAGCAGATAGATTAGCAAATCATCCCGAAAGAGATAAAATTTTAGCTATACAAAATTTAATTGCTAAACAAAAAGGACTCAAAGAAACCGAACTTAGTGAAGAAAGATATAGAAAAGTAACTGACGATGATCAAGGACTTGATGGAGTTTTTCATGTTGATGAGCATGGTTATTTTGTTGATCTTGATTACGGTAAATATAAATCTGCTACTAAGGATTTATTAGATCTTGCTATGGAACAGGGGCACGTGTATGAAAGTGTAGAAAACTATTATGAGTATGCTGATCATTTCGAAAACGAATTAAAAGATTATGCTGAAGGTGAAGAAGTACCTGATTGGCAAATGAATGATCTTGCTGTGAAATACGGAACTGATTATAGTCAGTTTTATGGTGAAGAAGATGATGATGATGATGTAGAAGAAGATATATCAGAAGAATACTCAAAAGAAAAATTATTAGCCTACTTAGGACAGGCAGATGATGCTATGATCAGAACTCATGATGATAAGTATTTGATTATATATAACCCTAAAAAAGGTAATAAAGATAATTACGATATGTGGGGTGATTATTCTGTATTTGCAGTAGATCAAGATGGAGAAGAACACGAAGTACTATATTCTGATATTGATAACTTACAATTAGAAGGTACAAATGAAAGCCGTTATACTAAACTTAGAGACTATTATAGAAAAATAGATAAATTAAAACAGCAATCAAAAATAGATCATGAAAAAAATCCAGGACATGGTAAAGTAGTTAATAAGTGGAAAGAAGTAAATGAAGCATCTGAGATGGATAAAATTCTACAAGGTAGACAGTTTATCAAGCAGTTAGCTCCTTTTATGAATAAATTGCCTCAAGATAATCCTAGAAGAATAAAATTTATCAATAAAGTTAAACAGGTTAATAAAAAATATAAAGAGCTACTAGCTAAACAAGATGATAAAGTATCTGGAATTGGTAAAGATCAAGAGTTAAGCGAAGGAAGAGGAGATTTCGATGATGTACTAAAGGCTATAGAAAACATGGCTAACAACGATGATATTTCAGAAAGAGACGCAGCAGCAGAAATAGTATTAGCATTAGCTGATAAATTTCAATTACCAGTAGATAAGAATCTAGAAGACTATATGGAAGAAGGACAAAGTGATTTATATGAAGGAACAGACTTACATGTAGATGGAGATTTTCAATTCACTAGAACTAATAGCGGAATACAGATAACAGAAAAATACTCAGCCCAAGGTGCTAACTCTAGATACATTCACGTACCAGGGAGACTACTTAGAAGATTTGTAGCAGGATTAGCTAAATCAACAAAAGTATTCAAAGATACTAAATACCAAGGACAAGATGCAGAAGATGCTCTAGAAGAAGCTGGACCTGGATTTGCTCACGATTGTGCTGCTAAAGTAGTACATGAGAAATATGGAAAAGGTAATTGCATACCAGAAAAACATACTTTAGTTAAAGAAGGTGAGAAACATGTAGTAACTCATTATGACGTTTTATTTGAAAGCGGCAAAACAGTAGAAAATATACCAGTTAGTGAGTTAGAGATTAAAACTTCAAATGAACACTGGCACAAAGGATATAAAAAGAAAAAGAAGTAAAATGAACAAAGCTAAATTAGAAAATATTATTCTAGAGGCGTACGAAGAAGTTCTTAAAGAGAGTCTACTAGACGAATTAGAGGATTATGATCAAGATGAAAAGTCTGATAACCCTGGTTTAAGTAAACCTGAATATAATGTAGACGATAAAGATCATTTTATATCTCAAGATCAAATTAGACCAATGATAGCTCAAAATGAAGCTGAAGAAGATGAAGAACCTACACCAGAAGAAACTCCAGATATGGATGCTCCAGAGGATACTGTATTAGAAGATGCTACTGATAAAATACTAGGGAAGTTTCCTACAGTTAGAGCAGCTATTATAAAATTACAAACAGAAGACTTCAAAGACTTTGTAGAGAGTATAGACTGGGTATCACCTCGTCCTAGCTCTTTTAGAGTAAACTTAAAGAACGGCCAAGACTATACCTTAAAATGGATGGGTGAAGGCTTTCAAGCAACTATACTAGGTAAAAGATACTACCTAAGTAACATATCAGAATATCAACAAGCATTAGATAAATTAGAAGTACTATACAGAGAAGCACCAATGAGCGGAGCAGGAGAAGGAGAACCAGCAGACACTGACACCGGCGGCGGTGGTGGAGGTGGAGGCGACTTTCCCGGTGGAGACGGAGGTGGTGCAGGAGGAGACGATGCAGGAGCAGATGACCTTCCAGCAGCAGATGACGGAGGAGGAGCTGATTTATCAGATGAACCTGTAGACTTTGAAGCAGGAGAAGAACCAGACGCATAATGAATCTTATAGATAGAGTCATATTAGAATGGTCCTATAAGACCAAAAAAGGATATCCTGACTTGGATAATCAAGAAGATATAGATTTATTTGAATCTATGTTTGGTTTTAATTTATCTGAAGCTAAAAAAGAATTCAATTATCTATCTCCTGAAGCTCAAAAAATAGCAAAGTATATTATTGATAAGTTAAATTTAGAAGATGATGAGATAAAGGCTCATTCAAAAACTAGAATAATAGTATATACAGACAGAAAAAGAGCAGAAATATTTGCAGCTTTACAGCAACTTGGATATGAAAAAGATCAAATTACTGGTTCAAGTGGTGGTGGGTTTAGAACACCAGAAGGTATAGAGATTATTCATAAGAACCAAACATCTGTTGGAGATGCTGGATTAGATAATGAAGATATAGTAGTTCGAAAAATTAACGAAAGAATAGGAGTAGAAGGTGGAGCTATAAATGTTGTATTTAAATCTGGTAATAATGTCGATTTAACTTATAATAAAGTAGAGTCTGCTGAAGGAGTAGGAAGAGAAACAGGAGATAATCTAAAAGCAGATATAAAACTTTTTAACGGTAAACCTAATCCTATCTCGATAAAAAAAGACGGACCTTTTAGATGGTCATCAGCAATGAGGACTCATGGAAAAGTATTTGACGCAGTATTAAAACCAGCTATAGAAGGAACAGAAAATCTAAAATTAGTAGTAGATCAAGAGAATCCTAAGCTACTTAAAATGTTAAATCCTAAAAATAATAAATTTTACGGTAGCATATATGTAACTGGAGCTCCTGGAATGGATTATAAAACTTTAGCTTTTGGGAATGATAATGCAGCGATAGTAAAAAGAACCTTTAGTGATGCTGATTTTAATTTCGATAACGGAAAATTAACAATTACAACCTCAGCTAATTATACAGATGATAGTCATTTTAGTAAAGATGATTTACCTATTATAAGATTTGAACAAAACGCTTCTAAGGCTACAAGATTAGAAGGACACCGAGGCAGAGGTATAACTATTAGAACCGTACCATCAAAAGGATTTAATAATAGAACTGAAAGAGCTAGTCTTTTAATTATAGATTATAAAGATTTAGAAATCGAAGAATAAGTTATGGCACAGAATATTAAAAAGATAGTAGCACAAGAATACTTAAAGTGCGCTAAAGATCCTATATACTTTATGAAGAAGTACTGTTATATACAGCACCCTACTCGTGGACGTATTCTTTTTAATTTATATCCATTTCAGGAAAAAGTATTAGAACACTTTAAAGATCAACAATATTTAATTACTCTTAAATCTAGACAGCTAGGTATATCTACTTTATCTTCAGCATACAGTCTTTGGTTAATGATATTTCATAAGGATAAGAACGTTTTAGCATTAGCTACTACTCAAGCTACAGCTCGTAACTTGGTAACAAAGGTTATCTTTATGTATGACCAACTACCAAAGTGGCTAAGGTTAAGATCGGTAGAAAAGAATAAACTATCTTTAAGACTAAAGAACGGCTCTAAGATACAAGCTAAGTCTTCTAACGCAGATGCTGCTAGATCGGAAGCTGTATCGCTACTAGTAATAGATGAGGCTGCTTTCATTGATAACATTGAAGAAACTTTTGCTGCTGCTCAACAAACACTAGCAACGGGGGGTCAATGTATGGCTCTATCTACTCCTAACGGTATAGGTAACTGGTTTCACCAAACATGGGAGAAAGCAGAGACTGGAGAAAATAGTTTCTTACCCATAAGATTACCATGGACGGTACATCCTGAAAGAAACGAAGAGTGGAGACAACAGCAAGATAGGGATTTAGGACCTAGAATGGCAGGACAGGAATGTGACTGTGACTTCTTATCCTCTGGTGATACAGTATTTGAACCAGAAGATATGACTTTTTATGATGAAACTTATCAGAAAGATCCTATGGAGAAAAGAGGAGTTGATAGCAATTTATGGATATGGGAAGGAGTTGACTATAGTAAATCATATATGGTTGTAGCAGATGTCGCCAGAGGAGATGCAACGGATTACTCTGCATTTCATATATTCGATATAGAAGAATGTAATCAAGTAGGAGAATATAAAGGTAAAATATCACCTAAAGATTTCGGTAATGTACTAGTAGGAGTAGCAGCTGAATATAACGATGCACTATTAGTAGTAGAGAACGCAAACATTGGCTGGGCTACCATAGAGCAAATTATGGAAAGAGAATATAGAAATCTATATTACAGTCCAACTAATAATAGAGACACAGTAGAATCCTATATGACTAAGTTTGAAAGAGATAAACTTGTACCTGGCTTTACTATGTCATCTAGAACTAGACCACTAGTTATAGCAAAGATGATCGAATACGTTAGAGATAAAGGTGTTTTGATTCAATCTAAGAGACTATTGAGTGAGATGAGAGTATTTATATGGAAAAATGGAAAGGCTCAAGCACAAGATAGGTACAATGATGATTTAATTATGTGTTTTGGAACAGCTCTATATGTAAGAGATACTGCACTAAGACTCAGACAACAAGGTATGGACCTAGCAAGAGCTTCATTATCTTCATTTTCTAATCTAAATTCTAGAAACCAAGCTGTAATGAAAGTTGGAAAGCCGATAGATAATCCTTATCTTATAAAGACACCTGGAGGCGAAGAAGATATCTCCTGGTTATTAAAATAGACTATTTATTAAAAACGTACATTAATGGCGGACAAATCCTTATTTGGCAGACTACGAAGATTATTTTCTAACGATATAGTTGTTAGGAACATAGGCGGTAGAGAGCTAAAGATAGCTGATGTAAATCAGATACAAACGACTGGTAGATACCAAACTAACTCTTTAGTAGATAGATTTAGTAGACTTTATATCTATAACAACAAAAATATTTTTAATCCTAATCTTAACTACCAAACGTTAAGAATTCAGTTATACTCTGATTATGAGGCAATGGACACTGATCCATTAATTGCTTCTACTTTAGATATTATAGCTGATGAAGCTACAGTAAAGAATGATCAAGGAGAGATTCTACAAATACAATCCTCTGACGAAAATATACAAAGAGTACTTTATAATTTATTTTACGACGTTCTAAACATAGAATTTAACCTATGGTCTTGGACACGTCAAATGTGTAAGTACGGAGACTTTTTCTTAAAATTAGAGATATCAGAGAAATTTGGTATATATAATGTACTACCTTATACTGTATATCATATGGTAAGAAGAGAAGGTGAAGATCCTGAGAATCCTGCAAAAGTAATATTTCAATTAGATCCTGATGGATTAGCTTCTTCTCAACACCCTAATTATTTACCAAAGAGAAAGAATGATAGAAGAGTAGTTGACTTTGATAATTACGAAGTTGCTCACTTTAGGTTAATTTCAGATACTGCTTACCTACCTTACGGTAGATCTTATATAGAACCTGCTAGAAAGATTTTCAAGCAAGTAACATTAATGGAAGATGCGATGTTAATTCATCGTATAATGAGAGCACCTGAAAAGAGAATGTTCTATATCAATGTCGGTAATGTACCGCCTAATGAAGTAGAGCAATTCATGCAAAAGACCATGAATCAGATGAAAAAGACTCCTTATGTAGGAGAAGATGGTCAATACAATTTGCGTTTCAATATGCAGAATATGATGGAAGATTTCTATCTACCTGTTAGAGGAGGTGATACTTCAACTAGAATAGAAACTACTAAAGGTTTAGACTATGATGGAACAAATGACGTAGATTATCTATTAAAGAAGATGTTTGCAGCTCTTAAGGTTCCAAAAGCATATTTTGGGTACGAAGGAGAATTATCCGGTAAAGCTACTTTAGCAGCTGAAGACATTAGGTTTGCTAGAACAGTAGAAAGAATACAAAAGATAATGGAATCAGAGTTAACTAAAATAGCTTTAGTACATCTATACTCTCAAGGATTCTCTGGTGAAAGTTTAACTAACTTTGAAATTAAGTTAACTACACCGTCAATTATATTCGAACAAGAGAAAATAGCTCTACTTAAAGAAAAGGTAGATTTAGCTGCTCAAATGAAAGACTCTAAGTTATTCTCTTCAGATTACATATATGAAAAGATATTTGATTTATCAGAAGATAAGTATATGGAGATGAGAGATCTAGTTAGAGAAGATTCTAAGAGAGCATTTAGAATAGCTCAAATAGAAGGTGAAGGTAATGATCCTGCTAAGTCTGGTGCTACTTACGGTACTCCACATGATTTAGCTTCTATGTACGGTAGAAGAGCTACTCCAACAGCAAAAGGTGCAGGTCAAGACGAAGTACCTCAAGGATATGAGGAAGCACCTAAATGGGGAGAACCTGGACCAGAAGGTGGAAGACCTACAGAAAAAGCATCTATATATGGAACTAACGATGCATTGGGAGGACGAGATCCTTTAGGAGTACATGGAATGCACGGTGGATTTGACTCCGATAATGATAAAGTAGCTGAAAATGTTAAAACTAACACAGTCTACCTTAGAAACAAAGAACTCTTTAAAGATATTGTATTTAAAAAATCTTCTGCTAAAGAAGCAAAGATGTTGAGCGAAGACAATATTAAAGATTTAGAGAATTAATACATATTTATATATAGTAAACGTATACAATGAGGATAAAACATTCAAAGTATCGCAATACTGGATTAATCTATGAATTGCTTGTAAAGCAAATCGCTTCTGATGTACTTGAAAGTAAAGAGTCAGATGCAATTCAAATATTAAAAAAGTACTATAGCGGTAAAACTACTTTAGCTAAAGAGTATAAGCTATACGAATTTGTAGTGAAGAACAACTCAGTATCTCAATCTAAAGCAGAAACTATTATTTCTACTATTACTGAGGTATCGAGAAAGTTTAATCAAAAAATACTTAAAGAACAAAAGTATGCTTTGATATCAGAAATAAAAAGTAAATATAATATTGACGAATTTTTTAGCGTCGATGTAAGAGATTATAAAGCATTAGCGTCTTTATACTGTTTATTAGAAGCACAGAATAATTCTAATTTAGTAGACCCTAGCTTTTTAATTAATAATAAAACTACTCTTTTAGAACACTTAACATCTAAGAAGCAAAATGAAGAAGATGTAAAAGATTCTCTTATAGAGCAATATGGTAAGTATGATAAGGATTTAAAACTATTAACGTTTAAAATTTTATTAGAAAAGTTTAACGAGAAATACATAGACCTATTACCAGAACAAAAGAATATTTTAAAAGAATTTATTACATCAGTTAATTCAAGTAAAAAGTTATTTACATTAGTAAATAAAGAATTAAAAAAGATCTCTGAAGAAGTAAAGAAATTAGGAGATAAAGTAACTGATGATATTATAAAGATAAAATTAGATGAAGTATCTAAGAGCATTCAACCTCTTAAACCTACTGATAAAGTAAAAGATACTCATTTAGTAAATTTAATGCAGTATTACGAACTAGTCAACGAGTTAAATAAATTATGACCCGTACTAAACTAAGAGAGTTAGTTAGAGAAGTAATGCAAGAGTTAGATGAAGCAAACGTAACTGGAGGAACAGCTACATTTACTCCCGGAGATGGGATGAATTATGCAACACCTGCAGCTTTCGGTAAAGCAACAAGAGCTAAAAAAACTTTAACTAAGTTAGGTTTCAAACAGGTTAGTCGTCCTAAACGACCATCACATACTAAAGGATTTGATTATTTATAAAAAATGAGACAAGTAACAGTAACAGAAAAGTACAGAGCCGTATTAGAAGGTAATATGGCAAAAGGTGAATTTGTAAGACAAATGAGACTTACACACCCACAACACATAACTCAGTTCAACGGATTCGATGACTCAGTTCAAATTCTTAAAAATAGAGGTTTACTATTTGAGATAAAGAAAGAAGTTGTAGAAGAAGCAAAAGAAGCAGAATATGCTGAAGATTGTTTACCTTATTCTGATGAAGCATTCCAAAGAGGAATTAGATATGAACTTCAGTCAAAAGGTATTGAAGTACATGCAGGAGCAAATATTAAGTTAGAAGACTATGATTCTGCAAAAAGTGCTGCTCAGACAAACTTGACTAAAGACCCAATGCATTACCTTAATCTTGTATCAGGTGAATCTTCTAAAGTAGACAAACATGATAAACCATCTGAAACTAAGAGAGGAGCAAAAGATGTTGATACATTTAATGGACTTAAAAAAGCTGATTTAAGAGAAGCTAAAACAATGCTTAAAGAAGGTAAAATGGATGACTTAGCTGAAAAGCTAGGAATAGATGTAGGTAGATTACAAGCTGCTGCTGATAGACTAAGAGAAATGGAAAGAGAAGATGCTGCTAAAACAGCCGGTAAGGTAGATGCAATGAAAGCTATTATAGATGAAGAGCCAGATGAAGTTATGAATATTAATAGATTTGGAAAAGAAAAAGAAGATCACGATAGTAACTATACTAAAGTAAAAAACGAAACAGACGGACTTTCAATAGATGAGCACGAACATCAATTTTTTCACTTAGCATTCGAAGGTAAGTACGATGATATATTAGAAGACTATATGTCAAGTGAATCTTATAAGCAAGACGAAAAAGAAATACAAAATAAATACGATGTTTCTAGCGCTCACGATGTAAAGTACTTAGACGAGTGGGAAAACTTTATAAAAGAATTTGAAGCTATCAATAGAGATGATGCAACAGATACATATAATTTTGAAGCTAAAGGGATAGATGAAATGCTATCTATATCAGGAAACTCAGAAGAAGAAATCAAGAAAAATGCCGAAGAGTTATTAGCATTAGCTAAAAAAGTAGGATTGGACAAAGCTGAAATAAGATATAATGATGACGGGTCTGTTGATGGAGTTGAATTAAATGACACAGTAGAGGATAGAAACGATGGTAAAACTCAAAAAATTGCCGACTTACAATCCAAACATTATGAAGCTTCTAAAGCTGGACGTTCTAAACAAGAACCTTCTTTCAAACCTAAAAAATTAAAGAAGCTTACAATAGGAGGTAAAACATACGAAAAAGGAGATTTTGACCCTAACGATGACGGTAGAATTATGTCAATTGAAAAATATCCTAACGGATACTTTATTAATGGCGGAATATATTCAGACTACGGAGACGGCGATGGACCTAAAGAAGGGTATGGATACGCTATCGACTTGAAAGGTAATAAAATGGACGAAGAGGATTTAGAAGGAATGCACGAATCCGCAGTAAAAAATGAAAATATTGATGCATTTAGTGATACCATACAAGTAGTAGGATATCCGGAAACTGTAGAAGATGCTCTAAAAGTGATTGAAAGATACGAAAGAGATGGACATCCTGTTGGTAGAGAAGAAGCTAAAGAAATTATAGCTGACATGAGAGATACGGATGACGATGATTTTGATAGAAATATTACTAACCTTATAGCAAAAGCATTCGTTATCAAGCTAAAAGGAGTATCTGAAAAGAAAGGTAAAGATCATGACGGAGACGGAGATGTAGACGGAGATGATTATATGCATGCTAAAGATAAAGCTATTAAAAAAGCGATGGGTAAAGAACCACAACAAGAAATAGATACATCAGCAGCTAAAGCATCATTAGCCAAATTTGCTGCTAGAGAAAAAGAATTAGATAGACAAAATCCTAATAGACAT
>Ga0228633_1000060_pt1 | contig 27875 bp, 36 predicted proteins | sample 41DmetaG_FD_182703 | JGI IMG/M metagenome (GOLD analysis project Ga0228633, IMG submission 182703) | Seawater microbial communities from Monterey Bay, California, United States - 41D | ecosystem: Environmental > Aquatic > Marine > Coastal | place: USA: California | collected 2016-11-13
CAAACCATACTGAGTTTCTAGTGTCTACTCCGTTCCATTGTGGAGAGCCATCAGCAGCATGAATGTTTGTATTTGATTCAGCAATGTAAACTGTATCTAATAAGTTATTAACGTTTAACCTTAATCTTGTATCGTTACCGAATAATTTAAAGTTAAAAGTACTACCTAAATCTACTAAACCGTAAGAAGGAAGTTTTAAAGCTCCTTTGTTACCTGGGCTAGTAAATTCAGCATCTGTAATTGAATAATCAGCGTATAAATTATCTACAAATCTGTATCCTAGATCTACATTAAATTTATTAAATCTATAATCTGCTTCTAAGTAAGAAACAAACTGTGCAGCATCTCCAACTTTAGCATCTTTAAGATATAAAGTTCCAGTACCGATAGATTGTTGATTATCGTCGAATAATTCAGCATCAAAATCTTTTGTGTATTTCCAATCTCCTATAGATACCATACCTTTAAGTTTAAAGTATCCTGTAGGTCTGTAAGTACCTTCAATTTCGATTCCATTATGTCTTACATCAATATCTTTAAATTGAGCTGATCCATCTACTCCTTGCTGGTTAGATAATGATCTAGTTACAAATCTATTACCCCAGTTAGTAGAGTATACATTAACTTTTACGTTTAATGCTTCATTTACGAATCCATATCCTAACTCAATTGACTTGATTTCTTCGTTTTGAAGATCTGGGTTAACATTGTTAGCATAGTTAGGGAATACAGCGTCAAAGCTTGGTTGTCTTGAAATAAATCCAGCATTAAAGAATACGTTAGAGTTTTCATTAAAGTTATAGTTTGCACCACCTTTAACATATCCTCCTCCTACATTCTTTTTCTCTGATTCATAGTTACCTGGAGAATCAAAGTAATCTATTCTTTGGAAAGATTTATTTGAATATCCTGCTTGTACTACCCCTGTAATACCGTTATCATCGTATTCAGCTAAGAAGTTAAGTCCTTGCCATCCTACTTTACCTACGTTATAGTAATCAATTTTAGGACCTTTAATTCCAGTATCCTTAAATGGATTAGCTTCGATAGTAGTTTCGATAATTTGACCTGCTGAGTTTTTATTACCAGTTGAATAGTATCCATCTAATCCCATTAGGTTATTTAAAACTCTATAGTGATATCCTTTGTAATCTCTTACATCGATACCAACACTATAAGTCATTTTTCCTGATTTAATGTTTAAGTTTGAAATAGCTCCAATCCAGTCATGAGAGTTCATAGAAGCTCTTCTAATTAAAGCAGCTCTGTTTACTCCATCGTCTTTAAATCCATTAGATCCAATTTTAAGTCCTCCGAACTTAGAGATACCTCCAGAGTAAGGACCAGTACTTGACTGATTGTATGCAACTACTGCATCGTAGTCAATAAAACCATTTGCATCTCTCGAACCTCTACCGTTTTCTAAATAGTGCTCAGTAAGATCTTTTCTAAATGGTAAGATATCAGTTTCAGAGTTGTAGTATCCTCTACCTCTTGGTCCTGTACCTCCACCTCTACCGGCTGAACCGTAGAAAGATGTAGCTAATTTAACGTTATCTGAAATATCATAATCCCAGTTAAATGTAGCTAATGGTTTGTTATAGAAGTTTCTTCTCATAGAGAACTCTTCTCCATTTAAAGTACCTCCATTTGAGTTCCATCTTTGATCAATTCCTTCACTACCGAAGTTTTGATAATCTCTAATAGATACCCATACGTCTCTTTGGTGGTGCCATTGACCAGCTCCAAGTAAAGAGAAGTTTAAAGAGTGTTTAGAATCTTCTGGTGCATATCCAATTGCTCCAAAGTAAGTCCATCCTTCACCAGAAGTATTGTAGATATATCCATCTCCTTGCCACTTAGACAATAAGAAAGATGAAGACCATCCGTTCTCACTTAACCCTGTATTGTAAGCGATAGTATTTTTAAAATAGCCATCATTACCTACTACAGTAGTGTAAGAACCACCTTCTGCTTTTTCAGCACTCTTAGTGAAAATAGAAACAGTTCCACCGACTGAAGGAACTGCTAGTTTTGAGGCTCCTAAACCTCTTTGAATTTGAATACCAGATGCAACGTCTGTTAAACCTTGCCAGTTAGACCAGTATACCCATCCATTTTCCATATCGTTAACAGGTTGCCCATTGATAAGGAAAGAAGTATTACGCTGGTCAAAACCTCTTAAGGTAATACGACTATCACCGTATCCTCCTCCTTGTTTTGTAGCGTAAACCCCAGGTGTGTTGTTCATGATTTCTGGAAATTCTTGGTTTCCAACTTTCAATTGAACTTCAGCAGCAGAAATCTTACTTAAAGCAATTGGTGTCTTTCTATCTTTTGCGACAGTAATTACTCCAGAAGATACTACTACTTCTTCTAAATTTTGAGTGAGTACAGTATCTATTACTGCTCCTCTCTCTTGACCGAAGGTCATTGTTACTCCTAAAACTAAAAGTAACGAAACGAGTTTTCTCATTTTTTAAAATTTATGTTAAACAATATATAACCTTTAGGTTGTAGTCATAGTCCACATCGGATGCAATTGATAGGCAATTGTATTATTATCCGAAGGTTCTACTTCCTCCAACTTTTCTTTAATTAATTTTATAAATGCGTCTTTAGTCATTGCAATCTACTTCATATTCTTCCCAATCTTTAGTAGGATCTATATTAGGAAAGTAAAAACATTTTGTTGTATTATCTTCTAAAAATCTAATATGCTTTTCAAATCCAGATGGTAATGTTGCTCCATTTGCCATTACTGAATCTGAGAATATTACATTTATAGTAACTTCTAAGTTTTGTTCGTCATCCCATGCTCTTTCTGCTTCTTCTAATAACCTCCATGCTCCTCTATTAAGTTTATCTTTTTGTAATGCACAGTTTAAGAAGGTAAAAGTTTGTCTTAAGTTTTCATAAGAATCTGAAAATGTAGCAGCTGGTGCTAAATGACCTTTATCGTAAGGGATACCTTTGTAGTCGTTGTTGTCAGAAGTGTAGTAATCCTTTTCTTTATAAAAATTCATAGAACCTCTATCTACGTTTTTAGGTCTGTCTATAGATAAATAGGTTAAGGTAATTGGTTGTTGTTTACTTTCAGAGTAGTAAACAGTGAATATTGGTGTTTCGACGGTAAGGTCTTCACAGCATTCTCTTTGTTCTTGGGATAATCCTTCATTAGAACATCCCATTAATGTTAATAAAACTAGTAATCTAAGTGTTTTCATAATTAAATCCGAAAAATTCATAATTTTTCTTTACGTATTTGTTAGTGCCCTCTTGTTCTATTGCTTCTTCTTCTGAATCATAGATTGCTTCTACCGGGCATTCATAGATGCAAGCACCGCAGTCAATGCATGTCTCAGGATTAATGTACATAGATTCTTCCGCTTCGACTATACAGTCTTCGATTGGACAAACCAGTATACATGCACCATCCTTAGTATCGATGCATTTACTACCGATGATATGACTCATTAGTCAGTAAAATATTTTTCTAGTGCTGATAATCTATCATCAGCGTCTACTAACATAACTAAAGCTTCTTCAGCATTTTTGTAGAAATCTTCTGTTGAATGATCTCCAATACCTACTGCTTTATTTCCTAATAACTCTAATGATAGTAGAGCTTTTGCTTTATCTGCTTCTGCAGATGTCTTTAACATTGTGTATAATTCTCGTGTCATATTATATTAAGATAAGATAATTAATTTAATTAGCCAAATATTTCTACTCTTATATCTTTCATCATTTCAAAACCTCTTCTTTTAAGTTCTCCTCTACCTTGTTCTATCATTATATTCCAACCACAAAAATAAACTAAAGGTTTATCTTCAAGATTATCGATTAAATCTAAGTAATGTTTATGTACGTGTCCTTTTTTATATCCTTCTCTATCTTCTTGAGATAGTACAGGAATATATTCAAAGTTATCTAATTCTTTATCAAACTTTTCGAATTCTTCTTTATAAAGTAAATCTGAGTGTTTTCTAGTACCGAAGAATAACTTGATCTTTTTAAAAGGTACTTTATTTTCGTAGATATAATTTAACATAGATCTGAATGGGGATACTCCGGAACCAGTTGATATAAAATAAATATCCCTATCCATTAAATTATCAGGTAAAGTAAATATACCCATAGGTCCTTTATAAAGTATTTCATCTCCTATCTGTATATACTTAAATAAGTAATCAGACATTTTACCTCCCTGTAAATAAGTAACTATCAATTCAAATTTATTAGATCCATCAGGCCATGATGAAACTGAATAATTTCTTACTACTGGGAAAGCTTCTCCTGGAATATTAGCATGAACTTGTACTAATTGACCTGAGGTAAAAGTTAATTTATCGTATAATGGCGACTCAAAAATGAACCGCCAATTCTTATCTGTTTCTTTAATTATTTCTGTGAGTATTGCTACATCCATTAAACTTCTCTTTGATCTTCGAATGCAATAATATGCGGTCTCCAAGTCATTCTATATCCATTATCTCTAACCCAATCAAATAAAACAGGATAAGATTTAAATAAAGCTTCTCTTGAATCTCCTGCTGGCATAAACCAGACTTTTTCTTTAGGCACTTCTAAAGTATTGATACATTCTAATATTTCTAATAGTGCATTTTCATCTTTACCATCCCATACTGGTTTGATATGATAATCAGAATGATAAGCTATACTTTTTTTCATAGCTTCATAATTAAGTCTAAACTTATTATGCTGCTTAATCATTCTTTCGTCAGTTAATCTTCCCTGTGGTGTCTCAACACCCACAACGGGTACAGAATTACTAAACTTGGGACTAATACTAAGCAAGTCAATAGGGTAATCAGTAGCAACAAAATGGCTACCTTCAGTCTCAATAGTAATAACAATATTTCTATCATGTGCTAAATGTGTTAGTTCGTTTACTAATTTTGCATGCATTGTAGGAGATCCACCAGTTAACATCATTTCAGATATATGAGGATTATCATCATACATCTTAATAATATCATTAAAGGAGTACTGTCCTTTCTCTGGATGAATACTTGTATACCAAGAGTCACACCATCCGCCTTCACCAAAGTAACATCTATGAGTACATCCTGTAGTTCTAATAACTACTGTAGGATAACCAGCTCTGGAACCTTCAGACTGAACAGCAGTATAAATTTCTACTATAGGTAGATTTTTATCATAATCTTCTATTCTACCTAGGCTCATATATAGCTGAGTTTTTACCGTGTTCTCTAAATTCTACTTTAGCTATCTTAACTCTTCCTTCTGTTTCTTCTACTATAAATGGATTAACTTTTTCGTAAACAAACTGAGCAAATCTTTCAGCACCTGTTGCTGGTACCACTCTTACCTGAGCTACTCCTGCTTCATCCATTTTTTTAAAAGACTCTAAATAAGGATCGTCCTCTGCTACTACAAAAGTATGATCAAACATATAATCCATCCATTCCTTAGGTGTTTTACCGTCTATCTTACCTTTAGCTCTTTTCATTCCTCCGAAATCCCATACCCAGTTTCTTTCGTCTAAATCTCCTTCAAACCATAGTTTAAAAGAAATACCGTACCCATGTAAAAACCTACAGTGAGTAGTTTCTGCTTTCCATTGACGAAATACTGTAGAAAATCCATCAAAGACTTTAGTTGATTGATATACTCCCATTATACTAATTCTTCTTTAATTCCTACTAATTCTGCTAAAAATAAGCCAATAAACCCTATTTCGAAGAATCCAAAGAAACCAAAGCCGCATGCTGCTAATCTGATTCCGGACTTAATAAAGCTTATTCTCTGATGTAGATATGCATCAGGTAATTCCTGTTTGTTCTTTTGTAGATTGTCTTTTAGGTAGTCACTATTTGCTTGCTGCCTACCTTCTAAATCTTTTAACTCTTTTTCTATCATAAGATGTTTTTAAAGTGGTGCTACGACACTATTGTCTTTATACAATATAAGAATAAATTCTCTTATATACAACTATTAAAAGTTTTTATATACGAAAGGATCTCTCTTTTTCAACTCTTTTAATTTTTCTTGAAAAGCTTTTTCTCTTTCTTTTTCTAATTGTTCTTTTGTTTTTTTACTATCTTTACTCATTATTTTAAAATTATAAAATTATTTATTACTAAGTAGTCTATATCTGAATTTAAATATCTATCAATAGCTTGAGTAGGAGTCATTGTAATTGTCTGATCTTTAAGATTAAAAGAAGTATTAAGTACAACGCTAAAATTAGATAATCTTCCAAGTTCTTCTAATAAACTATAATACTTAGGGTTTTGCTCTTTTGTTACTGAATGAACTCTAGCTGAATAATCAACATGAGTAGCAGAAGGTAAGTACACAGGAGGCTCTTTTCTGTTAAATCCTTTAATTTTAACTACCTGATTCATATAAGGTATATTCTCTCTTACCATAAACCATCTGGATTGTTCAGAAGAAATGACTGATGGTGCAAAGGGTCTAAAGCCTTCTCTCTTTTTAATTACATAATTTAATTTTTCTCTCATTTCAGCAACTCTAGGTGAAGCTAAAATTGAACGATTTCCTAGTGCTCTAGCTCCAAATTCCATTCTACCTTGAAACCAAGCTATAATATTACCTTTATTTATTAATTCTGCTACTCTTTTAATAAGAACAGGTTCTTGTAACTTAAGGTATCTAAGTTTATATTTTTTAGTAAGTTCTTTTATAAGGTTATCTGAGTATTCAGGACCTAAGTAAGGGCTATTATTAACTTCTCTTTCTCCATCATAATAATCTAAACATGCACCTATTGCAGATCCAGCATCAGAAGGAGCAAATGGGATATGTATTGACTTAAATATACCGTAGGCTTTAGCATTTGCTACTCCGTTATATGCACATCCTCCACCTAAACAAAGATTAGTAGAATTGGTTAATTTTCTTGCTAATCTTACTAATTCTAAAAATTTAACTTCGTATACCTTTTGCAAAGCTGCTGCTAAGTCTTTATGAGACTGCTCTACGGGTTCTTCAGGTAATCTAGGAAGAAGTTGTAATAGATTAGCTAAATGTTTATTAAACATTATCTGATCAGAGTATTCCCATGTAAAGTATTTTTGGTTAACTTCAAGATTATTTTTAGGAAATACTTTAATAAGTTTATTAAAATAAACTGAAGGATCACCATATGGAGCTAATCCCATAACTTTATATTCTCCCTCATTAGGTTTAAACCCTAAATATGCAGTAATAGTAGAGTATAGAAGACCTAGAGAATTAGGAAAATTTTCAGAATAAAGTTTTGTAAGCTGATCTTTCTCTCCTTTCCATATAGTAATAGTTTCTTGTTCTCCTACTCCATCTACAGTTAGTACTGCTGACTCTTGATAATTAGAAGTTAAATAACTGAAAGCAGCATGAGATCTATGATGATCTATATATTCTATATTTCCGTGATAACCTATATTAGCTAATAGTAATTTAGGATTTCTTAATTTTTTATCTTTACTATATTTTCTTCTTAATTTAAATGTTTTAAAGAAATGACGGTTAAATGTCTTATAAACTCTTTTATCTTTCTTAGCAGGATCTTCGTACCAGCATACAACATCTATATCATCAATCGAAGTATTAGTATACTCTAATAACCAGTTTATTGCATTAGTAGGAAAAGAGCTATCATGTTTGATTTCAGTAAACCTCTCTTCTTCGGCAGCAGCAATAACTTTACCGTTTTTTACTAAACAAGCAGCAGAGTCGTGAAAAAAAGCAGATATACCTAATTGTATCATTTCTTATTTATTCCGTATTTAGAGTAGTTGTACCAAGCTCTTTCATGAAGATAGTATAAAACCATTTTAGTAATTACTTCCACACCAGCGATTGCTCCACCTATTTTAGCACTACCTGTTATAAGCCAAGATAGTAAAAATGTATCTAACGTACCAACTATTCTCCAAGTAATTGTTTTAAGTGCATGTCTTTTATAACTTACCATCTTTACGCATTTTTGCTCTAATTTTAGTAGCTGATACTTTTTTTATATCAGTTGGAGGGACATGTTCTATAACTTCATAACCTACTCCTCTACCGTAGTTGACAGATTCTATATCTGGAACTATACTAATAAATATTCTACCTTCTTGGATTAGGTCATCTAATTCTTTCTGAATATTTATCATAACTTCATGTGCAGTCCAAGGTTGATTATCACTTGGTTCTACATCACGAATAGCAATCCATACGTTTTTACCTTCGTTGAGTCTTTGGTCGATTAACCAGCGATGACCTGCATGCCATGGCTGCCATCTTCCTATAAACATTGAATACTTTTTCATATTCCTTTATCTCTTTCTAAATTAATTCCAATTGCTCTATCTCCTGGTTCTTTTGGAGATAAATCATTTATTAAGTATCTTGGACCTCTTTCTATTCCCATAACCAATCTATCATAAGGTATATTATTTACTTTTAACTCATGAACTGTATGGTCATATAGCCAATCAGGTCTAGCTGTAGTAAGTACAATCATATGACCTTCATCTTTAACTTGCTGCAAAAATTGTTTAGTTGACTTAATTACCTGTGCTGGTGAGCTTTCGTATGTTTCGAATTTTCTATAAATAAATATAGTTCCGTCGATATCTACAAAGTATGTTTTTTTCTTAGTATCCATGTATATAGTTAACTGCTTTAATTAATGAATCTTCAGGAGAATCTAGATTGGTATCTATACTTAAATAATTTTCTGTAGGTTTCTCATATTCTTCTACCCAAAATTTTTCTCTACCTCTTCTACCTTCTTCTGGATTATAATGAACGTGTATTTCTTTAATTTGCCAAGTGAGTAACTTTTTAAATTCTTCTCTTTGATCTTTATAAGGAGATACTAAAGAAACTATTACGTCTTTTCCTTGATTATGTAGATAATGAGCTATTTTCTGTGCAGCATCTATATTAGCTCTTCTACCTTTTTCTGAATAATCTTTATTAGCAAATAACTCTCTCATTTCGTCGCCATCTATACGAAATGCATGTGGAAACCATTTATCTTTGAGAGAGTCTGCTAATGTAGTTTTTCCAGAATGTGGTTGTCCTGTAAACCAGTATATCATTACCCTATATGTTTATCTTTAGCAGTTGGTGAGTTACCAAATAGTAAATAAAGACTCCATACTAATGATATTAACAAGCATACTATGTAGATAGTGCTAAATTCAGTATTAACTTCTGGAATTTGTGAGCCATCAAAATTAGCTATATCTAAACCCTGATTATTAGGATTTAATCCCTCTACTACACATGAAAATAAAAATGTTAATACAGTTAACAAAGTTGCATGTTTAGGAAAGAATGCATTTATTCTTTTATAGCTTGTTGCCAAAGAAAACCAAATCATTGGTAAAATAAATAAACAACCTAATAAGATAAGAATACCAGCTAAAGCTGCATTACCGCCTCCTGCTATAATACCTACTCCTATCCCAATAAAGAGTCCTATAGGAATAAAGAATAAAACCAATGCTAGTCCTCTTAAAAAATAATTTGTTCCATTAATGGTATTTTTGAATTGGAAGTATTTACCAAACTTCTCTTTTAAATATTTCATAATTGTGTTTAAAATTAGTGGAGAATATCGGAGTCGAACCGATGACCTCCTGCGTGCAAGGCAGGCGCTCTAGCCAGCTGAGCTAATTCCCCTACCTTCTTATGCGTACTCAGCTAAAAGCTTTTCAACATGATCTCTCGCAACTCCGTAATCAACCGGTCCAGTTTCATCTTCGTATTGCACAGGATCATCCACGCCCAATTTAATGAACGCTTCGATTCGTTCCACAGATGAAGCGGATTTGTAATCACTATTGCCGCTAGGGTAAGGCTTATAAGAAGTATTAGTCCTACTATAAACGCTATTAAAATCAATGCCAAGCTCTCCACAAAGCTTTTGACCATCTTGTAAAATTCCATACTTATCAGTTTCTAAATAAGGTGTAAAGTAACCTACTTTATCTGCTTCCCAGTTACCTATTCTAAATGCATTATCGTCTGCATCTCTAAACTCTTGTCTACAGTCAGGATAAATAGCATGATCACCAGCATGAATACCTAAAGCTATATCTGTATCATTTCCATTAGCATTAGCAGCTGATAAAGCTACTGCCTGAACTAAAGAAGCAAATATTTTATTTCTATTAGGAACTACTGTTGCTTTCATGTTATCTTCTTCGTAATGTCCTTCCGGTACATCATCTCCTCCTTCTACAAGGTTAGAGTTAAGTAAGTTAACTAGTCCATCAAGTTTAATAACCTGATATTTTACATTATGCCCTTTCTCAGCTAAATAATCTACTAAAGATTGAGCTTTTTGTAATTCTACTTTATGTTTCTGACCGTAATCAAAAGATAAAGCAGTTACATTATCATACTCAGATAAACATCTAAGTAATAAAGTTGAGGAGTCCATCCCTCCTGAAAGACTAACTACGACATTTTTCGCCATTATATATAAAATTTAAATTTGCCAGGTATTTTAAGCGTATAGGCTAACGCTACAATTCTACACTAGTCATAGAGTACATTTCTTTTTTAATGGTTTCCCATCGAGATATGTAATCTTTAAGACTACTATAAATAGTTTTTTCACCACTATTAAGCTTTTCTGTTGCAATAGTTTTTAAAGCAAAATTAAAGTTTCCAGGATAGCAAATAGTTTTAATATATTCTGTATTATTTTCTCCTTTAACTACTCTTTCATATACGGTATATCCGCCTGATTGAGATCTTGTGATAAAGAAAGGCTCCATTACTGGGTCTTGAATAATTGTATCCCCTGAAGGAATTGAATCTGGTTTACGTAACATTTTTTTTAATTTAAGATATTATTAATTCTTCTAATTCGATTTCCGATAATATACCTACTTTTTTAAGTATAGTACCATCTTCTTTTACTAGCACGGTAGTAGGCATACTTCTAATCTTATGCTCTGCTGCTAGTCCGTCAGTATCCTTATCTACATTAACATTGTAGATTTGTACTTGATCTTTATATTTTTCTGCTACTTTATCAAATATAGGAGCATACGATTTACAAGGTCCACACCAAGTTGCGTAAAATTTAATTATTTTTCTCATAACTATCTCCTTCTTTTTTTATGTTTTTTATTGATAGAATAAGTAATTCCATTCGGTCCTTGATTAATAGTGTTAATAGCTTTGTTAGAAGCTATCCAACTAATGGTCTGAGTAATGTTTTGTTTCATTGAGTTTGAAGACATATAATAGTATTATTGTTTATATATACAATATAAGAAAAAAAACTACAACGATCCACTCATTTCTGTATTATTTTCTCCTGTATCTAATAATATATCTAGTTGTTTCATTTTTTGTTTAAGATACTTAACACTTTCTGGTGGTCCTGTAAATTTTACTCTTTTATACCAATGTATGTTGTTAGTTTCTTTTAGTAGTACTTTAAGCTCTTCTAAATCTGGTAATTCATGCACCATATCTTTTAAATTTAAGTTAATTACTCCTATTTTGCTGTAACTTAATTAATTAATATATGAAAATTTTTTTAGAACGCAAACCTTGCTCCAATGGTTAGAGCATATGTCATAGGTATTTGCTTGTCTGTGTTGTGTATAGTTGTTACTCCTAAGTTAGCGTTAAATCTTTGAGATAGTTTATAAGTGTTATTTAAACCTATAATATAGGTAAAATTCTCAAACGGTATTATTTTTAAGTCTAAAGGCATTACTGTTACCGGTAATGATAGTGCTACCATTGGTGCTAAGGTAAGTCTTTTGCTTTGCCCTATTTGATATGGTTTAGTAGCGAACCCTGTGAGAGACGTAGTAGATGATATTTCACCAAATGCTCTAATCAGCCCAGTACTTACAGCATATCCTCCAACTGCTCCTTTAAATTTATTTTCTTTCTGACCCATAAATACTCTACTATAACTGTATGATAACATAGTAGTACCGTACATATACATAAAGTTAACTGAGTTAGTATCTACATAATGAATAGATCCTTTATCCATAAATGTACCAAATAGTTCTTTTTCTCCAGTAAAAGGATTATCTAAATAATAATCAACTGGTTTATCATAAGCCCACCATACATTACTAACTGAAGTACCTATCATAAATTGCTTCATATTAGACCATATCATAGCATTATAACTATATGTAGTTGTACCTAATAAGTTAGCTTGTGACATACCAAACGAAGCAGCAGTACTAACTGTACCGTCTATCATTTGCATAGTAACTAAATTAGCAGCTATTACAGGTGGTTGTCTTTTTTTCTTTTTTTTCTTTTCTTCTTCTTCATCTTCTTCGTCGGACTCTTCTTCAGATTCTTCTTCCTCCTCCTCTTCTTCCTCTTCTTCCTCTTCTTCTTCTTCCTCTTCTTCTTCTTTTTCTTCCTCCTCTTCTTCTTCATCTGATTCTTCTTCCTCTTCAGACTCTTCTTCTTCACTTTCTTCTTCTTCGCTTTCCTCTTCTGATTCTTCTTCGCTTTCTTCTGACTCTTCTTCAGATTCATCTGATTCATCGCTATCTTCGTCACTATCGTCATCTCCTCCATCGTCTTCTTCTCCTCCATCGTCTTCTTCACCGCCGTCATCATCACCATCTCCTTCATCCCCTCCGTCATCATCACCGTCACCACCATCATCATCACCGTCTCCACCTTCATCACCATCTCCTTCACCACCGTCATCTCCGTCACCATCTCCTCCATCATCTCCATCACCATCTCCAGATCCTTCATCTCCTCCGTCATCTCCTCCATCTCCACCGTCGTCACCAGAACCGTCGTCACCACCGTCGTCTCCAGATCCACCATCATCTCCTCCGTCACCAGAATCACCACCGTCTCCTGAGTCTCCTCCATCGCTACCATCTCCGCCGTCACCTGAATCACCGCCTGAATCACCACCAGAGTCGCCTCCGCTATCTCCTCCAGAGTCACCGCCACTATCTCCACCTCCATCGGAGCCACCACCTCCACTATCACCACCAGAGTCTCCTCCTCCGTCAGATCCTCCTCCTCCAGAATCTGAACCACTACCTCCTGAATCAGATCCGCTACCACCACTGTCACCGCCGCTACTTCCACTTCCACTACTATCAGAACTTCCTGAAGAACCACTAGAACCTGAGTTAGATGAGCTACTGTTATTATTAGTAGCATTGTTACTAGCAGTATTAGAGCTACTTGTAGCGTTAGAAGTTGTATTAGTAGTATTAGTAGTGTTAGATTGGTTAGTAGAACATGCACTTAAGTTCTTCCAGTATTGATAGGTTTGTTCTAACCAAGTTTGAAGAGTACCATTCTGAAATTCGGCTGAGGTAAATACTTTAGATCTATCATAAAAAGTAACTACGGTAGATCCGCCTAGTTGAACGGTAAATACTTTAGTAGCTCCAGTACATCTATCTGTATAGGTTTGAACTATTTGTTGAGAGTAGATATACCCGCTACTAAATAAAAATAGTAGAAATAATATTATTTGTTTTCTCATCCATTAATGATCAAAGATTTTCTTTTGTCTCATTCGTCTTACAATTTTGTAGACTGCAGTATTCAAAGCTTTTTTAGTAGCTGTACCTATGGATGATTGGTTAAATGCAACTTCTTCTAAGTTTGCATCGTTTAAGAGAGTCATTTCCCTAGTAGTAGTTGATTTACCTAAACCAGATCCAGTCATATAGACTCCGGTTTGTGCATCAACTAATCTTACTTGTAATCCTAATCTAGTTACAAGTTTATTTTTAATCCCATCTTTCAGGTTTATAGTTTCATCTTCAGATATACTAAAATCATATACTTCTATATAGCCGAAGTATTTAGCAGCAGTAATATTTCCTACTAATTTTAGTTTTTCTGAGGTTATACCTCTTTGAGAAGCTTTATACTGAGCTACCATTCTATCTTTAATTTCATCTCTGGTCTCTACGAATTCGAATCTAAATGTCTCGTCCATAAACGCTACAGTTATATTGGAAAGCCCTAAACCTACGCGGTAATCTCCTAGTTCCGGATACTGTTCAAGTACTTGTTCATTAACTCCGATAGAGAGGATAGCGACAGGGACTGGTTCACCCATATATTCGGGTATTTGATATACTGAAGCTTGTGATTCGAAGCCTGCTGTATAGTCCTCTGTTACTGTTTTGCCTAATGTCTGTCCAGAGACACACATTCCAAATAGAAATGATAGTAAAAATAGTAGTTTGTTCATATTATAAGTAATCAAATACTCCGAATGTAGCATTTTGAATATCAGCTTCACCAGAGAAAAGTCCGTAAAGTAAAACACTCATCCCTACTGCCCACATAGCTAGTAAGCCATATGTTACAAATTTAAATGTGTAGTCTAATACAGGATAAGGACTTAATTTGTCGTTCCAAATTGTTAATAACACTGTTTTCATAATCTTAATTTTATATAGTTAATTTAATTTACCAATCTAAACCTTCTGCTTTTCTTTTTTCGGTTTCAGATTTTTCTTTTTTAGGAGGTACAACTATCGTCTTAGATATTACAACAGTATCTTTGACTCCATTAGGAACAGTAATTGATTGTTCCATCATTGGTTGTACTACTTCTATTTCTTCTTCTGGAGAAAATATAGCCTCCATGTTTGCTACGAATAAACCACCTGCTGCAGTAATTATAATGCCTATTGTTGCTACCAGTTGGTTTTTTATTTGACTAAAAAAGCCTTCTTTTTGTTCACTCATTATTGTATAGTTATTTTATTCGATTCAATTACATTATTTTGAGGATCTTTAAACTCTATAAAGTAATCTCCATCAGGTATTGCATTAGTATAAAATCTTAATACATTGTCTCCAATATTAGTTTTTATTTCGCTTTTAGATATAACATTTTTTAAATGATCTTTTAGTACTATATAATATGTACCTCCAGTTTCTACTTTAAAATTAAACTGAGAAGCATCACTAATAGAAGGACCTTCAAACTTTAATCCAGAAGCTTCATTTATAGTTAAACTTTGTTCTATTGGATACTGTATATCTTCTTTTATGTCTCTCATACAGCCGGCTAAGGCTAATGCCATGAATGGGTATAAATATTTTTTCATATTATTCAAAATCTAATATTATTAATTCTCCTTTTAAGTTAGCAGCATCAAAGTTTCGTATTGAAAATAGACCTGCTGGGCTATCTACTGAAGCTCCTTTTGTAAATGTTAAGATATATTTAGAATCTTTCTTTATAGCTGCTTTCTGTTGGTTAATAGAGCCAAAGTTAATTAGCTTATCTCCAGCATATGCAAAGTTAGTAGTATTATTTCCTGTATCGAAGTTTACTTCATCAAATGTAAGTCTTGTTTGATCAAATATTAATTTAAATTGAGATGCTATTAATTCTTCAGAACCTAATGTTAGTTCTACTATAAATTTATCTTCTTCAATTTTACTTGTTACAGCTACTTTAGCAGTTCCTACTCCTGTTTTACTTTCAGTAGAAGTTCGTCTTGTTACAGTTGGATTAGGTGAAGATTCTTCTGTAGTTTCTTCAGGTTGTGCTGAACTATAGTTAAGATTAACGTCTCCTAATATACCAGTTTTGTATTCAAATTTATTACTAGTAGCTGTCCAATTTGGAACAATAGTATCTACTAAAGCATAATAAAATATACTATCATTAACAAAATGATTCATAGTAAATGCATCAAAGTCTGCTTTTCTAGCTGCTCTAAATGATTTACTAAAATGATCATCAGTAAAAATATCATCTCCTAATACATGTACTAACATTTTATACGCATCTTGAGGAGTTAACTGTCTAGTTGGGTCAGCTAAGTCACCATGTAATGCTGATATTCCATTTGTTATTACTGCTCCAGGATTACCGTGACCAGCACCTCCTTCAGTTTCAGTCAATAAGTATGCAACATCTGATACTGTAAAAGCATTATCTAACCAATCAGTTACATAGTTATCATCTCCGCTTCCATTATATTGTAATTCAGCTGTATATGTTTTAGTAGATGAAATAACATAATCAGTTATACTTACATCACCATTAGAATCTAAAGGTAACGAAGCTACTTGAGTACCGTCTTCTTTAATTATTACTTTTAATTTAGTAGGATCAACATTTGAATTAGTATCTACATTGATTGATAAGTTACTATCAAGATCTTCTAATGGAGAATGAGAAATAGCTTGAGTAGGATGAGCTCTTACTTCACCCTCTGGGTAAACATATTCAGAGTTACCAGAGTTATCTGCTATCCTACCCATAGTAATATAAATGTTCTCTGTATAATTATGGGAAGCGCCAGCATCTTTTACCTTGAACTTTAACTCAACTAAATGACCATAATTCTCGTCTCCAAACTCTGTAGTAGATATAGCTTGCCAATGGTCAACGTTCCATCCGTTAGTATTGGTGTAGCTACCTCCTGATTTATTCCATTGAGCCCATAAATCGTTTTTATCGTAGTTAGAGTTTCTAGTCCATCTAATATTATTCCAGCTAAAGAAACTATTCTGTGCTGCTGAAGGAGTCTTCCAAGTTGGGTTACCTATTCTAGCAAATGCTGCTGTATTATACTCTACATCAATATGAGCATAAGTAATACTGTGTTGGTCGTCTAGATTGTTAATATCGATTGATAGTACTATAGTATCGTTCACCTGAACCTTATTTAAAGGTTTAGATGCATCTAAAGTAGTCCCTAAATATTCTAAGCTTACGTCAGCGCCATCAGATGATGATTGACTGTATAAGAATAAAGGAAATAGTAAAATAAAAATAAATTTCTTTATCATTTTTTCATGTGTTTAGTTAATCCTGGGTACATACTGTATCCTATTTTATTTAGCCAGTTGTCAAATTTAATGAACAACTCTTTTATTTTTTTCATTTTAGTTTCAGTTTCTTAATTAATTGCTCGCAAACTTTCTTCATAGCAGTTGATACATCTGCTTGAGAAAACTTTCCTCCTTCATCTATTATTAATGTAGCCGTTGATACAGATGTAGCTGTACCTCTTGCTGTAACCTTCTTTTTAGGTTTACCATTAACAATTAACTGTGCTTGAGCAACAATTTCTGTTTCGTCTTCAGTTCTATTAAATACAGCAAGCTGCATACTAGTCTTCTTGACGTCAAAATAATAAAGTGTAACTTGGATCTGATGTGTAGAGTTTGGCCCTAAATCATATCCTTTATCTTGGATAACTTCCTCTAGGATATTCTTAACTCCAAAAGCTAAGCTTCTATTCCCGGCCATTGGCCCTAGAGCAATTTCATTTGTAACATCTGCTATGGTATAATAATCCTGAGCAGTTATGTTAAAACTACATAGTGCTAAAAAAGCACATAAAAAAAGTCTCATCCTCTTTTACTTATTAGTTAAATGTAACTATTAAGCGAAACAATTGAATAAAACGTATTGTTAGGTAACTATTTAAATATAAATAGCATCAAAAAGAGCTAATTTTCCCTTCTTTCAGCTTTAGTATAGTGATCAAACCTATCGTGGTGTGTGGGTGTAGTTAAAAGTATACCGGGATTTAATATTCCTTTTACTGTTAACTGATAAAAATGACTCATCCAGGTTTGTTCGTATGGATGATCCCATTTAGTTTCTAAAAACATTTTTTCGTTACCTTCTCTTGAAACTATCTGCGGCCAATTGCAGTAGTAAATATCTCCCGTAGCATAAGGAATGTTTCTATAAGACTTTATGTTAGTATAATTAAGAAAAGGTGCTTTAGAAACATCATTAGATAGTTTAACTGGATTAGAAGGGAATAATTCTTTTCTTATTTGAGCAGGTACGTTATGCCAGCTCCATTGCTTTTGATTATCCCCGAAAAACTCAGTAAAGTTAAGTTTAAGAAAAGAAAAATTTTCTTGATTACATATATCTAAACTTTTTTTGTATAAACCTTGTATTTTTCTTGAAAAACCGTTAATACAGGTATTTTCTTTACCCTTATAAAAAAACATATCATCTTCAAAAAACAAATAGTACTGTAATTCTTTCTGTTCATCGAAATGTTCAGCTATAAACTGTCTGCCTCCACATATTCCTATATTATCTTTTTTAATCTGTTGAAAGTTATACTTTTTACATAAACTATCGTACTCTTGATCGGTATTTCTATCTAACGAGTTATTTAAAAGAAACTTTTTTGGGTACTTTAAATAATCGTTATCGTACTCTTCAAAAGACTTACATAGTTCTTCAAATTGCTTTGGTGAATTATAAGTTAGTACATATAGACCTACTTTTTTATAATCTAGCTCTACTTTATTTACTGTCTTTTGAGTAGATAGTATTTTAACTTTATCATTTTTAATATCTTCAAAGAAAGTGTTTATTAAACCATTACCATTAATTTTACTATAACTGAAAAACTGAGGGTATTTGTAAAGAAGTATTGAAAAAATACTTTCTTCAGTTCCCATATATCCTTCATCTAAGGTATTATGCAACATCCCATAGTAAAGGCCGTTTACTTCGTGGATAGTATCAACATGTCCTCCAAAAAAACCTCCTCTACATACTAACTTTACATCACCTTCAGCATAAGTGTTAATTTGTGGGTAACTAAAACCGTGAATTTCGTTTACTGCTTCATAAGGAAATGCTACAAAGTGAAACTTACTAATTTTATCAGTCAACTTACTTAATACTTTATCCTTATAAAAATAACCTAAGTGAACAGTATTAGAAATACCAGCATCTATCCAGAACATATATTCTGAGTTAAATCTATCTAAAATTTTAGCATCATTTAGCAGAAACATCTTAGACATTACCAAAGGGTTATACATCTCTAAACTAGCTTGAGTTGATTCCCTTAACCATCCAGCTTGATCTAACCAAGATTTATCATTTCTTATTTTTTCAATTTTAGTCCGTAAGTCTTTTTCAAACCAGTTTAAATCTCTGGTAAAAAAGAGAGTATTACTTTCTTTTCTATGTTTAAAAACTATTTCTTTTAAATTTTCGTCTCCAAAAATTATTAAATTACAATTTAATTTTAAAAGACTAATGAATTTACTAATATAATGATCTTCAAAAGATCTATTCCACCCTTCAGTTAATTCAGATCTTTTTATATCCCATAAACCTGTTACTAGTGTAGTATTTGAATAAGATTCACTTTCTTTCTTAGGTGGTGTTATAGTATCTACTAAGCTAGTCTTTATCCCGACTATGTCGCTTCCTGTAAAACAGTGAGAATAGTTGTATTTAGTAAATTTTTTAGTAATAGAATCTTTTTCTTCGTCTGTCAGGTTTACCCATTCTAAACGAATCAGATCTATATCGTGTTTTTCTAAATCAACTTGATCAAAAATTAAGAAATCATGACCTTCTGTATCTAACTTTAATACATCTATTTTAGTTAGCGAATGTTTTTTAACTAAAGTATCAAAAGTGATACATGGTACCGTTACTTTTTTACCATATTTCTCTACTACTTCTTTATCTCCATCAGATGCTAAACCATTAGAAGGAGGGTATATTGAACTCATACCGTAAAAACATTCATGAACTTTTCCGCTATCTATAGCATCTTGCTGTATCATTATCATCTCTACTTCCCCATCATAAGTAGATATAGCACTGTTTTCAAATAAATGTTCTGATCCTAGGTTGTTTTTTAACTTTTCGTAAAGATAGGGTATAGGTTCTACATATAACCCTTTAAAATTATACATTGAAGTATACCCGGAAAGTTCATCGAACATAAATCCATCCATAGCTCCTATATTTACAGTAAAAATATTTTCTTCCTGCCTGCCTTTATGGTGTAAGTATAAATCGAAAAACTCTAAAGTTGGTTTCATATATATTAAATAATTGTCTGTCCGTGGTAATCTAATACCCTTTCACGATGAAAAATTCTTCCGTATCTACTAAATTTGTTTTCTGAGGTTATATGAGTTTTATTCATATCAGCGTATATACAAGAAGTGCCAAAATAAACTCCACAGTAATATGTATGAAAATTATTATTTCGTTCAGCAATTTTGTTCCAAAACTCTAAAAATTTTTTAAGTTTACTATTATTTTTAAATATAATAAATGTTTCAGCAGCATTTGGTGATAAATCAAACTTATCTTCATACAAATCACCAAACTCTAAATTTATTTTATCTTGAAAAATTTTAAATTGTTTTCTTAAACCTCCTAACTGTGGTCTACTAGAAGTAGGAAAGTATATATCGAAAGGTTGAGCTATTACTTCGTCAAAGCTTTTTTGATCCCATCCTATTATATGACAATCACAGTCATGATGATAAATAATATCATAACCTAAATTAGAACCTTTTTCGATTGCTAATCTTTTGATGTGCATGTTAAATTTACCTGCTGAAAAGATAGGTTCAGTATATTCTTTTCTATAGTCAACGATATGTAGTCTTTTATTAACTTTATCTTCTAAAGAAGATGGTGAATTAGTAAGAATAAGTACGTCAAAGTCAGTATGCTCTAAATATCCGTCAATCAACTTTCTACATGGCTGTAAATAGTAATCTAAGTATCTTGAATTAATATCAAATAAAGTTGTAACAACTAATGTTTTCATAAGAACATTTCGTAAAAAAGTTTACATTTTTCTTTGTTAATATTTCTAGCTTTATACCAGTCATCTTCTCTAGCCATCCAATCATCGAATTCAAGCAAGGTAAATTCTTCCTCAAAGTTTCTATATAGACAGGTAATAATCTGTTCTTCCATAAAAAGACTTTTTTCTTTATTAAGAACATCTAATAATAAAGTTTCGAATCTATCTCTAAAGTTTTTATATTTATCTGGGGTTCCTCCGAACATACCTCCTATAATATGTTTAGAAATATCATAAGTATTAAAGTAGTCTGGTGGTAAACCTTGAGACCAGTATAAACCACCTTCATTATTTTTAGCAATAAGAAGTATGGTATCATTAGTTAAAGTATTTAAATTTTCTAATAGACTTGGTTTAAATAAATCTACTTCATAGTACTGTTCTTGGTATCCTTTAGTTAAGTCTCTATGTTCTTTAGGAAAAAGCCCACTATGAGATAATCCTGCATCTATCCAATAAATTCTATCATATTGATCAGTGTTGTCTATGATATCAAACCAGAAAAATTTATTATACTGAATCTCAAAACACCTATCTATAGTTTTCATCTTATCTAAATCCTTTTTAGAGTAAATTAAATCGAAGTATTTAGACTCGTTTAGTTCGAAAGTTCTGAATTCTAGTAAATTAGGGTTGACTTTATTTTTTTCATAAAAGAATTTTTTTAAAGAATTTAATTCTCTTTTAGAAGTGAAGCAAATAACTTTTGTGGGTACAAGTTTAAGAATACTTAATAAACTTGCTCTATAATGATAATCTCTACTTGGTCTACCACCAAATTCTGTACCCCATAGGTCACTGTAAATAGAAGTGATTAGTAGTGTTTTCATTATAAGTCTCCTTCTATACGGTCACACCATTGTTTAGAAGTTGAATATGGCCATACTAACCATTTAGCAGGTTTCTTGCCGTTATACTCTCTCCATAAATTAATCCAACCGTCATTATTCTTACTTTCTGTTATAAGTCCTTTTAATTCGTCTTTAGGACAATCTTTTCTAAAAATATCCTCTCCATTTTCATCATGGAAAGCAACTACTAGAAACTCATAATCTGTTTCAGGGAGACTATTAATATGTATGTCTATGCAATGTTTAAATTTAACATGAAATGAATTTTCATAATCTTCCACTTCTGGATTTGGAGCAAATTTATTTTGAGTAGTATGCTCCTGAACTCCTCTGGTGCTAAATCTTATACCAGCATATTTTTCATAATCTTCAATAGACCTTACTTTACCTAAACCGAAAGGACTATCTTGAATAAATTTATCTCCTTCTCCATCTACATTTAATAATTTTCTAGTTTTTGTATGTGTTCTGGTATTTAAGCTACTCCAGGTAGAAGAATCGTCCCAATGCTTTGTTCTTCCTTTTCTTGTATATTCATGCCAAGCTACTACCTTATGAGGATGGAATAAATCGTATCCATGTGTATAAGCTCTAACAGCTAAAGTAATTTCTTCTCCATGAAAATAAAATTCAGGATCGTGAGGTACTTCTAAACAGAATTGACCTGATGTAAAAGTAAAATGAGCAGAAAAGAACCTAGACGGTATAGGTTTAGTTAAGTTTTCAAAATCTGGGATAGTAGATGGTAAGAAAAAGATAATACCTTCAGGGGTAAATCTATCGAATGTCATCCACCATGGTTGAGTTACACGTCCTTCAGGATCTTTTTCAGGATTAAAGGAACTTATGTACCCTGTGAGCAGTGGTTTATCTACTCCATCATCTTTAAGTTGCTGATACATACCTATAAGTTCTTCGTCCCAGTTTTCTATAAATCTATGGTGAGAATCTAACTGTAAAGTATAGGTCTGATCGGTATATCGTCCTTGTATTGCATTTCTAGCCCAACAAGCTCCTTTTGAATTTTTGTAAGGTATATCAATTATAATAACTCTAGGATCATTTTTATATTTATCTAAATTATCCCAAGAGTCTTCTATATTATGTTGCCAAGCTACACATACTGTTAGATTATCTGGGTGTTTAGCTTTAGAAAAAAGATCATCTAGTGTAGGAAGTAATTGAGGGTCTCTATAACTTGCTATCTGTACAAATATTGTGTTATCTTTTTTAGGTTCATCTACTGATAAATCTACTTCTACAGGTTTAATAAATTCAGGGTTTTTAACTTCTATTTCAAATTCGTTTTGTAAATTTGGTGTAACTATATCCATATCTTTTATTTTATTTTCATTACTATCTACTTCATCCCACTTACCTTTGGGGCAGGCTCCTATTTTTGGTGAAAATACTTTACCTTTCAAAGCACATCCACAAACAGTACATCTATTTATTCCTAAGTTTATAGCTTTATATTCGCAGCTATTGCAGATAGCAATTCTTTTAGAGGCAAGAGCAGCTTGTTCATTGTTAGGATCGAAAGCAATATTCCAAGAAGTTAAAATTTCTTTCAATTTATTCATAACCAATTATTTTATAATAAATAGTACTATCCGTCGCAGGATAAACAGTCTAAAGCTGTTCTAGATCCTATATCTCCGTTTATTACTGAGTCTGTTCTTAAATAATATAATGTTTTTATTCCTAATCTCCAAGCAGCTTGATGAACTTCATTAATAAACTTAGGAGAATCAGTAGGATCAAAAGCTAAATTAAGTGACTGAGTTTGGTCTATATATTTTTGTCTAGCAGCAGCTTGTTCTACCAATTGTAGTTGGTTAATTTCTGCAAATGTTAAAAATATAGGTTTATCTTCTGCAGGCATGATATCTTCTGGTAAATTAGCAATACTTCCTCTATCTTTCATTATTTGATCCCATACTTCTTCAGTATTTGCTCCTTTTTCTTCTAAATAAGTTTCTAGAGCAGGATTCTTTCTTATAAAAGTACCTTTTGCAGAATTAAATGTATAAACATTAGCAGGTACCGGTTCGATACCAGCAGAAACTCCTCCAGATAATGTGGAGTTAGAAACAGTAGGAGCTATTGCAAGTAAATGACTATTTCTCATACCTGTTCCTCTACACCATATTGGTTCTCCGTATTCATCAGCTAATCTTCTTGAAGCTAGTTCAGCTTTAGATCTAATATCTGAAAATATTTGATGAGTTAGTGATGTAGCAGCTATAGAAGCAAATGGTATTCTTTCGTTTTGAAGTAAAGTATGCCATCCTAATACACCTAAACCTACTGCTCTACCTTTTTTTGCCGAACGATGTGGTCTTACTAGTGACTCCCTTCCAGAAGTTTTTGCTAAAAATTCTTCTAAAACACCGTCTAAAAAGTAAATTGCGGTTTCTATAAGGTCTGTATTTTTCCACTCGTGCCATTTGGTAAGATTAACTGATGATAAACAACAAATAAAACTATGCTCTTCGTCAGTAAAAAGCGTTATTTCAGAACATATATTTGTCATTGTAACCTCTAAATTATTCTTTTTATAAGCAGGTGGATTTGCATTATTAACATTATCCTTATACATAATATAAGGTTCACCAGTTTCTACTCTTGACTTCAGTATTTTAACCCATAATTCCATAGCATCACCGTCTCTATGCTCTAATTTTTGCATAAAGTTATCATCCACTACAACGCATTGATGAAGGTTTAGACACTGTCTATTAGGATCACCTTTAGGTCTTCTAATTTCTAAATATTCATGTATATCTGGGTGATTAATATCTAAATTAACAGATGCTGCTCCTCTTCGTACTGCTCCTTGATTAGTAGCTATGATTGTAGAGTCATATATTTTAGCCCATGGTACTACTCCTTCAGATTGTCCAATACCGTTGCCTATTTTACCTCCTCTTCCTCTTACTCTACTTAATCCTATACCAACTCCTCCTCCAAGTGACGTAAGTCTCATTAATTCAGCGTTAGTTAAACCAATACCTCTTATTGAGTCTGGTGTATCTATACCAAAACACGAAATAGGAAGTCCTTTATCTGTACCAGTATTAGAAAGTACTGGAGAAGCTAGGTTTAACCATCCTTTCCATATATACCTAAAAAATTTACTAGCTAGATCAGGTCTGTCTAATCTTTGAGCAACTCTATCAGCTACTCTTTTATAGGCTTTTCTTGGTGTTTCACCAGGAAGTAAGTAACCTTTTGATATCGTGGCTAACGACACTTCTGTCATCCAATCAGGGTAATCTTTCCCTTTTTCCCATTGGGAATAGTCTACTATAATACTCATAAAAAAAAATTAAAATGCGTTAGACCAATCTAAATGTCCTTTACTGTAATTTGTAACTCTGTTAGCAAAAAAGTCAGTATGTTGTTTTCCTGCTATTACTGCATCAAACCATTTCATAGTTTTTAATGCTCCTTTATCAATATCTGCAGATGGAACAATAGGATCTAAACCTAAATCGCTCATCTTAGTATTAATTCTATGCTTAATAAAGTTTTTAAGCTCATCTTTAGAAAGGTTTTCTAGGTCTCCTAATTCAAATACTTTATCTATAAAGTCAAATTCAAGTTTCATAGCTAGCTCTGCTGCTTCTTCTATTTCGTTAATTAGCTTTTTAGTCTTAAATTTAGGATTTTCTTTCATTAAGGTTCTAAATAACCAACAACCTGCTTCTGAATGTAGAGATTCATCTCTTACTGACCATTCTACTATCTGCCCTACTCCTTTTAGTTTATTTCTCATTTTAAAAGACAAAAGAACTGCAAAAGAAGAAAATAAGTTAACACCTTCTGTAAACGCAGAAAAAATTGCTAAAGACTTAGCTCTTTCGTGCCAGTTTGGTGTTCCATCATGATTATCTCTAACATTCATAAGAGATTCTATCTTTGCCATAGTAGCTTCATCTTCCATAAATTCAGCAAAGTTATCTAACCCTAATTGTTCGTTTAATAAAGAATATGCTTCAGCATGAATAGTTTCTGATGAACCTAAAGTTGTTCCCATCATTATAACTTCTGGTTTTCTAAACCATTTAGTTACTAAAGTAGACCAATAATCGTTTACTACTGTTTCAGTTTGAGCAAATCCTTTAAGAATTTGTCCTACTACATTTTTTTCGTGAGGTTTCATGTTAGACTTCCAATCAGTAACGTCTTGTGCCATTGGTACCTCAGTATGTAGCCAGTGTGCTTGTTGTTGCTTTAACCAGTAATCATATGCCTGTGGGTATTCGAACGGTTTGTACACAACTCTTTCTTTTAGTAAACTCATATCTCTATTCTTTTTTTATTTTAAAACTAAAATGTCCTTAAAGGTGAATCAAGGACGCTATAATAAATATAATATATATTCCAGTATCAAACAAAATATATATTAGTTTTTTTATAGTACTTTAGCTATTTGCTCTCTAGTTAAATTAAACTTAGGTTTCTTATCATCTTCAGGTATTAAATCTCCTGGAGATGATATACCTTCAAAGTTAATATGACCGTTATTTGTATCCATTTTTACATTGTATGTCATACCGTCTTGTCCATATCTGTTTTTCATAACATGAACTCTACCGGTACCTAATACTTTATCCTCTTTTTGTCGTGATAAAGATAAACATATATCAGCAACCATCATTTTATCGTAACTTCCTGCTGCTTTATCTCCTTCAATAACATTATCTCTTGCTCCCATACGATTTACTTGAGATGGAGTTAAAACAGGTATTTTAAGATCTTTTGCTAAACCTTTTGTAGCAATAAATACATCATCGATTTCGTCTTTTCTTTCGAAAGATTTTCCTCTTGAAGGTGCTCTTAAATAATCAACATAATCTATAACAACCATATCAGGTTTATGATCCATATCAGCACATTTCTGTATATGTGATTTTATAGTATTAACAGTAGCTCCTTTTGGAGGATATTCTTTTACTATTAATTTACCTTTTAAGTTATCAACGTATGTTTGAACTTCATCACGATGTTTGTTAACTTCATCTATTGAATAGCCGGTAAAGTAACAATCAAAACGTTTACCTACATAATCTTCTCCTAGTTCTAAAGTATAGTAATTAACTTTATAACCTAATTTTACAGCATGTGCTGCTATTGCTACCATAGTCCATGATTTACCTCCTCCGGGATTTCCAAATACTATAGTTAAATCTCCAGGTCCAAAACCTCCTTGAATACCTTCATTAAGTATCGGCCACGGAGTAGGAATAGTAGGTCTATAATCTTTTCTATATCTAGTTTCTACATCTTTATTATATTCGTGACCTATATTCTTATCCATTCCAGCTTTCATAGCTTTTTCAACTTCATTTCTAATTCCATCGAAATCTCCTGCTTTTAATAGATCAGCTGAGTTTAGGATTGCATTTTTCATTTCCTGGTTCTTACAAAAAGTCTGAAATTCTTCTTGTACATAATCTAAATCATCTTGAGTAGCTTGGTATGAGTTTCTTAATTCTTCTTTTAAAGCAACCTGAAGTATATCGTTATCTAATTTTTGGAGTTCAACTTTAAGAACATCCATTGTAATATTAGTATGATACTTATCAAAATATTTACAAATTTCTCCTACTATCCATTTATGAGAATCAGCATCGAAATAATGTTGATGTAATACATCTCGTACGTTAAGAAGAAAGCTTTTATCTGTAAGTAAAGAACCTAGTACTTTAAGTTGGAATCCTTTACCGTATTGTTGTAAACTTTTTAATGTCATATTTATAACCTTTACTTTAATATAGCTATTCTTTCTCTAAGAGCCAAGACTTTTAGCTATTAATTTTTTAAATTTAGTTGTTGACCAACCGTGAGTTCTATCTAAATAGTGAACTGGGATTTTTAAATCGTAACCAGTGTAGGGTTTACCTTTATAATCATCACCTAAAAACCTAATATCTGGTTTAATTAATTTAAGGAGTTCCAAAAGCTCACTTTCATACGTATACACAAATATATTATCTATATACTTTATAGACATTAGAATTTCGTCTCTTTCTTCAACAGAAAGAATAGGTTGTAGTTTATTAGGTCTTTCTATAGATGGGTCAGAATGAAGTAATACTATAAACTCATCGCAGTTGCTTTTACATTCTTTAAACATTTTAATGTAACCTGGATGAATAACGTCGAAATTTCCTGCTATAACTCCTTTCATATTATTACTTTTTCTTTTTTATTCTTACCAAATACTGTAAGAGATATTCTTTCACCGCTTTTTATTACTGGAACTCTATGTAATGTATGTACGTCAAACAAGCCAAAATCTCTAGGTTCACCTTTAACTAAAAGTTTCGTTTTACATTCAGACTCTTTTAGTTCATGAACGTAAGCAAATCTTCTATTAGCTCTATTATCAGTATGTTGATCAAAG
>Ga0228633_1000069_pt1 | contig 26382 bp, 24 predicted proteins | sample 41DmetaG_FD_182703 | JGI IMG/M metagenome (GOLD analysis project Ga0228633, IMG submission 182703) | Seawater microbial communities from Monterey Bay, California, United States - 41D | ecosystem: Environmental > Aquatic > Marine > Coastal | place: USA: California | collected 2016-11-13
TGCAATAGTGATAGCGGTTGTAATTGCTATTTCATTTACTTCCTCTTTATCTGCCTTTATTTTAGCTACAACATCTTTAGGTTCCATGTCTACTACTTTAGCTAAAGCTTTAACAATATCAGAATTACTTACTTCATTTAAAGACTCAGATGCTTTTTTCTTTTTCTTACCACTCATTTGACCTTTACATACTTTAACAGCACGACCAGATAAATAAGCTGATGATTTTTCACCTGCAGCCATTCTACGTTTACGATATGCTTCGCCTTTTTTACACAGTTTTTCGTTAACTGCTGCTTTAATTCTTTCGTTTAAATCCATTATCTTTTATAGATTGTATATTTTTTACCTAATCGAGTTTGGTCTTCTGCCTTTTTTAGTGCTTCTTCTTCCGATTTAGCTTTTACTGTTATATATTCATTATCATAACCATCTTCAGTATATCTCCAATATTCTACCTCATATTCTTTTTCTGTAGAATCATTTGATTCTTGGATATTACCCAAATAGCGATTTTTATTCCATTTGTGTACGTCAAAATTATCTTTCATAATTATAATATTAATGTATTGTTATAAATATATAATTTTACTTTTTAAGTGAAGTTAAATATTCAATTACCGAGTTTTTATGTTCCTCTATTTTAGATTTATCTAATTTACCTATCCAATTTTCTATATCCCCATCCTCTGATATAAATCCTGTATTGGATTCATTTATTTTTTCTTCTATGTAAATTTTAAATTCTTCAATTTGTTTATCAATCTCTCCGTTTTTTATATCGATTTGATATTGTTCCCATTTGCCTTGTTTTTTAAGGTCATGTTCAAAATCAATAACACAATTAAAACATTTTTGATGTACATTATAAAAAGACTTATCATGTCTGTTTTTCATAATTTTATTACAACAAGGACATAATAAAGGCATTACATGGGCCTTTTTAGCTTTATCTAGTTTGGTAATATTTTGTTTAATACCATTTTTAATAGTCCAAGTACGACCATCACTTTCCCAAATATCTCCCTCATCATGAAATTCCTCAGCTTTTGAAAAACCAACACTAGAACGGGTTTTTTCTCCAAATTTACCTTGTACCAAATTTCTTAGACGTTGTACATCACGTTCCTGGAATTGTTTTTTTAAGACATGGTCTTTACTCATAAACCTAAATTTTGTAATTGTTGAATTGTATCTTCTGCGCTAGTATGTAATATACCAACTCCTCCTGCGGCAATCCACTGATCTATATTAACTTGTCTATCGTCTATTAATATCGATTCTGGTGTTGCTAATTCTTGTTTTTGTTTAGCATAACGTAATATTAATTTGGTACCAGGTAGTTTATGTTTTACCCAAACGTGTTTACCTATTCTAGATGAATCTTCACGTGAAGGGGCTGATAGTAAATCAGGTTTGAAGGGTTTTAAGTAACTCCATAATTTTTGCCCATCGGGCATCCATTTTAATCCAGCCCAAAAACCAACTCCTTTTTCAGAAATTGGATCCCAAAAATCATCTCCTTTTTGAAATTCACCTCGTAAATCAATACCAGTTAATTCTTCATAACCACGTTCAAAGTCGACTAACACGCCGTCCATATCACAATAAATTTTATAATCCATAACCTTTTCGTTTTCTTCTAATCCCATAGCTAATTCACGTGCATAAGCATTTAAACCAAATGGGTCTTTATTTTTCTTTTCATTTATTAGTTCATTATCATGTCCACATTTATGACATATAAATAAATCATCACCACCATCTACTATATTCCAACTCCAACCACAGTTATCACATTTAATTTTTTCACCTACAATTGATTCATTTAAGATACTATCAGTCCAATTTCTAAACGTCATTGTACCCCTTAAATTAGCTTCTTGTTCTAATTTATCTAAATGATCATCACTTGTTGTATCTGTACCTGGTATATCACCTAATCTATCTTCTAGATGTTGAATATGGTGTATCATTTCATGCGCATATGAGCGTACTATATCCTTTGGGTGTCTGCCTTCAGTATATAACACGATGTGTTGTTTGTTAGGGTCATAATACGCTGTTTTACCGAAAAAATCGCTAGCATTTTCTGAGTCTCCATCTACAAATTCTAGTGTAGGTAAGGGTTCAATGTTCATACCCTTATCAATCATATGTTGTGTTAATTGAGCTATTTTATCTTGAACATCTATGTGTTGGGAATATGAAGCGTTTTCAGTTAATACCTCTTGTACTTTATCTGCTACTATATTATATACTTCTTCAATTTCTTCATCGGATAAGACATCAGGTACAAATTTTTTAAATTTATCTAATGATATTTTTGCTGCATTTCTTGCTGCTGTCCCTGATACTCCTCCTGATGTTACGATTGTACGAAGTTCTAAATTTGGATATTTTGAAATGGATTTAGTACGAGAAGTAATATCTTTAAAATCTTCTTCATTGCCTTCTCTTGCACCTATAACCCATAATACTTCTCTGGTAGGGTGTTCTTTAGCAAAATTATACACAGCTTTAATTGGGGGTACAGAAGTAGGAACTATCTTAACCTTAAAGGGTAAATAATTATTATATATTTCCCAAATTAATAAAGATTCGGTTTGTGAAATACCATTTCGTTCTTTATTACCAATAAAAATAATAAATTCATCTATTTCTGGGTTTTTCTTAAGGGCTTGTTCTATAACTTCAAAGTGACCCGAAGTAGGTGGTTTAAAACCTCCAGCATATACTGCTGTGGTTTGTTTTTTTTCCTCTTCAGGTAATAACCCTTTAATTAATTCGTTTACTAAACTCATTTAGATAAAAATTGTTTTAATCTCATTTGTGCCTCTTCTTTAGACATAGTGTATTCAATTACATCATATATAAAATCGTCAGCTAACATAGCTTGAATTTCTTCTTTGTCCTTAGCCTTTCGCTCATCAGATTTCTTTTGCTGAGCTGGTGTTTTAGGTTTAGTGCCTTGAGGAGTAAATGGTTTAAGATATTTTTTTATAATTTTATCTATATCTTGCATTCTATCATCTAATGTGTTAGCTACTGCTACAAAATTATTACCAAATAATTCTTCATATTTAGGTAAATTATCTGTTACACTTTTCCAAGTACGCATTACAATTGCAGGTGCTAAACTCCTATCTTCACCTCCTGATTTTGTATATCTATCTTGGTTTTGGCTTAATGAACGTTCTAAATCTGTATAAACATAAAGCATAAATGTATCATACCCAGCTTCATCTAACTCAGCTTTTAGTTTAGCTGTAGAATTATATGAAGCAGCTGTACCATCTAATATAAATGATTCTTTACCAGCTATTATTTGTTCCATTTCACCTTTGAATTGTTTATTAGCGGCTGCCATTTGTTTGGCTTGCTCACTTCTTTCTTCAGGTGTAGCGTTTTTTAAATCTAAACTAACGTTAGCTTTTTTTAATAAAGGAACATAAATATCATCTACATTCATTATTTTTAGACCTCCTAAGTCTAAACCACGTAAAATGTATCCTTTACCTGCTCCAGGTGCTCCTGCTAAGATAATCGCTTTTGGACTACCTTGTGCTTCTTTTAATAATTGTACTAAACTTATCATACTGTTGGTTTTCCCATTAATGATTTAGTGAATAATTTTCCACCTATTTTTCTTTTGTATTGACCATTACCTACCCATTCTATATCTTTACCTTTAAGTACTTTACGTACTAATTCTTCATCGTTAATGGGTTCAACACCTTTTGCAACTAGTATATCAATTAGCTTACCTGAAACTTCTATAAAATAACCACTTGATTTTAATTTATCTGCTTTATGGTTTACAACTTTACTTCTAGAAGCTTTTGTATTATCATGCCCTGTTGCTACAAACTTTTTACCCGCTGCTTTATTTTTAACAACTGATATAGCATCTATTTCTGGGTCATCATCTAAATCTATTGCCTCATATTCTGCGTCTGATTCGCTGTCTACTACATTACTAGCAGATTTATAGTTGGGGTGTCCACCAATTGGAGCATATGCTGTAGAGATTAGTTTAAAAATTTCATCGTCATAGTCTTCTAATTCAGAAGAAGGTATAGTTATCCATTTATTTTTAGGGATATCTATTTCATTTAATAGATCTATTAGTTTTATCATAATTAAACATGTTTATTATACATATTGATAAAAACATTAAGTGGCGTTCTATGACCCATACCCTCAACTTCATCATACTCAGCATGGTTACCATCAACAGACCATAATTTTTTAGTTGTTTCAGGGTTAATAACATCATCTTCAGTACCTAAAACAATTGTACGTTTATATCTTTGAGACCCATAATTTTCATTAAATTGGTAAACACTTCTTCTACCATGTAAAGCAGGATTAAATAATAAAACATCAACCCCTAATTGAGAACCAATAATATCAGCAACATAACCACCCATACTAGAGCCTATAATTAAATCAGGCATACCTAAGGTAAGGATAAATTCTTGTAAATCTAATGATTCATAATCCATTGCGGGGGCGTTAACTGTGCCTACACCTGCTAGGAAAGACACTTTAGGGCCTCCTTGCTCACTCTCTAAACCGTGTAAATATACTATTTTTTTCATAACCTTTATTTTATAATTGTAAGTCCATCTAATGCTTCTAACGTTCCTTCAAAACCTGGAATGTCTTTAACTTCATTTAAGATTGTAATATCTTTATAATTAATTTTACCTACTGATTTTTTACCTAACATATCATATGTGTATAATGTAACACAAGTAGGACCTAATTTGGTAACATTCATTCCTTGAGTTGAAAAAAAACCTTCATCTTCATGAATAGCATCACCCTCTTCATTAACTCTAAATACCTTTGGAAAATCACCATATTCATTATCTTCACCACCTCTTTTATAAGAATTAATTCCTTTTATAGTGAATTTAACATTTCCTTTTTTAATACTTTCTCTAATTTCTTTAATTTTTGACATAACCTTGATTGTTAATTATTAATACCCTATGAATATACGAAAGATAGCCCGGGAAGCCAAGCTTCCCGTGCATTACTTTTAAAATCCTCTTTCTACCATCTGAGTATATTCATGATGTTCTTGTTCACTATAAACTCTTAGGTTTAAATAATCACCTAACTTACTATAATCACCAATATAGAACATATCTTCTTTTATGGTTTTATCATATGTAAAACAAAAATCATACTCCTCTTTTGTGAGGTATTCTTTTGTATTCATAATCTCTTCAAAACGATTGAACTCTTGTTCTGCAAAATAAATTTCTTCTGGACTCATCATATAACCTTAATTTTTGAATGTTGTGCTTAACTGCTCAACACGGTGAATATACGAACCCTCTCCCGGGTAGCCAAATTTTATCGCATAAAAAGCCCGGAACGTCTTCCGGGCTTATGTTGTTAAGTTGTAGATTGAAACCGCATGCATTTAAGGTTAGCGGATTGTGTTTTACACTCTTGGGATCTTTTACCTGGACTACTCCTTACCAGCTTTGACCTTAACTAACATGGTGAATATACGACCTTTCTCCCGCGTAACCTAATTTTTACACGGTTCTCTTTGAAGTTGTTTTAAATGTATTTGTATATGGTTTTGGTTTAGGATTTTCAATATCAAATAATGCTTTAACATGATTAAATATTTCTATATTTTCTTCCTGAGTACGAGGAGACTCATATACTTCCCAATTTTTACCTTTTAAACGTTTACCTGATTTGTCTTCACCTCTAGATTTAGATTTTAACCATAAAACACCTACTCTATCAATTTTCTTTCCATAACATTCTTCCCAACATTGAGCATAGATTGCCCCCTGTAAGTCATAAGTGGTTTGTAAATGATTAGATGTTTTAAAATCTATAATCCAGCGTTCCATTTTACCATCTATTTCAATTTCACATACCAAATCACAGGTACCTGCTACTTTAATTTCATCTGAAAATAAATGTACTTCCGCTTCTATTAATGTTGGGTTATAAGTCTCCCAGAAATCTACAAATCTAAGAAACATTTGCCATACATGAGCAGGCATTTTAGGGTTGCCATCTTTATATAAAAATGTAATTTCTTCCCCATTTAACCAATCTTCAATCATTTCATGTACTAAGGTTCCTTCTTCTGCTGCTTTCTTAACAATCCATTCAGCACTGTATCCTACTTTTTTAAGCCAGTCTTCGAAATATTTACCTTTTGGGTAAGAACTTAAAACATGGGTTACTGAAGGATAATAATTACCATTACGTCTGTAATACCTTGAATCAGGCATTGTAACTTGTTGATAATCATCTGAAATTTCTAGTAATCTTTGGTATGATTTTTTGATCATAAAGCTAGTTTTTGTTCCATTAAATCATAGTAGGTCAATGGAACTGTTTTTTGTATTAATTTAGTGAAATTTTCGAAACCCATTTCACTCGGGTCCTTATCTTGCATATCCACAAGATAGACTTCTTTACCTTCTGCCATTAATCGTTCACAGAATTTTAAAGCTTGTTTTATTGCATCCCTATCTAATGCAATATAAATTTTATCTACTACAGAAGTAACTATTTTTTTCATTAAATTACTTTGTATATTTTTCCCTAATAATGGGATTGCGTTTCTTTTTATAGCAATAGCATCAAATAACCCTTCACATAAAATAACAGGCACATTCCAATTTATTAAATGTTCATTTGGTACTACATCTCTACTTGCTGATGGGTTTCTATATTTAACATATGGTTCTTTTTCAAATGAACGAGCAGTAAAGTAATTTAATCTACCATCTGCATCATATGTAGGGATTATAATCATATTTTTATATAAACCTTCTTTACAATAACCTATATTGTACTTTATAATATCGTATTTACTCACGTGCCTATTATTTAGGTACGCAGTAGCGTGTCTAGCCATTATATCGCTGTTATCAACGTTATTTAGGCTAATATATTCATCTGGTAATACAACGTTAGATACAACTTGTGTTTCTTTAATTGATTTAGATGATTTAACTAAACTACCTAATTCTACAAATTTATCTGATGCTGCTTTTACTTGTCTAAATAAATTATATATAGTAGTTCCTCTAGCATCACAAGCCCAACAATGCCAAGGATTTTTACCTTCGCGATTTTCAGTTAAATTAACTTCTAATTTAGGTTTATGGTGATGACATAAAGGACAGTGATAAGCATAATTATTTCTAGCAGTTGCTTTACCTGAACCCAATACTGAATTTACTAATGTAACTAATAACTGGTTTACCATAGATGGTAATATACGAAACTATATTTTATCTGACACGAGATCTTCAAATTCAATGTCTTTTAGATCTTTTGTAAAAAATTTACCTAAAATATTATCATTAAAAAATTCATCTGGTTTTTCTAGTACTTGATAGAGCATTTGATATTTAACTTCAAAATAGGTCATTGATTTTTTATCAGGACACATTTTTAATATAACACGCTCAAATTCATCTTTTTTACCTTCAAGTAATAATTGTTTAATGTCAGTTTGAGACCCATAATATTTGAGCCAATCTGATTCTTTAACTACTAACTTATATGAAGGTTTTCTTCCAACTACTGCTCCAAGAGCAGCTAGTTCTTTTTTGCCTAGTTTTTTCTTTTGATTGTGAAATAATACTTTTTTCCCAATATATGACTTACCCGAAGGTTTGTGTGTTGTCATGTAAACGAATCCGAATGTATTTTCTGGGAATTGAGTAATATCTCCTATTTCATGTTGTTTATAGGTCCAACTCATAATTTATTGATTTGTTAATAAATATTATATTTTTATTTGTACCAACCAGCCATTGAAAATCTTTGAACATTTTTATTTACTACATGAGACACATAATGTGGATATCCTGTATCTGTTGAAGAATCAAATAATGTAAGAGAGTTAAATTGTGGTACATAAGTATTAGTAACCTTTGTTTTATCTTGTGATAAAGTATGTAATAACCCACCCCAATCTGGTTTCCAATTAGGACATAAGTTGTACACAAATCCTATTTTACCATTTGGCCCATCATGGTGAATTGATAAAAAATCGTTATATTCATATAAACTACTAAATAAACTAGAAGAATTTATAACACCATAGTTTGTAATAGTGTTTATAAAATCTATACCCTTTTTAGAAGTTAAAAATGATTTTAAATTACACTCCATACAGGTACAATTCTTACCATGATTATTTATAGTCCTTTTAAAGGAATATGAAAAATTACCTAATTGAAAGTGTTCATCAGCCAATGAATTTTTATAAGACACTAAAGAATTTACTTCAGGGTTGTGTTTAATATTGGATAATCTTAAATTATCTGTTTTTTCTTTAATCCCTGGTCTTTTAGGCATGGTGGAATAATACCACCAATCTCGGGGCATTTCTTTACTATAAAAATTATACATTTTATCAGCATAATCTTTATCTAAAAAGTTTTCAATGCGAACTACTTTATTCTTTTTAAATGTTTTACTATATTTATTTAGATCTAACTTAGAATTAATCATTATTGTTTTTTTATAGATTCTATAATTCTATTTACATCAAATATTTCATTTAAGTTATTATAGGGGATAGTTGAAATGTCCTGTGTTAGATTAAAAGATTGATAAACAGCATTTTGAATTTGGGGTTCTTTAGTAAATGAATTTGCTATAATATTATCATGTAAATTATAACCAAATATTCCTGGTTTTGTAGATATCCAACAAACAGTAGATTTTTTATTCATTGCCGTAGCTAAATGTTGTGCAAAAGAATCTATTAATAGTCTTTTTGAAGATAAATGTAACAATATAGCTATACTTCTAAAGTTATCTAAAGCGTGTAAAGTATCGGGATATTTTTTTTGATCTTCTCTTTTTATATGTACTATTGTGTACTGATTTTTGAATTCCTCTATTATTTTTAGTACTGTGGGTTCTGGTATGTCCCTAGTCCATGAATAATCAAAACCTTGTCCTTGAGGTCCTCCATTTGGTTGCATTACAAGTATAGGTTTTTCTACATTATAAAAGGGAGTATAATAATCCTTTTCAGGTTGAGTTAAATATAATTCAGGTTGTTCATTATTATATTTTAAACCATATATTTTACACCAGGTTTTAAGTAAATGTTCTTTTTCTGTAATAAACGAAGAATGGTGATATGGGTCGGCAATAAAAACTTTACAATCTTGATCCTCAATATATTTTAAATAGGCTCCACCCATTTGATTTGTATTAAAACATTCATCAATATGAGGATTATTCAAAAATACATCGGGGTATGCTGCTGCTACAACGATATGGGATTTCTTATAACGTTTTCTTATAACTTTAACTATGGCGGTAGCCATAATATGTTTCCCTAGACCACCGTCTATTTGAAATATTATATTCATACAACTATTTTATTTAAAACTCTTTAATTAAAAACTATTCTTCCCAAGGAACACCATTAGTTTCTGTTACTAGGGCTGCATCTCTAATTTGAGTAGCAATTGAAGCGGAATTTGCAACCTCAATAGAGGCTTCATCTATATTATTATTTACCCAACCTAAAACTTCTTCTTCAGTTAAGTTATCAAAATCAATAAATCCTTCTTCTCCCGGGGATCCATCTAAAGTTATAGTACCTGTTTTTCTTGTTGCTGTGTAATCTTGTTCTGATTCGCAGGCATATGTTACTTCTGTTACTAGTCCATTAGATATAACTCTTTTAAGATCGTAAATTTTCCAGTTATGTGTCATTATATTATTATTTTGGTTTATTATAAATATTAATAAATATTGTTACATTATAATTTTCCTTCTTTCTTAAGTTGTTTTTTATATTTTTCGTCTATAAACCAATCTTTATAAAAATCTCTCTTTTTAGTAATATAATCAAAATATTCATCTACCTTATCTTTCCAATTATTATCTATATAAGGATTAATTACCCCGGATTTGGGGTTTGAGAATACTTTATTAATCCATTCTTTACCTTTTGCTTGGTTTGCAAATGCTTGGGTATTAATAGAATAAAAGGAGGCACGGTTTATATCATTATAAACATCAATAGCTTCTACTGGTATTCCTAGTGCTACACAATTAATAACACTTTCGCTCCAGTGGGTTGAATATACTTTTTTAGCTTTTACTACAAAGTGATATAAATCAGAATCACGAGGTAATATTGTTTCTTCTCCGAATAAATCTTTTAATTCACCTATGACAGCATGAGTTGTAATAGGATGAGGTTTAAAATAAATGTTATCTCCATATTTTTTCTTTAGGAATTTTAGTTTATTTAAACAGGTATTACCCTTAAGTTTATTTGATCCTGGGAGTATTGCTAGATATTCAACATCTTTAAAATGAGATACATCTTGGTCTCTATTTTGGTATTTATTAGCTGTTTTTTCTTTAACTCTGTTCTCCATATGAGTAGCAAAGTCTATAATAGGATATTCATCTCTATCATAATATGCTTCTATAATAGATTCAAACCTAAGTTTAAAATTTAAAGGTTGTAGATAAAAATTACCGGCATGTTCTGTATACCCCATTGTTTTGAAGTAAGGCATTTCTTCAGCCAAAACATCATAACTGTATTCTATATCTAATTCTTTACATTTTCTTATGATATACCCTTCTACATCTTCTAAGTCACGTAAATTTTGATTTTTTTTAAGAGAACCAAGTCTTTCTTTTAAGACCTTTTTATTAAACATTTCCATATATAGTATAACTTTTTATTTTGTGGTAATATAATATTTGTATTTGTGTAATCCAACCAATTTTAACCTCCTAATGAAGGGCCTGTGTTTCTATTGTTTCTATTATTATCATTATCAGCTTGTTGTCTATCTTTTTCACCAAATCCCCATTTACTTTTACTAGTATTTCTATCATATGATTTACCATTAGTTTTTGATTTTGCAGTATTCTTTTGGTAATCTTTTCTTATTGTAGAATACCATCCTAAGGTATATTCAGTGTTTACATCAACATCTGTAGATCTTCCAGTTCCTGTAAATGTAGAAGTATTCCATGTAGTAATAGTACTTTTAGTAGTATTCCAATAACTAATATAAGAAGTTGAAGTATCAGTACTTGTTATCCAAGTAGTTGTTGTACTTGAATTTGTTGACCAAGTAGTTGTAGTTGATCTAGTTGTATTCCAAGTTGTTGTCCACGTTGTTGTGGTAAGTTTACTTGTGCTCCAAGTTGTTGTTGTACTTCTACTTGTTCCTTGACTAGTATTAAATGTTGTAGTCGTTGAGGAAGAGGTAATAAAAGTTGTAGTAGTACTTGAACTTGTATTCCAATAAGTTGTCCACGTAGTAGTAGTGGATGATGAAGTGTTCCAACTAGTTGTAGTACCTCTAGATGTAGACCATGTTGTAGTTGTATTTCTACTAGTTGAGCTACTTGTTGTCCAAGTTGTTACTGTTGTTCTACTAGTTGACCAAGTGGTAGTTGTACTTCTACTTGTAGACCAAGTTGTTGTAAATGTTGTTGTAGTATTTTTACTTGTAGCCCAAGTGGTAGTTGTACTTCTACTTGTAGCTTGATCTGTATTAAATGTTGTAGTAGTACTTGAACTTGTATTAAACGTTGTAGTAGTACTTGAACTTGTATTCCATGTTGTAATCCAACTCGTTGTTGTAGAACTACTAGTACTCCAAGTTGTTGTAGTACTTCTGCTCGTCTTTTGAGTTGTATTAAACGTTGTAGTAGTACTTGAACTTGTATTAAATGTTGTAGTAGTACTTCTAGTTGTATTCCAAGTCGTTGTTGTTGTTCTAGATGTATCTTGACCTGTAGCCCAAGTTGTTACGGTTACTTGTGATGTAGCCCAAGTTGTTCTTGTTGATTTGGTTGTATTCCAGCTAGTAGTGTAAACTGTTGTTGTTGAACTGCTGGTTGCAAATGTTGTTGTAGTACTTCTATATTCAGTTCTAGTTGTATTCCAAGCTGTTGCTGTGGTTGTTGTTGTATTAAATGTTGTAGTAGTATTTTTACTAGTACTCCATGTTGTTGTAGTACTTCTAGATGTAGCTTGACCTGTGTTCCAAGTAGTTGTAGTACTTCTAGTAGTATTCCATGTTGTAGTAGTTAACTTACTAGTATTCCAGCTAGTGGTATAAACTGTTGTTGTAGATTTACTTGTCGCAAATGTAGTAGTTGTAGATCTAGATGTAGCTTGGCTAGTATTAAAAGTTGTACTTGTTTTTTTAGTAGTATTAAATGTTGTAGTAGTATTTTTACTAGTACTCCAGGTTGTTGTAGTACTTCTAGATGTATCTTGACCTGTAGTCCAAGTAGTAGTCGTTGCTCTAGAAGTAGCCCAAGTTGTTGTTGTTGACCTAGTTGTATTCCAATACGATCTGTAGGTAGTAGTTGTTGAACTACTTGTTGCAAACGTTGTTGTTGTAAATCTATCTGTACTTTTACTAGTATTAAACGTTGTAGTAGTACTTTGACTAGTATTAAAGGTTGTTAATGTTGACTTAGTTGTATTCCAAGTAGTTGTAGTACTTCTAGATGTGTCCTGACCCGTAGCCCAAGTTGTACTTGTTGACCTAGTTGTATTCCAAGTAGTTGTTGTTGATTTACTGGTATTCCAATAAGTAGTATATGATGTAGTAGTACTTGAACTTGTATTAAATGTTGTAGTAGTACTTCTACTTGTCTTTTGACTTGTATTAAAAGTTGTAGTAGTACTTTTAGTAGTATTAAAGGTTGTTAATGTTGACTTAGTTGTATTCCAAGTAGTTGTTGTTGATCTAGATGTATCTTGACCTGTAGTCCAAGTTGTAGATGTTGTCTTGGTTGTATTCCAAGTTGTTCTTGTTGATTTAGTTGTATTCCAGCTAGTGGTATAAACCGTTGTTGTAGATTTACTTGTATTAAAGGTTGTAGTAGTATTTCTATATTCAGTTCTGGATGTACCAAAAGTGGTTAATGTAGTTGTGCTTGTATTCCAACTTGTACTTGTATTTTTACTTGTGTTCCAATAGCTCCTATAACTAGTAGTTGTGTTTTTACTTGTATTAAATGTTGTAGTTGTATTCCAACTTGTAGATTTAGTAGTAGTAGTAGCTTTGGAGGTATTCCAATAAGTAGCATAACCGGTTAATGTTGTTTTAGTAGTATTCCAAGAAACTGTTGTTTTCTTTGTTGTATTTCTACTTTCAAGTGTAGTTCTACTTGTATTCCAACTTGTATTATATGTTGTAGTAGTACTTTTACTAGTATTAAATGTTGTAGTAGTACTTTTAGTTGTATTAAAAGTTGTTGTTGTTGATTTACTTGTACCTCTGGATGTAGATCTTTTAGGATAAGTATACTTAGAAGTACCTCGTGAAAAAGAAGTAGCTCGGGAAGTATTCCAATAAGTCGTTATTTGCTTAGATTTAGCCATAAATTATAATTCTTTATTATAAGTTAATATACCATTTGCAAAATATGCATCACTTTCTTCTGTATCTAATTGATATACCATATACGTATTTTCAAAATCTTCTTCTATGCTGGTAATAGGTACTTCATATCCATCTTTATGATAAAAACTATCTCCTATTTCAACGTCATTACCTCTTTTAACATACCATGATCCACTTCTATTAATTATATGAGGGTGATCAGTTGTTGCTCTTAAAAGTCCATTATTAAAGTTTATAATACCAACAGCATAAAATGAAAATTGGTGTTCTACATTTTCAACATTAAGTGAACCTGATGTCATATTAAAACTTGATGTTAAATTTAAAGCATCAGATGAATCAAAAGGGGTATCTACTGTTAATACATTACTACCTGATATTAATGTTTCTATAGGTTGTTCTACAGTAGTAGATACACTAATTGGAGTTCCTTCCACAAAACAAAATGGATTCATTAAACCAGTATCCGTTAATCTAGAGGTTTGCCATGCTGTAATATTAGTTACACTTGTTACCCATGATGTATATACAGGGTAACCAGTATTCCAACTTGTATTATATGAAGTAGTTGTATTTTTACTAGTACTAAAAGTTGTTGTTGTATTCTTACTCGTACTCCAAGTTGTTGTTGTGGTTTTTGATGTTGATTTTGAAGTTGCGAATGTTGTTGTTGTATTCCAACTTGTTAATTTAGTTGTGTTTCTTAATGAAGAAGTTGAGAATGTTGTCGTTGTATTATGACTTGTTAATCTACTAGTTTGCCATGTAGTAGTTGTATTTTTAACTGTATTTCTACTTTCTGTAGTATTTTTACTAGTACTCCATGTTGTTGTAGTACTTTTGGATGTGTTTACATAAGTTGAAAACGTTGTTGTTGTGTTTTTACTAGTTGAAAACGTTGTTGTTGTGTTTTTAGATGTATTCCATGTTGTAAACCATGATGTTGAAGTTGACTTAGTTGTATTCCAAGTAGTTGTTGTTGATTTACTTGTACTAGAAGAAGTTGAAAACGTTGTTGTTGTGTTTTTAAACGTACTCCAAGTTGTTGTCGTATTTTTACTAGTGTTCCAGTAACTAACATAGTTAGTGGTTGTTGATTTGCTAGTTGCAAATGTAGTAGTTGTATTTTTACTAGTTGACCAAGTAGTTGTTGTGTTTTTAGATGTACTCCAAGTTGTTGTCCAACCAGTTGTTGTGTTTTTAGATGTACTCCAAGTAGTAGTAGTACTCCTACTTGTTCCTTGACTAGTTACAAAAGTTGTTGATGTTACTCTACTTGTTGCAAATGTAGTCGTTGTATTTCTACTAGTATTCCAATAGCTAATATAATTAGTGGTTGTTGAACTGCTAGTTGCAAACGTTGTTGTTGTATTTTTACTAGTTGACCAAGTAGTAGTTGTAGCCTTACTTGTACTCCAAGTTGTTGTCCAACTAGTTGAAGTGAATTTTGATGTATTCCAAGTAGTTGTTGTTGATCTAGTTGTTGTTCTATTAGTTTGAAATGTTGTAGTTGTTGAACTAGATGTATTCCAAGTAGTTGTTGTTGATTTGCTTGTATTCCAGTAACTGGTATAGTTAGTGGTTGTTGAACTAGATGTATTAAAAGTTGTTGTTGTTGATTTACTTGTACTCCAAGTTGTTACTGTTAATTTACTAGTAGCCCAAGTAGTTGTCCAACCCGTTGTTGTTGACTTAGTTGTATTCCAAGTAGTTGTTGTTGATTTACTTGTACTAGAAGAAGTTATAAAAGTTGTTGAAGTTTTTTTAGTTGTACTCCAAGTAGTTGTTGTTGCCTTACTTGTATTCCAGTAACTAATATAATTAGTAGTTGTTGAACTATTAGTATTAAAAGTTGTTGTTGTTGACTTAGTTGTATTATAAGTTGTTGTAGTATTTCTACTTGTGCTCCAAGTTGTTACCCAAGATGTAGCAGTTGACTTAGTTGTATTCCAAGTAGTTGTTGTTGATTTACTTGTACTAGAAGAGGTTGAGAAAGTTGTTGTCGTTACCTTGCTTGTATTCCAAGTTGTTGTCGTATTTTTACTAGTGTTCCAATAACTAATATAATTAGTAGTTGTTGATTTATTAGTTGCAAACGTTGTTGTTGTGCTTTTACTAGTTGACCAAGTTGTTGTTGTTGATTTACTAGTTGCCCAAGTAGTTGTCCAACCAGTTGTTGTCGATTGACTTGTATTCCACGATGTTGTAGTTGTGGTTGATGTTATTCGAATCGTACTCCAAGTTGTTGTTGTTGATTTACTTGTACTCCAAGTTGTTGTTGTAGACTTTGATGTAGCCCAGGTAGTTATCCAACCCGTTGTTGTTGAACTACTAGTATTCCAAGTTGTTGTTGTTGATTTACTTGTAGATTGACTTGTATTAAACGTTGTAGTTGTAGAACTATTAGTATTAAAGGTTGTAGTTGTTGACTTAGTTGTATTCCAACTTGTAGTAAAAGTTGTAGAGGTTAAACTACTAGTATTCCATGTTGTTGTAGTTGCCTGACTAGTAATCCATGTAGTGGTAGTTGAGGATGATGTTTCTTGTGATGTAGTCCAAGTTGTTGTTGTTGCTTTAGTTGTATTCCATCTAGTTGTTGTATTTTTACTAGTTGACCAAGTAGTTGTATAATTAGTAGTTGTTGAACTATTAGTATTGAATGTTGTAGTTGTAGATTTAGATGTTTTAACAGACGTAGAAAATGTTGTTGTCGTTGAACTAGATGTATTCCAAGTTGTTGTTGTTGATTGTGTTGTGTTCCAAGAAGAGGTAGTTGTAGTTGAAGTACCAGTTGAAGTATTCCACGTTGTAGTGGTACTTTTAGTAGTATTCCAAGTTGTAGTAGTATTAAAGTCTGTTGTTACACTATGTACTGTACTAATACTTGTATTCCAAGTTGGTGTTTTTATTCCTAATCCTAGTCCTTTCATTTCCTATGTAAAATTACCTATATAACTAACTAATATTTTGTCTGTTGCTGCAACGTAGTAAGACAACACTGAGGTTGTAGAACTAGCTGTAACAAATAAAATAGCGGCACCATCAGGTGTCTTTGTTATATCAGGTAAAAGGTCAGGAGTTGAATCTGCTGTATTATTTATAATAATAGTCCCGGATTGACCAATGTTGCTTCCACTTACTACCCAATCAAATTTATAATCTGCATCAGCATTTAATATAAAGTTGTCATTGTCAGAAAACACCACACTAGCTGTACTACTTACTATTGTGATTGTATCAGAGGTTCTTTCTAATGAACCCGATAAAATGGTGCTTTGTAATATCGCCATATTATTATTTTTTTAATTTATTAATTTCTTTTCTTAATTCTTCAATTTGTTCTTGTTGTTCTTGAAGTGCTTTTACTAATACTGATGTTATTTTTGAATACTGTACACCAGATATTTCACCATCTTCTTCATATGCTACTAATTTAGGAAGTACTTTTTCTACATCTTCAGCAATAAACCCATAATCTTCTCTACCATCTTCTTTCCATGTAAATTGTACTGGTTTTAAAGATTTAATATTTTCAAGTTGAGCTGATAAAGGAATGATACATTCTTTATATTTTTTAGCTGATGTTTCAACTAATGAGATTGTTCGAGTTGTACCTAATACACAAGCATTATTCATGAATGTATATTTTTGTGCTGTTGAGGTAATATTACACCCTATAATAAAGGAATGAGAATGGGCAAGAGCGTTGCTAAAACCTCCTAATATTCCATTACAAGAACCCCCTGAAATGTTGTTTTGGTATCCATTACCTATAACACTATATGAACGGTAACTACCTCCTATAATATTTGAATTTCCTCCTAAAATACTATTACCAGAAGAGTATGCGGAACATATTTTATTATTTTTACCTCCTAATATTGAATTTTCAGTTGTAGTGGCACCACATATTTGGTTTCCACACCCACCACCTATAAAGGCATGACATTGATAAGAACTACCTTTACATATTAAATTGTTTTTCCCACCTACTATAGCTCCTTTAGCAACATTAATAATACAGTTATTTTGCCCAGATCCAATAAACCCAAAATTTCCTGATCCTGAGTTACATTGTCCACCAGCTATGACTGCATAATCAGCTGCAAGGCAGTTTCTATCACCTCCTAATAATGAAGAATTAGTATGGTTATCAAATATAAAACCATTTTGAGAAGAACCAATTCTAACATTAGGGCTTATATAAACCCCACCTTCTTGAGCACTTGACATCAAAATACAAGAACTACCACCAAATCCATAAATTTCTACGGGAGTATCATTTTCTCCTGAGTTTAAACAAGCTCCACCATCTACGTCTAAGGTTGTACCATCAAAATTTAATGAACCTTCACCATTAATTGATGTTCCACCTGTAGCTGTTAAAATTCTATTATTGAAATTATTGGTAATAGAAGGTACTCCTGAAGGTCCTGCTGGTCCTGTTGCACCAGTTGCTCCTGTTGGTCCGGTAGCTCCCGTGGTTGCTGATTGAGGTATACTCCAGAAATAATTGGTTCCATCATAATAAAATCCTAGCACATCTACACCATTTGACGTGGTAGTAGTTGTATATGTTGCGCCTCCAATTACAAGAGATCCTGCTGGAAGTGATAAGGTGTGAGATGTTCCTGATCCTTGTTTTACTAATATAGTTCCTGTATCTCCTACTGCTACATTGGATATAGCTAAGGTTCTATTTCCTCCTAAAGTAACTTTAGAGTTTGAACCATTGGCAAGATTCCAGGATACTGTAGCAGCATCAGTTAAGGTTAATTGTGTTATATTTATTTTACTGTCTACACTTACAACACCACCAACATCTAAAGTATCTCCAATAATAACATCTCCCTCTGTATCTAAGTTATTTACAAAAGTATAATTTGTTTTATCTGATGTTATATTAGAACCTATAACGTGTGAGTTTGTATGGGATACTGTATTAAATGCTCCTGCTAATATACTGGAAGAGTGAGCACTAACTGTATTATTTTTACCACCCCCTATAGTAGAATGTACTCCACTTATTACATGACCCGATCCTCCTAAAACGGCTGAAGTTGCACCTGTAATACAGTTACCAACACCACCTGCAATAACTACATTACCAGTATTTTCTCCTATTATTGTGTTATTACCACCACCACCAATAGTATTTCTATCAGTGTTTGTATCAATAGTGTTATCACGTCCAAAAATAGTATTAGCATAATTGTGATCTCCAATAGTTGTTGAAGATGTTATATGGTTATCATATCCTCCACCTATAAAGTTCCATCCTCTTGTTCCATCAATGCTATTACCACATCCTCCTATTATTACATTTCTACCTACATTGGTAAATCCTGTTACTGTATTAATTGTACAGTTATTTTGACCGGCTCCAATGAAATCCATACAACCATCTGTTTGGTTGTTAAGACCTCCCCCTATAACACCATAATGTTTAAATACATCATTACCAGAACCCCCAACAATAACCCCATAACAAGAATTTGCTATACAGTTATTAATACCCGCTCCTATAAATGAACGACAACCAAATATTCCTTGAATCTGATTATTTCGACCCCCTACTATAGCAGAAACACTTGAACCAATACAGTTTTCATGACCTGCACCAATAAAATTATATTGGGTTCCCATGGGTATGTTATTTTCTAGACCACTTCCTATAAAGCTATAATTACCTGAACCTGTATTTCTAAGACCTCCCCCTATGGAAGTACAACCTCCTGTACTAGAATGTGAAGATCCTATAACTGCTTTATTAGTTATAGTTAAAACTCCAGCAGAAAGTGTTGATGTTTCTACTGTACCTGTACCATCACCATCATATGTAATTAAACCATTTGTGGTTGTTCCTGTTAAAGGTAAAATACCATCAGCACCCGTTGGACCTTGTGGTCCTGTTGGTCCTGCTACAGTTGAATCTGCACCCGTTGGTCCTTGAGGCCCTGTCGGTCCTGCTACTGTCGAGTCAGCTCCTGTTGGTCCTTGTGGACCCGTAGGTCCTACTACAGTTGAATCTGCCCCTGTTGGACCTTGTGGTCCTGTTGGTCCTGCTACAGTTGAATCTGCTCCTGTTGGACCTTGTGGTCCTGTTGGACCCGCCACTGTTGAATCTGCTCCTGTTGGACCTTGTGGTCCTGTTGGACCCGCCACTGTTGAATCTGCTCCTGTTGGTCCTTGTGGACCCGTAGGTCCTGCTACTGTCGAGTCAGCTCCTGTTGGTCCTTGAGGTCCTGTTGGTCCTGCTACAGTTGAATCTGCCCCTGTTGGACCTTGTGGTCCTGTTGGACCCGCCACTGTTGAATCTGCCCCAGTTGGTCCTTGTGGTCCTGTTGGACCTGCTACTGTTGAGTCAGCCCCTGTTGGACCTTGTGGTCCTGTTGGTCCTGCCACAGTTGAATCTGCTCCTGTTGGTCCCTGTGGACCCGTAGGTCCTGCTACAGTTGAATCTGCTCCTGTTGGTCCCGTAGGTCCTGCTACTGTTGAGTCAGCACCAGTTGGTCCCGTAGGTCCTGCTACTGTTGAGTCAGCACCAGTTGGTCCTTGAGGTCCTGTTGGACCTGCTACGGTTGAATCTGCTCCTGTTGGTCCTGTTGGACCTGCTACTGTCGAGTCAGCTCCTGTGGGTCCTGTTGGTCCTGTTAAGGATAAATTAGATCTTTTTTTAATGTTACCGGTAGCATCTGCTACTAGTATATTAGTTTCTGTAGTTCCGTCAGGTGTTCCTGTTAGTTGTAGAGTTTTTAGTTCAGCATCAGACCCGCTGATTATGAGTTTTTTCCAATTTGGCATATCAATATTTTTATTATGGTTGGTTACTCAAAATGAGCCCACTTCCGTTATGGCCTATAATATCAGTTATAAATATTAAATAGTATATTCTAATTATAAAAAATTTAGAATATTTTTAATTAAGGAGTACAAACATTTCCCCAAGATAATTGTGATACCTTAAAAATTATACCCCCAAAAGCTAAATCACCTACACTATATTGAGATGTAGGAGAGAAAACTAAGGTTTTTTGAGGTCTTACAGCATAAGTTGTAGATTTAGAAAAAGAACTATTTGCTGTAATCTTTGCAGTAATACCTCGATTATCAGTAATAGATTGTGATGAAGACCAATAATAACCAGTTCCAATACTATCACCACCAGCATTAGATATAATGGTTTGTAAAGATGTATTATTATATATATCTCTTATCATCCAACCTGTTTCTGTATTAGAACCTAAATACCAATCATAATATCCACCTGAATTAAAATCTAAGCAATATTTAGCAGCACTATTTGTATGACCTGATTGAGCTATAATTGCATTTGAATTTGTTAATCCAGTTTCAACCGGAGAAGCACAGTTATCCCAATTGTAGAATTTTGCTCCTGTAACTGAAGGTGTAAGTATATTACTCCAAGTTGAAGTTGTTTCAGTTAAAGCTGCTACAAATACAATGGTTCTTACTGTTCCTGCAGGAGGAGGTGATGATGCAGTTTCACCATTAATGTTCATTCTTAATCTAAAAAAGTTCCAATTACTCATTATAGTAGTTTTTTAGGATATTGTAAAAGGATAGGGATCATTATAATTATTGTTTGTAATGTCATAAATTCTAAACCATCCCCCCGTATTACTTCCTCCATTATAAAGGATGCTTTTTTGGTGAGTTTGGGTATATGTTGTACTCGTGAAAGTGTGAGTACCAAGGTTAGTATAATTATTACCTGAGTCATAACTAACCTCTATACGATATTGTAATGGGTTATTCCCTGATAGGTTTTCAACAGTAATGTCTACTTGTATCGTTGAGGTAGTGTTAACATAAACAACATTAGAAATTTCTGCTGTTGAATATGGGTTTGAAACTGTCCAACCTTTAGAAATTAAACTATCTATGGCATTATTACTCGCTGATGTTCTTCTGTTAGAACTTTGGATTGTTACAGATCCATTAGATAACCCATGGGAATCTAAATCAATATATATGTCATCATTACCTGATGCAGATAGTTTATTGGCTTGACCAAGTACCGTTGTAAGTTTAGTATTAGACCCAATATCAAGAGTAGTTAATTGGCTGCTATACCCAAAATTAAGTTCTTCAAGTAATACATTATTACTAATATCTAGTGTTGACCAATTGTTATTGTAACCACTGAAGTATGTTAGGTTTGTTAAAGTAGAGAGATTAATATCATTTCCTTTCCCAACCGTAACCTCTTTCAAGTCAGTATTATTCGTGAAATCTAAATCCATAAACCAAATACCACCACTATTACCATTCCAGAAAAAATAATCAAATACTTGGGTTGGGGTTTTATAAACCGTAACAGTGATATAAGTAGTACCTGAAGCACTTGATAAATCAATCTCCACATTCTCACCCTCTGCATTTCCCCCACTACTTACAAGCCCTCCAGTTGTAGTCCACGTAGTTGCCAATTTAACATATGGGGTTTTGTTTGCAACACTAGAGATTGTTATAAGTTGAGTACGTGTTGTTTCTATGGTAAAGGTTTCTGTAGTAGTTGGACCTGGACTTTCACCATTAATATTCATTCTTAATCTAAAAAAGTTCCAATTACTCATAAATTTATTTTAGTAATTTATTTGATTGTAAAAATACGAACATATTTTGGAGTTTCAAAGTTAAAGTATAGATTTGCTCCATTTCTTTTCCTTTAAAATCCATACTTTGTAATTTTTCAAAAAGATATAAAAATTCTTCTTCCGAAAAAGATGGTAGACCCTTATAGGGGTCTACCGATTCTTTTGGAAGTTGTTTATATACTGTTTTTCCAGCTTTAAACCCCATCGTTATTTACCCATTTATTGTTATGAATAAATATAGATGTCTTGATTAGCACCTACAAATAGGTTACCTTTCTTAATGTATTTAGCACTAACTGCTGCTGGTGTATCTACACCTGCACCACCTTCTACTACAGCTGCCATAAATGCGTCTGGAGAGAATGAACCTGCTGAAGCATCGAAATCTCCAAGTACACCAAATCTTTTGGTTGGGTTATCAAATCCAAATACTTCACCTGTACCATCAGCACTTTGTTGTACTACGATACCACCATCTCCATTTGCTGAAGAACCTGAAGCTAATCGAATAAATCTATCAGCAACATCTAGGTTTGTTTCATGTTGGAATGAAGCTGTACCTTGTACTATTAAGTTTCTAGTTACTGTTAAATCTTGGCTAATTGTTACGTCATCTGGTAAACCAATTTGTACTGCAACACCACCACCCATTGCTTGAGCTGTAGCATCTGATACTGTAACTTCGTTTGCTGTACCTGTAAATTGTGCGGTTTGAGAACCTTGTACTGCCGTGTTAGCAGTTGAACCATAGGATACATCTATATTACCACTACCATCTGCTGAAATACCATTTCCGATGATTGACTGAACGTTTAAACCAACACCATTAGCACCTACAGAAACTGGTACTGTGTCACCACCTGTAGTTGAATCTGCTGCTACTGCGAATGTTCTAGCAGTATTACCATCATAAGCAGTTCCTGATAAACCATTACCTGCTGTTAAGTCTTCTAGGTTAATATCAACATCTCCAGAAAATGAACCACTAAAGGAACCTGTAAAGCTGTTTACTCCAATTGTACCTAAAGAATCTGCAATTTTATCAGTAGTAACTTGTTCGTCACCAATTTCTGTAGTTCCAACTGCTCCTGCTCCAATTTTAGCATTTGTTACAGAGTCGTCAGCGAGTTGAGTAGTACCAATACCACCTTGTTTTACTCTTAGAGTATCTGTATCAATTTCAATTGTTGAATCATCAACATTTACACTTAATGCTGTACCAGCACCACCTGCTAAACCTGCTCCTGCTACTGCAGCTGCAATTTGAGTTGCTGTAATTCCTGCATCTGCTACTTTTACACCATTTGCTCCTACTGCTAATGTAGAACCATCTAAATCTACTGCTACTGAAGCAGCACCTGAACCATCAAATGTAAAATCAGCAATACCATTACCATCGGTTAATGAATTTCCTAAAGTTGCAACAACTCCAGTTAAATCTGATCCATCTCCACTAAAAGAACCAGTTACTTCTGCTCCTGTTAATGTTACACCTGCTAGTGTAGTTACTGTAGCTCCTAGGTCTACTTGTGTTGTACCAATAATAGAGGCAGAATTTGTAAGGGATACATTTGGTATACCTCTTAAATTTGCTTCTACTACTTGAATTCCTCCTGATGCTACATCAATTGTAGTACCATTTGCTTTTACTCTGAATTTACCAGCGTTAGTTTCTAAACCGTTACCTGCTAATGAACCTGAGTCAATTGCTGCTGTTACTGCGGCTGAACCATCAAAGGTTCCACCGAAAATACCAGCGCCTAATGTAAGTGATTCTTCTACTTGAGCAGAAACACCCGTTAATCCTGATCCATCTCCTTCGAATGAACCACTAAAAGATCCTGATAGTTGTATTCCGGAATCACCAGATACTAAGTATGCAGAATCGTTGTTTAATTGTGAAATATCCGATCCGGATACCACTAACTTTTTCCATGTTGCCATTTAATAGTTGTTTTTAATTGTTAATTATTATTATTTATATTATATTTATACATATTATTAATCTGATATTCCTGCATAGAAGTTTGAACCACTATATATCATTCCTCCATCTACTGGAGTTGGAGTGTAACTAAAATTTCCAAATACTGATACCCCTTGAGAATTCACCTTAAATGAAGTAAAACTAGCAGATTTAATTAAGAAAAAATCATTATTTGATCCTGGGTCTTTTAAAAATTGTGAACTTCCAGTTATATTTAAGCTACCTGTTATGTGTGCTGATCCCGAAAATGGAAATCCTGCTCCTGATCCTCCTGTATCAAGTTGGAGAACTGCTTCTTGCCACCCTGCAAATCCCGAACCTACTGCAGATAAACCTGTTAATACGTTACTATCAAACATTGGTACCTTACGAGTAGTAGGAGTTGTTTCAACTATAGGTAAAACCCTTGATGTTGATAAATCTAAAGTATATCCACTATCGGATTGAACTCCCTCAGCCCCCCATTTAATGAAACCTGATAATTTTCCGCTTGTTCTATCTGTTACTTCACTAACTTCATAATTTAGAAATACACCATTTTGTAAGGTGCTTCCTTTTTTAGCTCTACCTAATATAGAAAAAGCATTTGATAATGAAGAGTCAAAAATAGGTTCATCACTACCCGTGACATTTAATACACTAATATTAGCATTAGGGTCTATAAATGTGGCTTCCTTAAAATAATACACACCTTCTGGTGTGTCTGCTGGGAATATTTTTCCTGAACCATTTACGTTAGCATCTTCCGATACTGTAATATTAGCTCCATTTATTTCTAAAATGGTAACATTAGTTGTAGGAAAAGCTGAATTAACATCATTAAGTATTTGACCTACTCTTAATAAACTAATATCAAAACTTGCGTTTAATGCTGCTACATTACTAATAACATTATTTCCACTTTGGACTGTACCAGTTATAACTGTAATGTTATCGTTTAGAGCAGTAAAATTAGTTAATTTTCCGTAAAAAAGTTGTGGGGTATACGCCATTTTGTTTTTAAGTTTTTAATTTTAAAATTTACATATTACCATAACATCACCCCCACTAAAGCTATTAACTTGAGTAATTTTAAATCTATTATAATTACCTGGTAGTCCATTTCCTGCAAAAAGTTCTACACCTGGAGTAATTGAGGTTCCATTATGTAACATAAAACCAGATAATTGTGGTGGAAACACATTACCAGCATTACTATTTCCTCCTGCTCCATTAGTAATATCAGCAGGAAGTTGCAACATAATTTCTGTTGAAAATCTTTGTCCACCATTTGTTAAGGTTATATCATGTATTTGAATATTACCATTTGATGGAGAAGAAATTGTACAAGTACCCTCAGCTACACTTGTTGCTTTAATTGCTGGTATATAAGCACCGTCTGCACCTGTTGTTCCTCCTGTAGCTGCTACTGTAGCTGTAAATGTGTTTGCTCCTGTACTTGTAATAGAAACATATGAATAATCTTCACTCATATTTCTTATTACTACACCATCACCAGTTGTTAAACCATGTCCTGTAGAAGTTACTGTTAGTGTTGTACCTGATCTTGTCCAACTTAATCCAGCATATAAATTACCTGAAGTAGTAGCTGTTACTGTTTGTGTTGAATTATATAATTGATATCTAACAGTTCCATTATATAAAGCACCACTTATTCCACCACCTGCACCTGTTGGTCCTGGAACTCCTGTTCCTGTTGGTCCTTGTATTCCTGTTGGTCCTTGTAGTCCTGTTGGTCCTTGTAGTCCTGTTGGTCCTTGTATTCCTGTTGGTCCTTGTACTGTTGAAGGTGCTCCTGTTGCTCCTGCTGCTCCTGTTGGTCCTTGTAGTCCTGTTGGTCCTTGTAGTCCTGTTGGTCCTTGTACTGTTGATGGTGCTCCTGTTGCTCCTGCTGCTCCTGTTGGTCCTTGTAGTCCTGTTGGTCCTTGTATTCCTGTTGGTCCTATTGCTCCTGTTGGTCCTTGTACTGTTGAAGCTTCACCTGTTGGTCCTGTTGGTCCTGTTGGTCCTTGTACTGTTGAAGCTGCACCTGTTGGTCCTATTGGTCCTGTTTGTCCTTGTATTCCTGTTGGTCCCACATCTCCTGTTGGTCCTTGTACCGTTGAAGGTGCTCCTGTTGGTCCTTGTATTCCTGTTGGTCCTGTTGGTCCTGTTGGTCCTACTACTGTTGAAGCTGCACCTGATGGTCCTACTCCTCCTGTTGGTCCTTGTATTCCTGTTGGTCCTGTTGGTCCTGTTGGTCCTACTACTGTTGAAGGTGCTCCTGTTGGTCCTGCGGGTCCTTGTACTGTTGATTGTGCACCTGTTGGTCCCTGAGCTCCTGTTGGTCCTTGTATTCCTGTTGGTC
>Ga0228633_1000072_pt1 | contig 25959 bp, 39 predicted proteins | sample 41DmetaG_FD_182703 | JGI IMG/M metagenome (GOLD analysis project Ga0228633, IMG submission 182703) | Seawater microbial communities from Monterey Bay, California, United States - 41D | ecosystem: Environmental > Aquatic > Marine > Coastal | place: USA: California | collected 2016-11-13
CCATCAGATGGTTATGACGGTATAGTTCAAGAGAGTAACATACCAGTAACGTCTATGTGTTCTCATCACCATCAAGCTATTAGAGGTACAGTAAGTATTGCTTATATAGCATCTCAAGATGGTAAAGTAGTAGGATTATCTAAACTTAATAGAATAGTAGAACAATTCGGTAGAAGAGGAGCTATTCAAGAACAGCTGACTGTAGCTATTCATAATGCTGTAAATAAGATATGTGAAGGTAATTTAGGAGTAGCAGTTCAAGTAAATGCAACTCATGCATGTGTATCATGTAGAGGAGTTAAGCATGGAGGAGCTTCAATGCAAACAGCTAAGTTAACTGGAGCTTTCTTAGATGAAGATTCTGCTAAAGCAGAGTTTTATAAGAATATAGAATTAGCAAGTATATGCAAGCATTAGAAATGGAAAGTAGACCTTGGGGTATGTATGAAATCTTATTAGACTCAGAACATACTAAAGTTAAGAGAATAACAGTAAAACCCGGTGGAAAATTATCATATCAGTATCATCATAAAAGAGCAGAAGTATGGACATGTACTAAAGGTAGATTATCAGTAGTTCGTGAAGATATTCTTTACAATCTACAACCTGGTGAGTCAATCAATATTCCTCAAGGAGCTAAACACAGAGCATACAACGATACCATGGAAATAGCTCAATTTATAGAAGTACAAACTGGTACATATTTTGGTGAAGATGACATAGTTAGGATAGAAGACGATTATAATAGAGTATGATATACATTTTTGATATAGACGGCACTTTAACACCATCCAGAAATCCAATAGATAAAGACTTTGAAAAGCAGTTTATTAATTTCTGCAAATACCACACAGTTTGGTTAGTAACCGGAAGTGATAAAGAAAAGTCAATAGAACAACTAGGTGAAAAAGCTTGGTTAGCAGCTGATAGAGCATATCAATGTTGTGGTAACCAATTATGGGTTAATGGTAAGTTAGAAAAACAAACAGAGTGGACTAGTCCTGAGTATTTAGATACTATGTTAGAATCTTTTTTAGAAAGATCAGAATATCCTCATAGGTTTGGTAACCATATTGAAAAAAGAATAGGTATGGTTAACTTTTCAGTAGTTGGTAGAAACTGTACTCAAGAACAAAGAAATGCTTATTTCGAGTGGGATAATAAAAACGAAGAAAGAAAAGATTTTGCTGCTGAATTAGTTTCAAGGTATCCGTGGTTAGATGCTACTATTGGTGGAGAAATTAGCATAGACATATACGAAAGAGGAGCCGATAAAGGTCAAATACTAGATGATCTGTTAGATGGGGAAAACTTCTCATTTTTTGGAGATAATTTACAACCTGGCGGTAATGATTATGCATTAGAGTTAGCATCTATACAGAAAAAACTTAAAGGTAATGAGTTTTATCATGTCAAAAGTTGGAGAGATACGAAAAATTTACTATATTCTATAATGACAGAAGGACTAATATAAAAGTATATGAAAGGAAAACAATTAACATTATTTAAAGAAGAAGATCTACCTGTGTGGGATAATGGAGTACCATTTGTAGATGAAGTAGAGACGTTTAATAAAACATTCGGTAAAACTAACAACTATGAACCTATCATCCCAGAATACAAAGAGTGGAAATTCGTTTATGATTTTATCCTCGAAGAACTCGAAGAATATAGAGAAGCTTGCGAAAGAGGCGACATTGTGGAAGTTCTGGACGCTTTGTGCGACATTACTTATGTTTCCCTTGGGAACGGTACTATGTTACATGGCCTTAAAGATAAGATATGGCCAGCATATCAAGAAGTACAAGCAAGTAATATGTCAAAAGCTTGTAAAACTGAAGAAGAAGCCATACAGAGTGTCAGCAAAAGAAGTGAGGAGCAAGGTGAGGCCTGTCATTTTGAGAAGGTTGCGGAAGGACGGTACGTTGTCTACCGTACAAGAGATAGAAAAGTACTAAAGAGTATAAGTTACTTTAGACCTAACCTTAAACAGTTTTTTGATGCCGATTAATTTACAAGATCATATAAAAGAAATAGATGGAGTAAAGTATGTTCCATTAAAGTTAGTCGATGAGTATGTTGCAGAAACATACACTAACAAAGTTGGTGAAATTAATAAGTTAATGACCAAAGCATTTTCAGATTACGATAACAGTTTAAAAGATATAATGAATGATTAAAATTGCTCATGAGGCTCCTATAGACCTTTTTGACGAAGTTCAAAGATTAACAGATTATGACTATGCACTAGTTCACCTATTAGAGGAGAATGGTAGGTATAGAGATACTTTTGAGCATGCAGTTAAAAAAGGTAGAGAAGTAATTTTAGATAATTCTATATTTGAACTAGAAGAAGCATTTGAAGCAGATAGATTTGCTTTATGGGTTGAGAGATTAAAACCTACTTGGTATATTGTTCCGGATGCATTAGAGAATGCTGAAAAGACTATGCAACAAGCTGCTAATTGGTTCAAGAACTATTCTCATGTACCAGGTAAGAGTATTGGTGTAGTTCAAGGTAAAACTTATCAAGAAATAAGAGATTGTTATAGAGCAATGGATGAGATAGCTAATGTTGATATGATAGCTATTTCTTTCGATTATTCGTATTATAGAGAGTCTTGTCCACATCCAAACAAGTATGTTAGCTGGATGTTAGGACGTGTTAAGCTACTTGGAGATTTAGAGAGAGATAACATTATTAATAAGGATAAACCTCATCATCTATTAGGTTGTGGGTTACCTCAAGAATTTAGTTTCTACAAGCATGCAGACTATAAGTGGATATATTCTTTAGATACTAGTAACCCAGTAGTACACGGTATCAAAAATATACCATACGGACCAGAAGGACTATGGAGTAAAGAATCTCAAAAATTACATGAATTAATTGATTATCCGTTGGAGAACCTAGATATTAATCTTATATTAGATAATATTAAAAGTTTTAGAAACTTTACAAACGGTAAAAAAATATGAGAATAGCAATTACAGGAGCTCAATCTACTGGTAAGTCTACATTACTACGTTATCTAAAGCAAGATGATGATTTAAAAGGGTTTGAGTTTATTGATGAACTAACTCGTAAAATTGCTGCTAAGGGTATTAATATTAATGAAGAAGGTAGTAATATGTCTCAAATATTTACTGTTACTATTCATGCAGAAAATATTGTAAAAGATCATTTTATATCAGATAGATGTGCTTTAGACGGATTGGTTTACACTAAGTGGTTATTTGATCAAGGAAAAGTAGATAAGTGGATATTAGATTATGCAGTAGGAGTAGCTAAAGAAGTAATACCTCGTTATGACTACATATTTTATTTACCTGCAGAAATACCTATAGAAGATGATGGTGTTAGAAGTGCAGATGTAAAATTTAGAGACGAGATTGTTGCTTTGTTTGAAATGTATACAAAAGAGTTAGATGTTAAATTAGTTGAACTAACTGGAGCAGTAAAAGATAGAGCTAAGCAATTTAAAAGAGTTTTAGAACCTAAACTATATTCTACAGTTGATCTAAAAGAAATAATAAGTATATCGGAATTATCAGCTATAGGAAATGATACAGATAAGTACCTTACTGATGCTTATAATTACTGGGTAGAAAATGGTTACAACAGATCTGATTGTGCTAAGATTTATCTAAGTAACTCAGGTGGTAATGCAGGATGGGCTTTTATTAGAGAGGAAGGTGATAATGTACATTTAAGCAGGTTTACTGTTGAGTTTAAAGGAGATGGTTTAGGTGCTAAAATGTTTAATAGTTTAAAAAAGAAATATAAAAAAATTACTTTATGGTCTAATCCTGAAGCAGTTAAGTTTTATGAAAGACTTGGCGTTATATTCACAGATGAGACTACTGAGGTAGATGGTTCAATTTATACATACGGTTATTATGAGTGAAATTAAAAATTACGAAGAAGTAGTTGAAATTGCTTCAAAACATTTAGGTACTGTAGGTGGAGCAGGTTATAAAGATACTTATGCTCCTGACTTACTAGTTAAAATACCAAGATCATTAAACAGAGAAGGTTATGGTTTAACTGGAGAAGAATTTGTAGGAGTAGATACTTGGAACTGTTACGAAGTTTCAGCTATTACGACTAAAGGTCAACCGGTTGCAGGTCTACTAAAGATTGTTTGTCCATCTAATTCTGAAAATCACGTAGAATCCAAATCTATTAAGTTATATTTAAACTCTTTTAATATGACTAAGATTGGTGATAATGCAGCTGATTGTATTACTGGAATAGAGGCAAGAGTTAAGAGAGATTTGGATGAATTATTAGAGACTACAACAACTGTAAGTTTTTATGCTTCAGATTTTGAAACTGAACCTTTATCATTTTCTGATGAGTATATTGACTTAAGTGAAGCTACGGATTTAGATAAAATAGACTTTACTGCATTTAAATCAGATTCATCTCAACTTGCAGTAGCAGATAAAGACCCAGAAGTTAACGAATTAAAATTAAGATCTAACTTATTAAGATCTAATTGTAGAGTTACTAATCAGCCAGATTGGGGTGATGTATTTATTTATATGAAAGGTAGCGAATTACCATCTGCTGATTCTTTAGCAAAATATATAGTTAGTCACAGAACAGTAAGTCATTTTCATGAAGAGATTTGTGAGATGATTTTTGCTCATTTAACTGATAGATTTAAACCTGAGCAGTTAATGGTAAGTTGTTTATATACACGTAGAGGAGGTTTAGATATTAATCCTATTAGAGCTACTCACAGTAGTTTAATACCTCAATTCTTTACTGATCCAGAATTTACTATTAGAAAAACTTTAAGACAGTAATGGCAGAAATAGAAATATTAGAAGAAAAAACTCTTATTGCAAACAGAATGCCTCCTGGTGATAACTGGGAGTTAGTAATTGACCAAGGTAACACTATTGAAGGTCTAGTTATGGCACTCACAATGTATATGCGTAAGACTAAATTTAAAGGTTCATATCAATTAGATCCATTGGATGGAAAACTTTATGCAATTGAAAAACAAGAGGTAGAAATTCCGGAAGAAGAACCTATGAAGTTTGACCTTTATGGAGAATTTTAGTATAGAGGAATGTGAAAAGATTATTAACACCTATTCTTCTTTAGAAGGTAAAAGAGCTAATAGTAGCCGTTTAGGTGTTAAAGATAGTACAATCAATTATACTTCAAGGGTTATAGAAAATAACTCTAGTACAAAATGGATTTTTGATAAGTTTGATAACTACTTAGAACTACAAGAAAATCTTAAAATAACACGACAGTTAGATGTTATTAATTTCTTCCATTATCACGAAGGAGATCAATTTTCAAAACATAAAGACATATACTACACAGACCAGTCTTTTAACGTAGGTGTTAACTTAACAGATGATTATAAAGGTGGTGAGTTTAAACTTTACAACCCAGATATATCGGTAGGTGAGAAAAGAGGAGAAATATATTCTTTCTACCATACTAGAGAACATGAAATAACAAAAATTGAAAAAGGAGATAGATATAGTTTAATCGGATTTTACTACTACAGTAACACAGACCAAAAAAGACAGTTGATATGAAAGTAGCTATTACAGGTGCAAGCCATGGTCTTGGTGAAGGTTTAGTAAACTACTTTAGTACCAACAACCATAGTGTATTAGAACTCAGAGAAAGAATAGTAAACTATCAATATAATATAGTAGAAAAATTAGAAGATAGTGACGTATTTATCAACTGCAGTAACTCTGGTGACTTACAAGCTACTTTATATACCCAGGTATATCAAGCATGGAAAATGCAAAACAAAACTATTGTTAATATACTTACCTCTGGTATCTTTTATGGGTCTCCTAATAAGGCTTATTTAAAAAGCAAACAGGAATTTAACGATTTAATTATTCAAACTAGAGATTTAGATAAAACTGTGAGAATCCTAAATATATATCCAAACACTTTAGAGAATAATGTTAATAATTTTCCTAAGGTTAAATTTGATGAAGTAGCCAGCACTATAGAAGCAGCTATTAAACTACCACAAGATTTAGAGCTGTTTGCAATTGGTATAAGTCGTTCAAATACCAACCCAAAAAACAACGTTATTTAGTAGGTTCTTTTAGTAAAAGTTCTTATCTTTATAGTATATAAAAAGGTTATACATATGCAATTGGAAAAAAAGTATTATACCGTCCAAGACTCTGAGACGTTAAAATTAATGATACAGCACATTAAAGAGTCAGATGTAATAGCTGTCGATACTGAGACGTCAGGTCTTAACCCTAGAAAAGATAAAGTTGTAGGATGGTCTCTATCTGGAGCAGAAGGTGTTGGTTTTTACTTACCTACTTTAGTTTGGAACTTCGAAAAAGATTTATTAGAACTACAGAAGATAGATGATGAGTCTACTGAAGATTTATCTAGAAAACTTCTAGCTATGTTAAAAGGTAAGAAATTAGTCTTTCACAATGCTTCGTTTGATGTTCAGTTTATAAATAATTTTTACGGTGTAGACCTTTCTATGGAGATATGGGTTGATACTGGACTTCTAGTACATACTGTGTACGAAGAAGGTGCATTTGGTTTTGGTAATCCTTTTGGACTAAAATCTATTGCTATAATGAACCAAGAGGCGTTAGGACTTGATATAGAAAAAGCTGCTAACGAAGAACAAGTTGAACTAAAAGAAAGTATTAAAAGAAATGGTGGATCTGTTACAAAAGAGAGTTTCCAGATTTATAAAGCGGATTTGGATATCCTTTCTAAATATGCTAGTGCTGATACTGACCTTACCCTTCGTATTTGTAATTTATATCTGGCTAAGCTTAAAGAAGAAGGTTTAGAGAAGTTTTTCTTCGAAGACGAAGTTATGCCGATCTACAGAGAAGTTACTTTACCTATGGAAATGTTAGGTGTAGATCTTGATATGGATTTGCTTAATAAGATTGATGGTGAAATTACTGAAGATCTAAAGAAAAACAAAGAGATTGTAATGAAATCGCTTCTAGCTACATCAGAGGCTAAAGCATGGGTACTAAAAACTGCTGAAGATAAATTTCCTATATCTCATAAAGGTAACTTTGCTCAAAAGCTAGTATCTAGGTATTCATTACCTTTAGATAAGAGTGAAAAAACTGGTAAATATTCTTTAACTCAAAAAAAGATAGAAGATGTAGAAACTACTAATGCTACTGAAGAAGGAGTTAAACAGTTTTTACTTACCGGTAACATTGAGCATATCGATGAAAAGGAAGCTAAGAGACTATGTTTAGATATGTGGAAAGAGTATAACGATGGTGAATACATTAATATACAATCTAAAAAGCATCTAGGTGAGATAGTATTTAAGTATATGGGTGAAAAACCTCTTACTTCTGGTGCTAATACAAAATCAGGTAGAGATAAGTTTGACATGAGTATGGTTGAGCATTTATCTTCTACTCATCCATGGGCTGAAAACCTTAGGATATATAATAAGTTACTAAAAGTTAAATCTACCTATGTCGATCGATTCTTAGATCGAAACGAGAACGGTAGGTACTACTTTTACTTTAAGCAGAATGGTACAGTTTCTGGTCGTTACGGATCAGATGCTCAACAATTACCGAAACCTCTTGAAGAAGGAGAAGATGCTCCTATCTTGATGAAGTATATTAATATTGTTAGAGCATTCCTAATTGCAGGTAAAGGTAGAAAAGTTATTGATGCGGATTACGAATCTTTAGAGCCTCACTGTTTTGCAAGTGTAACTGGAGATAAAAATCTTCAAGAGATCTTTAATAAAGGATGGGATTTCTATTCTACTGTTGCTATAAAAACTGAAAAGTTAGAAGGTATATCTGCAGATAAGAAAGCTGATAACTACCTTAAAAAGTTAGATCCTGTTAAACGTAATAAAGCTAAAGCTTATTCATTAGGTATTGCATACGGTATGGAAGCTTATGCATTAGGTAGAACTTTAGAAATACCTCAGAAGAAAGCTGAAGAGTTAGTTCAAGGTTACTTAAATGGGTTTCCTCAACTTAAAGAGTGGAGAGAAAGATCTAGAGAGCAAGTCAAAGCATATGGTAAAATAACTAACTATGTCGGTAGAATAAGGCATTTACCTAAAGTTAAAAAAATATATTCTAAATTTGGTGATCGAATGATGGATTGGAGATTTAGAAAAGAACTAGAGGTGCAGTACGGTAAAGATCAGGTAATGAAAGCATATAGAGATTATCGAAACGGTCTTAATAACTGCCTAAATTTCCAATTGCAGTCTCTTGCAGCAGCAGTTGTGAACCGTGCTGCCCTACAAATAAATCGTAAAGCTAAGGAATTAGGTTTAGATGCTAAAGTACAAGCACAAGTTCATGATCAATTGATTATTAACTGTGATGAAAAAGATGTTGAAATGTTTGCTCCTATAGTTCAGCAAATAATGCAAGATACTACTGAACTACCTGGTGTAACTCTTAAAGCTCCTCCGGAGATCTCAAATAACTGGAGAGATGGACACTAGTAGAGGAGTAACAGTTGTAATTACTTGTTGTGGTAGATTAGGCCTATTGCGTAAAACTTTAAAATCTTTTAATAAGTTCAATACCTATCCTATCAAAGAGTTCATTATAATAGACGATAGTGGTGATAAAACAATTCATCAGACACTCATAAAGGAATATGCTCATAAGTTAAGTGACACTACTCTTATACTCAACAAAGAAAATATAGGTCAATCTAAAAGTATTGATAAAGCTTACAGGTTAGTTAAAACCCCTTATATTTTTCACTTAGAAGAAGATTGGAAATTTACTAAAGAAGGGTTTATTGAAAAGTCATTTGAACTAATGGACACAGACCCTAAAATGGTCACTGTGTGGTTAAGAGGTCTAAGAAATACCAGTGGACATACTTGGCATGATAAATTATTAGACTTTAATGGAATTAAACATCATAGATTAAGAGTACATAAAGGAACATTTTCAGGTTACACTTGGAATCCTGGACTTAGACGGACCAAAGATTATAGAACGGTTGAACCATTTGGTAACATAACTGAAGAAAAAGCATCTTCTTGGTTTGGTTCATTAGGTTATTACGCAGTAATTTTGACAGATATTTATGTTAAACATACAGGCTACTTAAACAGTACACAAAATGAATCTAAAACTTGATTTCGGTAAAGATAAAGAACTTCAAATAGAACTGGTAAATTCACCAGTAGTTGAACATTGGGTTTCAAACTTCTGTAATGCTGAAAATCACTTCAAGTCTATTAATAAAGAATTTGGATACACAGTAAATAAGTTTTCTACATTTCCACCTGACGGTAAAGGGCCATTCGACGATAGAGAAAAAGATAAAGCTGTAGCAATTGTAGAAAAAATAAACGAAGGAATATCACTAGTTGATAGTTCAATTATTGGTTCAAAGTTCCCATATAAAGCATATTTCGGTATGCCTTTCTCTCAAACAAATTTACTTCATCGGTGTTTTACAACTGGTCTAAGTTCCAGGGTATGTTTTAAACACAACCTCCCTATTACTGATATGCTGTACGTTAAGAAACATTTTAAATCTCTTAATAACCAATGTTGGAAAGATACGAAGGTTAATAGAGAGTTCTTTATCACAGATGAAAAGACATTTGATGAAGGTTTATACATAGTTAATGAATTTGTGCATAAGTACGAAAGTATATACAGGTCAAGCAGAACATTAGATAATAAGATTTACAACCCATACTATACATTCTTACAGTGGGACTACTACGATGACGATTTTAGTTTAAATAAAGATTTACATTCTAACTGCTTTGAAACTAATCATAAAGTTAATAACTCTGACATTAAAAGTTCGATAGGAAAGGATGTGTTTGAATATGACGTTTTTATTGGCAGATCTATTATAGGTAAAGATTATCCAACTGCATATTTTAATTATGATGACTTACTAGAATGGGATATTACTAATTTTAATTCATTAGATTCAAGCTTACATATACATTCAGATAAAGAAGACTTAAAAAAAATATACACAGATTCACCTTTTGCTACCGAACTACAAAAGACAGGATTAAAACCATATATGTATTTACCAATTCCTTTAGGTAAGATAGTAAAAAGTAATTTTTCAACTGACAGCTTAGAATGGTCAAAAGATAAAATATACTCAAACGGTTTTCCTGAACTTACCAAAGAGTTTAATTCACTTTGTAAACCTTCTTTTATTACATGATTTACATCTTTGGAGATTCATTTAGTGAGAACCTATGGCCAAGTATGCTCACAAATGATATAAACACACCACATACTAACTATGCAAAATCAGGTTGCACTAATAATGATATTCTACACAGTATAGTTTCAAAACTAGATTATTTTAAAAAAAATGATATTGTAATCATACAACTGTCTGGACAAGGTAGACTTAATGTAGGAGATAAAGTTATTTATGGAAATAAAAAAAGAGTTTCTGGTTTTACAAAAGATGAGCACAAAACTGTAATAGATTGGTACAACACTTTTTATATACCTAGTATTATAAAAGAAGATAAAACTATTAATAGCATAATTAATATAGCTAATTTTTTAAGTGATAAACATAAAGTTATTCTTTGGAATCTTTCTAAGTTAGACAGCATAAGTTTAATTAATAAAAAATTAAACGATAACATATCTTCTTCTCCTAAAATACCTCATTCACATCTATGGTTACCACTTTCTGATAAAGGAAAGAAAGGATGGGTAGAAATTATATACGAAAGAGGGTTAAACACTAGTAATACGGACTACCACCCTAATAAAGCAGGAAATAAGTTTATAGCAGAAGAAATAAAAAAACAGATAAACAAGTTGTTTATTTAAATTATTTTACCTATATTTATATTAAATAAAGATCGACCTCAGAGCGAACTTAATTTTTTAATAACCCGAGTAGCTTAGGCACTCACAAATTTAATGATATGAATACATTTTTAAGAGAACGTAATCCGTTCGACATTTTAGTAAGGAATTTCTTCCAAGACGCAGGAGCATATAGACCTCTTGCAGAATCCAAATTACCCCACCCAGTAGATATTTACGAAAGAGACAACGGTCTAGGACTAGACATAGCTTGTACCGGAATTTCAAAAGAAGATATCGAAATTCTTATTGAGGGTAATATAATCAGAGTTAATTATGATAAACCTAAAGAGGATGATTTAGGCGAATATATCCATAGAGGTATCGCTAAGAGATCATTTAACTTAGGTTGGAAAATTGATAGCAGATTTAATCTATCAAAAGCATCAGCCGAGTTTAAAAACGGACTGTTACAAATTGTTATACCTTATGCTAAAGGTTCAGAAACAAAAACTTTGAAAATTAGCTAAATAAACCTGCTCTGAGGTTTGTTCTTTCAATAAATTATCTTATATTAATAATAAATAAAGCGTTATATAGATGGCAAAACAATTAAAACCCTGTAATGACCGTATCCTTATCAAACCTATCGATGAAGGAGAACAAACATACGGAAATATAGTTATACCCGATATGGGTAAAGAGAAACCAGAGATGGGATTAGTACTTGAAGTAGGTCCTGGAAGACTTTCTGAGTTTGGTAAAATGATACCAGTTAGATCTTGTAAAGTCAATGATATAGTATTAGTACCTAAAGTTGGTACTTTACGAATTGACTTCGAAGGAGAAGAGTATTATGTTGCACAAGATAGAGAAGTTTTAGGAGTAGTAACAGATAAAAAAGAAAACACAGTAGATGAGTTATAAAAAAATAAGTTTTGCAAAAGATGCTAGAAACATTTTAGCAAGCGGTGTAGATAAGTTAGCAGATGCAGTTACTGCAACATTAGGACCTTCCGGAAGAAACGTAATATTAGAACAAGATATGGGTAACCCCGTATCAACTAAAGATGGTGTTACTGTAGCTAAATCTATTACCTTAAAAGATAAAGTTGAAAATTTAGGAGCTCAAATTGTTAAACAAGCTTCTATTAAGACTGCTGAACAAGCAGGTGACGGAACTACCACTTCTACATTATTAGCTCAATCCATATTAAATGAAGGATTAGAGAGAATGGATGCAGGTTCAAATGCAGTAGATATTAAAAGAGGTATTGACGAAGCAGTAAAAGACATCACTAGATACTTAGAATCAGTAGTTAGTAGAGAGATTACGGATGAAGAACAGCTAAAACAAATTGCAACTATATCAGCTAACAACGATACAGAAGTTGGAGAATTGATATCTGCTGCAATGGATCAAGTAGGCCAAGATGGAGTTGTCACCATTGAAGAATCTAAGACAGGAGAAACATACCTAGAGACAGTAGAAGGTATGCAATTTAATCGTGGTTATAAGTCTCCTTATTTCGTTACAGATAATTCGTCTATGCAGGCTGTTCTTCAAGATCCGTTTATCTTAATAGTAGATAAAGGATTAAGTAGTGTAAAAGAATTACTACCAATATTAGAAGGTATTTCAAGTCAAAACAAACCTTTATTAATTATTGCAGAAAATGTTGGAGGAGAAGCTTTATCAACACTTGTAGTTAATAAAATGAGAGGTATACTTAACTGTGTAGCAGTACAAGCTCCTGAATTTGGAGATAGACGTAAAGCAGCATTAGAGGATATAGCAGTACTTACCGGTGGTAAAGTAGTCTCTCCAGATAAAGGTATGAGGTTAGATAAATTTCAATCTGACTGGCTAGGTTCAGCTAATAAAGTAACAGTTAGTAAAGACACTACTACTATAATTGATGCTAAAGGATCTCAAGATGATATTGATATTAGAGTTAATGATATTAAAGATCAAATTGAAAAGGCAACATCACCATATGAAAAAGAAACTCTTCAAACTAGATTAGCTAAGTTTTTAGGAGGAGTTGCTATAGTTCATGTTGGTGGCCATACTGAAGTAGAGATGAAAGAAAAGAAAGATAGAGTAGATGATGCTTTACATGCTACAAAAGCAGCTTTAGAAGAAGGAGTTTTACCTGGCGGTGGAATTGCTTTACTAAATGCATCATCTTGGCTAACTGACACTTTACAGAACAGTTTAGAAGAAGAAACCATAGAAGGTGATAAACTTACTGGATATGATATTATAATAAATGCATGTGAGAGACCTTTTTACAAGATTCTTGAAAATGCAGGTTATACTGAAGATCGCATTGGCAGTATTGAAGAATACATTAAAGTTAATGGAGAAGAATGGTTTGGTTATAACCCAAGAGTAGAAGATTATTTTGATATGTATAAAGAAGGAATAATCGATCCAACTAAGGTAACGAGACTAGCCTTAGAAAATGCAGCATCAGTAGCAGGTACGTTACTTATTACTGAAGCAGTTGTCTCAAAAGGTAAAGAAAAAAAGGATACAGCACAAGGAGTAGATCCTAATATGCTGTTAGGTTAAATTTAATTAAATTAGTTATTATGAGTCAAAAAGATGAATTATTTGAACAGATCGCATCACAGTTTTCAATCCTACAAGGAGAGAATGGTGGGTCTACAAAAGCTTCTCAAGCAAGAGCTAGAAAAGCTGCAGGTGAAATTAAGAAATTAATTACGCCTTACAAGAAAGCGAATATGGACGCAGTCAAAGGATAGGGGGGCGTTTTTCTCTAACCGACGAAGTCGTCACGCGCATTTTTAAAGAACCTCTCCTTTACCGGCGGGGTTTTTTTAATATTTATACTAGTATATGGCAAAGATATGGTTTTTCGGAGATAGCTTTTGTGCTAATAACTCCAATTGGGTAAAACAAGTTGCGGAAAATGTAGGTTGTAAAATAGCTAACTTCGGAGTAGGAGGAGCTTCTATAGATGACACACTTACAACACTTATCAAGAAGAGTAAAGAGATTAAAAAACAAGACTATGTTGTTGTATGTTTTACTTCACCTCGTAGACATTTATTTAATGGTATTAATTTACGTGTTGGGTTAATAGAACAAGAATTACCTATTGAGGATTGGGTAGCATGGGATGAAAAGAGAGGTCACTATATGCCAATAAACGAAGGTATGGTAGAGGCTTATAAGTTGTTCTTTAAGCATCTTTACAATGAGGATGAAGAAAATTTAAAACATACCATTACCGTAAATCATATTATAAACGACATACTACCTTCCTTGCCGACAGCAAATTCAATTTATTTTGATTCAATGCAAGAAATTCCAATAAAGTATGAATTCTTTCATCATAATCAACCTGCAATTTGCAAGCCATTTTGGGTGATAGCAATAGACTTTTTACAAAGTAAAAATTCGTCACTACCTTATGAGGAATTTCATAATCTACTTATAGAACAAACCACAAGAGATAATCACTTTTTAGATCATCCGGAATACGCAAAAGAATGGTGGTCTAATTTAAACCCGGTATTAGAATTAATCGGGGCCGAACAAAAGATATGAACAGGTACTTTTACAGAGAAACTGCATCGAATCATGACAAGCATTTTGCTGAGGATATAACAAAAAAAAATTCTCGTTATTTTAAAGATAATCTTGAGATGAGTGTGAAGTATGGATGGTGTGATGAACAAGGCAATCCACTGCCTTTAATTTACCTTGAAGATGAGTACGGGTTTAGAAACGGTAACTATTTTGAATATGCAGATGGTATGCCATTAGCTCTTGGTTGTAGTGATACTTACGGTATAGGTAATAAACAAGAACACCTTTGGAGCAATAGACTTGGGGAGAGCATGGGAGAATGCGTGGTAAATTTAGGCTTACCCGGTGGGTCAATAAAAGGTTGTTATAGAGTGTTAAAAGCATATACAGAAAAGCATACTCCATCTTCTGTATTTATGCTCATGCCGAATTTGTTTAGGTCTGAATACATACTAGATGGTTCACTCGAGCAGTTAGGGCCTAACTTTAATATGACAAAGTTTGGTAAAAAGATGTTTGAAAAACTTTTTTTTGAAGTAGAAAATACATACCATGAAACTAACGGGTATTTAGATGCAATTAAAGGAATATGTTTAGAAAAAAACATTAAGTTAATAGGGATACCTAATCCATCATTTTTAATATACTATGAGTTAACTGAAAAAAAAGGTTTTGAATTCAGTTACGATTTACAACATTTAGGTCCACAATTTCACTCTTATGTAGCAGATATATTTTTAGATCGTTTTCAAAGAGAAGATTTTGGCATTACCAATTACCCAGAAAATTATTTAAATTACGATAAACCAATCTAACTATGAAAAATTTATTTAAAACAAAAACAGCAAAAAGAAGAGATGCTAAAAAAGACTTTGATAATAAAAAGTTACCTCTTTGGAAAAGAATTATAGCTTTATTCAAAATAGCTTTCACTGCAGTAGGAAAGGATAACTAATGTATAAAGAATATATCACAGAAATACCAGATCATCCAGCTAAAGGAATTCTCTTTAGAGATATTCAACCGTTATTAGCAAATCCTCGTATATTTGAAGATGCAGTTAACGATATGTTAGACCTTGTACCTTTTCATACTACAGATTACTATGTAGGTATTGAATCTAGAGGGTTTTTATTTTCAACAGCTTTAGCTTGGTCTGGAAATAGAGGTAATAAGTTAATTAGAAAAGCAGGTAAGCTACCACCTAATAATTTAGTTTCAATAGAATACGGATTAGAGTACGGTAGAGATACTATTCAAATGCAAAAAGGTTCAGGAAAGGTTATTATTGTAGATGATGTTTATGCAACAGGAGGTACTATGACAGCTGCTAAACTTTTATGTGAATTAGCTGGCTATGAAGTAATAGATACTTTATGCCTTTTAGATATAGGTTTAACTAAACAACATGATACAAAATGCTTGATATCTTACTAGTATCCGCAACAGCAAAAGAACACAAAGATAGTGAAATACACGGTGTACCAATCCATCAGGTAGGAATAGGTAAAGTTGAAGCGGGTTTAAATACATTACAATTAATAAAAGCCAAAAAACCAGATATAGTAATAAACTTTGGTTCTTGTGGTAACCTGAAAGATTACAAACCTGGAGATGTAAAAGAGGTTAAAATGGTATACAATGATTTTTATGCCGGTAGACTTTATTCATACCCACCTATTAAACTTAACACTAGATTAGATGATTCCTATATTCGATGCTTTACTACAGATACGTTTTACGAATTAGGAGAAGATTACCACCATTCATATAAATTTAGAAAAGATAACTGTGATATTATAGAAATGGAATTATATTCTATTGCTTCTGTATGTAATCAAGAAAGTATACCTGTATACGGTTATAAATGGATATCAGATGATGGTGTAGAAAACGAATGGGAACAGTCAGCAGCTATTGGATATGATAATTTTAAAAAAATATTTAAAGAGCAGTTTATAGATGAGTAAATCTACTTTTTGTATCTTACCGTTTAAACATTTATATGCTGACCCAGATGGTAAAGTGAGACCATGTTGTATTTCAAAACCTATTGATGGAAAAAATTTAAAAACAAACCATATAGCAGACGTTTACAATACCCAACCTTTTAAACAGTTAAGGTTAGATTTAGTTAATGGTGTAAAAAATGATATTTGTGGCACTTGCTGGGATAGAGAGAAAGTAGGTGCAAGCTCACAAAGAATATTTTCAAACGCACAATATGGAATGGACTATGAGATGTATGATGATGGAGCAGTACTACCAGACTTTACAAGTATAGATGTAAGGTTTTCTAATCTATGTAATTTTAAATGTGTAATGTGCGGACCTTGGTTATCATCAGCTCATTGGGATGGTACAGGACCAAAAGTAGTAAAAATTAAAGACAATGTAGTTGAAGAGTTGATTCCTTTCCTAGACGACCTTCAACATATTTACTTTGGAGGAGGAGAACCTCTAATTATGCCAGAGCACTATAAAATGTTAAAATATCTTTACGATAATAATAGAAATATCACCATTAAGTACACTACAAATTTATCGGTAATTAAACACGATGTATACGATTTGATTAATATGTGGAAAAAATTTAAAGGAGTACACGTGCAAGTTAGTATAGATGGGTTATTTGAAAAAGGAGAAAAAATTAGAGTTGGTTTAGATACAAAAAAGTTTTTAAAGAATTTACAGATTTTAAAAAATAACGATGTGTATTATACGTTTTCTTTTACAACGGGTAACCACAATGTTTTAGATGTTTATGAATTTATTGAAAATGTTAAAAAGTTGGATATTGGGACTGAAGATATGATTGAGTTACATAATTACGTTACTTCACCATTTAAATATTCTTTAAATAACATGACAAATGATAAGAGGAATGATGCAATAGAATATTTATTAGAGAACATAGATTCTATTAAGACCAACGGTCTTAGAAAACAAATTTACAACTTAATAAAGTTTATAGACGTTGATGATAGATCAAAATCCAGATTATAAACAAACGGTAATTATCGGAGGAGGAACAGCAGGTTGGTTAACAGCTTTGTGTATGTCTAAAATGCGTAATCATAATTCTCAAATAACTTTAATTGAGAGTAAAAACGTACCTAATGTAGGAGCTGGAGAAGGTACTACTCCCCATATGATATTTTTACTCAGATTTTTGGGTATAGATTTAAATGAATTTTTTAAAAAAACTCAAGCTACTAAAAAATTTGGAGTTGAGTTTGAAAATTGGTCTGGAGAAGGAGAAAAGTTTAAACATTTTTTTGAACGCAATAAAGGAAATGATTTTGCTTATCATTTTGATAGTCAAAAAATGGTTGAATTTTTAAAAGCAAAAGCTCTTAATTTATACGTAAATTACGTACAAGATGATTATATTGGTTGTTTTAGAGAGAAAGATAACATTACCCGTATAGAGTTAAAAGAAAACGGAATAATAAATACAGATTTCGTATTTGACTGTTCTGGATTAAGTAGACTGTTAATTGGTAAAGAATACAAAACCAAATGGAATGATTGTAGCAAATACCTTCCTATAAAAGCAGCTATACCTTTCACAGTAGAAAGAACTCAAAAAGAAGAAAGAAAAGATGTTACTTTTACCAGAGCAGTAGCTTTACAACATGGATGGTTATGGATGATACCTTTACAAACTAGATGGGGATGTGGGTACTGCCATGATAGTAATTTGGTAACTGAGGAAGAAGCTAAACAAGAAGTAGAGTACTACTTAAATAGAAAAATATTTTCAAGATTTTCAAGGAGAACTATCAGCTTTGGCACAGGTTATTATGAAAAATTGTATGTAGGTAACTGTATGGCAGTAGGGTTGAGCAGTGGTTTTTTTGAACCATTAGAAGCAACTTCTATAATGATGATTTGTATTCAACTTATGTTTTTTGTTAGAGCTCAAGGATACGATATAGACCAAGATAAATTTAACAGTTCTATGTTAAAGGCAAATGAACAAGTTTTAGCATTTTTATTTTACCATTATGTAACTAAAAAAGAAGATACTGAGTTATGGAGAAGTTTTGATAAAAAACCAATTCCTAAGCTTCTTAAAAAGTTAATAAACCCTGATGGCACTTTAAAAAAATTAACTCAAAGCCAATACAAGAAAGTTTTAGAAGTAAATGAATTACATGATTTAATTTTTCATATAAACTCCTGGAAAACATTTTCTAAAAATCTTATAGATAACCACCCAGACTATACTCATAATTTATATTCAAAGTCTATATGGGAATCTTTTAAAGGAAAATTTGGTTTTTAATATTTTTAATCTTATATTATAGTTATGACAAGAACAGCAGAAGTAGTAACACCGAGACATCCAGATAAGATCTGTGATAGAATATCAGATGCAATTTTAGATGCTTGTTTAGAACAAGATCCAGATTCAAGAGTAGCAATAGAAACCATGGGAGGTCATGGCATTATAACTGTTACTGGAGAGTTAACAACTAAAGCATTTGTTGACGTATCGGAAGTAGTGAAAAGTGTTTACGGTAGAGATATAGGTGTACAAACTAACATAGTTAGACAGTCACCAGAAATAGCTCAAGGAGTAGATACAGGAGGAGCAGGTGATCAAGGTATTATGATAGGATATGCTTGTAACGATAATGAGGAGATGGTACCTCAAGAGTACTACTTAGCTAGAAAATTAGCACAACGCATATACGAAGATTATCCATTTGATGGAAAAACTCAAGTTACTCTATTGGAGGATGGAAAAGTGAGAGTAGTTGCATCATTTCAAAATGCTAAAACAAAAGTGTTAGAAGATCTATGTAAAAGGTTTTTTAGAGTATTAGATATCGAAATAGAATCTTTACATTGTAATCCTGCTGGTGATTGGACATTAGGAGGGTTTGATGCTGATGCTGGATTAACTGGTAGAAAGCTTGCAGTAGATAATTATGGACCTAGAGTGCCTCTTGGAGGAGGAGCATTTTCAGGTAAAGATGCTACTAAAGTAGATAGATCAGCAGCTTATATGGCAAGGTATATAGCAGTAGGTTTACTAAAAGAGAATAATGCCAAAGAGGTGTTAGTAAGGTTAGCATATGCAATTGGATATGACCAACCTTTAGAAGCTACAGCCATCATAGATGGTAAAGCAGAGACTATAGAAGGTTATGATATATCTCCTAATGAGATTATCAGACTTCTAGATTTAAAGAAACCTCAATTTAGTAAAACTGCTGAATGGGGTCATATGGGTAATAATTTTAAATGGTTATAATATGAGTGATTCAATCAAAAAATGGCATGAAATGCAAGAAGCTAAAAAGGATAGTCAAACAGCTACATCAGCAGGTACTTTTATTTATGAATCCCCTGATGGAGGTAAGACAGTAACTGCAAGACCTTTTGGTGGTGACATAGAAGATAGAGTAGTTATTCAACATCCTCAAAAAGAGGAATATGAAATTAAACAAAAAGCATACAGGTTACTTTGTGAGGAAGATGAAAGAGTAATTCGTATGGCAATGAAGATATTAGATATTGGAGAGTAAAATTTGGTACAGTATCTTTAATACTAAGGACTATGATCATATAGAAGGTTTACTGTACATACAACCTTACACTATGTGTTCTTTAGAACATACCATAAAGTCAACAATAGATTCATTTAATAGTAACCACGTCTGGGAGGATATGTGGACTATGGATATTGCCAAGAAAAGATTACAAAATGGTCACGACCTATTTTTAGGAGTTGATTTAGAAGGTTCATTAGCTCATGTATGGTTTGATAAAAACTACCTTTATAATGCATACGTTAACCCTAGAAGAGAGAGTGGATACGGAGTAAAGTTTATACAGGCTTGTTTAAATTTTATAGAGCATGATAACATAAAACTATACTGTGACGACTGGAATATAGGAGCTCAGAAACTCTTTGAAAAAGTTGGTTTTCTGAAAGAAAGTACCTATATTTAGATATGGATGCATACTTACCTTATAAACCTATTCATGATGTTGAATGGTTAGAAAAATATCTAAAGAAAAATTTTTATAAAAAGAAATATGACCGTTTTATGTGGTGGAGATCATATACTCTTAGAAATGCTCCTTTATCTGATTTACATCCACTAAGAGATAGAATTAATAACGGTGATTTTGATTTAGGGTCTTTTACATTTGAGATAGAATTAGTACAGCATAGAATGAATAAGAAGTATATAGAGCATAAGCATGAAGATACTTACCAAGAGGAGACTCAACTAGATAAGGCACGTTTAAAACGTCTTCAAGAAGATAGAGATAAAGATGAAAAAACAAAATTAGATAAACTCAGAAGAGCTTTTGTTTTAGAGTTTAATATGAATAAAAAACAATATGATAGAGAGTCAGCTAACCCTAATAAAAGTTTAGTTAGCTTCTATGATAAAATGGAAAAAAGATTCGGTAAACGAGGATGGGCAACTCGACAAAGGCCCAAAAACCTAAGACTTGCCTCAGAAAGGTCTGCTTAGATATTTATTAATATAAACATGTTTAAACAAAGAAAATAAATTTTATGAAAACGTTTCTAATTATTATCGCAGTTTTGGCACTTGTTGGAGGAATTATTTGGGTTAGTACCAAATATTTCGGCCTATTTAGTGATCAAGACAAAGACGGTATTCCTGACGAAGTTGAGGATACTGTAAAAGAAGTCAAACGTAGAGCTAAAAGAGTAAAAGAAGAGCTCAAAGACGTTAAGGATGCTGCAAAAGATGTAGCTGATCAAGTAGGAGATATTGCCGGAGCTGTAAAAGGTAAACCAAGAAAAGGCAGAAAACCTAGTGCTAAGAAGACAACTAAAAAATAGTAATGCAGCCTAATTTAAATGTCGACATCAAACAAACAACCTCAGTTACATGCGAAGAATGTGGAGGAACAATCTTCGAACAGGCACTTATTATTAGAAGAGTCTCAGCAATCCTCTCAGGTCAAGGTAAACCTGGATTCATTCCCATCCCCGTCTTTAAATGCGGTGAATGTGGTCACATCAATCTCGAGTTCTTACCAAAGGAAATTCAATCCTTGGACTGATACCTACTCTGGTTTACATGAGTATGAATAATTAGGGACCTTCGGGTCTCTTTTTTTTCTCCTATTTATAAGATGGAATTCCTATCCAAAGTCGGACAGTTTTATATGTCTAATTAAAAATCAATTTATGAATTTTTTAGAAAACTTTAGCTCTTGGGCTAAAAAACTGACAGATGTGGGTGTAACGATTATTGCACTTGGTATAGTATTAGAAGTACTATTCAAAGGCGCTAATATCCCTTTCTGGCCTGAAATATCAGTAGTAGACAATGTAATGGCTATTATTGGTGGTTTAAGCAATGAAGGTCTACTCGGATTAGTAGGCGCTTTTGTATTGTATCATATACTTAAAAATAAGTCGATGTAATAATGCACAGTAAATGAATTAGGGGCTCCGGCCCCTTTTTCTATCTCTATACCTATTTATCTATACACAACAATAAGTTCTATACAAGTGTTTTTGTAATCGTCACGGCAATGAGGGTTTCCTTAAAAATCGCAGTATATGAAACTTTTACTATTTTTATTAAGTTTCCTATTTAGTTTCAGCATTACGGCACAAGAAATTAAACTAGGTACAGTTGAGAATAAAATACAACTCGGCGATCTCGTCGGAAATAGAGATCTAACGTTTGGTGTTACCAATATGTTGGAAGAAGTTATCCAAGACTATGGATATGATCTAAATCCTAGATCAGAACTCGAAATTACTGTAGACATATTATACTTTGATGTACAAAAGAGCAATGTACAACTAGCAATCTATAACAAAAATATAGACCTATATCAAATCATTGCAAGAGCTACATTAAGAAAGAATGGAAAAAAGAAAAAACAAGTAGTAGCTAAAGGTACTGCTAAGTCTATTTCAACAGCCACCCTATTAGTAGATGAAGGTGGTCAGTTTTCACAAGCTAACGTTTCTACAGCAATAAAGAAACTATGTGAGCAGTTGATAAAAAAATTAAAAATATGAAATTAATAAAAAAGGTAGTAGCATTTTTTGATTGGATCGACGACGGTTTAAGAAAGATGTATGGTATCGATAATAAAAACTTAGGAAGAAAAAAATGAGAAAACTTTTAACCTTATTAATTACCTTGATAGGTCTAAGTGCATTTAGTCAAGATGCATATTTAGATTTAGTCTTTACTGGAACAAACGTTTCTGTAGGTGATGAAATATCTGTATTTGTGAAATCAACTGATAGTAATTCAGCAACACCATCATTAATACAGTTTGATTTAGAGTATAACAATGCTCTACTGACTAAAGTAAGCACTACATATAGTGTATTAAGTAACGGAACTAACTCAACAGCTCAAACAGCTAATTCATCTTTTGCTTCATATCAATGGAGTGATGGCTCAGCAGTAGCAGCTGCACAACTATCAGACCTATATGCAGGATGGAATAGTAACAGTGCTGGTTATTCATCAGCTAATGATTGGAATGTAGAAAGGTTTACTATTCAAGATGGTCAAGATATTGTACATGGTAACTTAGTTGAAATAAAGTTCACAGTAAAAGATAGATCAAGCAGTACATACTCTGACTATTCTAATATGGTTAAACTTAACTGGGGTAGAATGGTAGATAATAGTGATAACACAAACTATGATGTAGATAGTCAAACAGATGCAGTAGGCATATCAGCAGTAGCAGGAGTTAATGCAGGTGCTGTAACTATAAATGTACAATCACCACACTCCAATAAAGATAAAATGCAGTATAAGATATATGATGTATCTCAAACTGAAACGGTTAACGGTATAGTTCAACCTAAATCAGGAGAGAATCCTTTACTATCTGGTGACTTTGATAATAGCGGAGCATTTCAAACTTCTACACTATCTCTTAATGGACAATACTATATAGATATAGATGCTACAGATGGAGGATCTGGATGGATGGATAATATTGCAACAGTAACAGATGCTTATAAAGCTTTTCAATATGCAATAGCTACAGATATTAATGGAGGTTCAACAGGAATATTTGAATATGATTTACAAAAAGTATTAGGAGATGTAACAGCAGATGGAAATGTAACTATAGATGATTCATTTGAATTTTTAGCCCATATAAATGGATATACAGTATCATCAGATATATCTACAGCTAATGCAAGTACTCACTACAATGGGTTAATGTCCGATTACGGTTTAGAAGACAGCAATTGGGGTACTAAATTATTTACAGTAACTGAAACTGCTAAAACATTTAACTTCGGTCATGCTTTTAGAGGAGATTTAGATTTTAGTCATTCAACTGAACCTACTAATGCAGGAGGAAAGAATGATAATTTTACAGTATCATCTATTATTAATCCTAACACAGGTAAAAATATGGTAATATCTAACTCATCTCAACCAGATGAAATTTATAGTTTAGATATTGCTTCATCAATTGTTGATGGTAAAGTAGAATTAAATATAAATTTAGGTAAAGAGGATTTAGTAGGTACACAATTTAACATTGTTTATGATAACTCAATATTAGAATTTGAAAGCATAACATATGATTCTGGAAATGATATGACTAATTTTTCTAGATCTAAAGATAATAAATTATGGATTGGTTCATTAGATTATAATGGAGAGAAAACAATCAAGACTGGTACACCTTACAAAGTAGTATTTAATATGATAACTCCAGTAAACAATACGGCTGGATTAATCAACTACACTGTAACAGAAGGTGTTAAAGCAAATGGAACTAAAGTAAACTTTAATATACAATAATGAAAAAATTATTACTATTCACATTATCACTTTTAGTACTATCATGTGCTAAAGATTTAGATTACGATGTAGTCGAATATACTATCGTACCTGAGAAATTAGTTATTGCAGAAGATGCTGGATTAAGACTAGCAAGCAATATAGTTCACGGTAACGTAGATATAAACGTTAAACTACCATCAGCAGGAACGTATAGAATAAGGGTATTAGATTTAACTAACAGAATAGTTAGTCAAGATAAAATACAAGCTCCTAAAGGAGATAATATCCTTAAAGTATATGTTAGTACTTTGCCAGATCAATCCTACACAGTAGAATTGTTGACGTTAGAAGGAGCTTCCTTAGGAAGAGATGTATTTGCAATTCAACAATAATATAAGATGAAAAAATATTTAATTTTAAGTGTTTTCCTAATCACAGTAGGCTGTACAAATGCCTCTATGGAAAGAGGTTTTGCCAGAATGATAGAGTCTTTAGAACAATTAACTGCATCATTCGAAGCAGTAAATATTCCTCAGATTACTACAGATATGGCTCAAATTACTGAAGATTTAGAAATTATAGTAGAAGGAGTTCAAGACTATACAGATGCTGTTATAGAATATAATGGTTACATAGTAGAGTACAATGAAGCAATAAATGAATATAATGATGCAATGTTAGCTTATCAAGAGCAAATAACAACAGCAGAAGAATTTCTAAATGATATAGATGGCACAATTGAAGGAATGGTAGAAGCACTATCAGGATTACAAGCACTATATGAAGAAGGAAATGAGTGGGCAGGTATATTCATTCAAATAGCTAACATAAGATTAGGTCTACAGGATATTCTTGCTATAATGAAAACAAAAGCTACAAAAGAACAAATGGAACAATTACTAGCCCAAGTAGAAAATATAGGGGAAGGAATTGATCAATTAGTAGCAGTTGCAGATTACGATTACGATGGAGTTATCAATGCATTGGATAAATGTCCTGAAACTCCTTTAACTAAAATTAACGAAGTAAATGCTAACGGATGTGCTCCTGGTGAGACCCCAGTTAGTGACGACTAAATATGAAAAATCTATTAAAAAATGTAAAAGCTCAGATAACAGCAGGTATTGCTATAGTACTTACAACACTAGGTACTGTCTTTACTGATAAGATAGAAGAGTTTTTTGGAGTAGAAGGAGATGATGCTTCAATAGAAGTGGTTCAAGAACAAAACGTAAATGTAGAAGGACCTACTATTAATGTCATCATTCCGGAACAAAAGAAAGATACCGTCGTAAAGAAGGTGTTTATCAAAGCCAAACCTAAACTTACTGAAACCGAAAAAAGGAAGAAGGAAGGTATAGATTGGTAGTTATATCGCAGTAATAACAGAAGAAACCGTCGGCGGCAACCAACGGTCTCTCTAAAACGTTTAGTAACCATTTAAATACACAACTATGAACAATTACGTAAACCCTTATATTCTAATAAAGGAAGAATATATCGAAGCTACAACTTTTTTACAGAAAAGTTTGGTATTATTTTTAGCAGCATGGGGAATCATGCTATTTTCACTATTTGTTATTGGATTTTCAACATTAGCTTTTGAGTTAATTACTAATCCTTCTTCATTTAGTAACGCAACATGGGGCATTTTCGATACTCTTGGTTAAAAAACTTGTTGTATTAGCTTTATTAGCTTCTACATATAGTTTCGGACAAGTTATTGGAAAGACAACTACTGAGGATTATCAGGCGGACTTTGAGAAAAGAGCCTCATCATTATCAATACCAGAGTAC